>Ga0209533_1002895_pt1 | contig 15412 bp, 9 predicted proteins | sample COG_04_FD_184748 | JGI IMG/M metagenome (GOLD analysis project Ga0209533, IMG submission 184748) | Pelagic Microbial community sample from North Sea - COGITO 998_met_04 (SPAdes) (version 2) | ecosystem: Environmental > Aquatic > Marine > Neritic zone/Coastal water | place: Helgoland, sampling...
CGGGTCCATCAAAGATAAAGGTTTCTCCAGATTGTGTGAATGACGCAAAAACCATTCTTAATGAGCAAGGCCGCGAACGGAGGCGTGACAAAATTAACGGGGATTTTTATCTACCTGGCGACAAAAACATAACTATCGAAAAACTTGACAAACTTGTGGCGAAAGGTCCCAGAATAGTGAGTTTAGGCAGCAGCAGAAGTACCAACATGAAAATTGAACAGGATATTAAAAATATCGCCCCGCGGCAGCCGGGTCAAATGCAAGGCTATTTAATTAAAACTACTATTAAAAAAAAAAACAAAAGCGGCATAGCGGAAATAATTACTAAAATTATTGATGGAAAAATCATAGAAAAAGTTATTAATTACATACCTACAACGGATCCAAATCCCAAAATTCCCTTAGTTACTTTTGATGGTGTGCCTTTTGCTATATCAAAAATAGAAACTAGAATAGGAGAAATTGATGCTAATGGAAATGTCACCTATAATAGCGCTATTGTTCAAAATTTAGGATTACTAAATGAAAACCCCTCTATAACTTTGGAAAATAACGGGAAAACAAAAATTATTAGTAACCCAATAGCACTTAAAAAAATGTTTGATTATGCTCACAGCTCGGCGGTGAGGAAGAATGCACTTAAGCCGGGAACAGCATCAGCAGCAGCAGCAGCAGCAGCAGCAGCAGCAGGAGCAGGAATAAATGATGAAGAAGCGAATGAAGAAATGGACTTGGATTTGGATGAAGATCTTCTAAAAATGCATCCCAAGGGGATGGAACCCGACGACGACGACGACGACGACGCGACGGCGATGGCCGGATCAGACGATGGAGAGGATTCAGATCGAGATGTGGAGAAGAGCATCATGTCGCAACTGACAGAGGCGACCGAGATGGAAGAGGATCCAAGCCCGATGCTGACGGAGGAAGTGATTCCGTCCTCCGTCTCGGCGGACAAGTATGCTAAACAATATATGGGAGCATGGGCTGAAACGTCGGCGTCTCAGGCGAATAATTTAATTCGTCCAGGTATTTATGTACAAGGACCTTTCCCTTCGCCTTATCTAAATCTAGCCACCAAGGCAGATACCGTCATGTCGGCCTGGACGGTTGTTAACAAAGAGATTAGAAAAGGTCTTAAGTGGTATAGGGTTTCCGGGTACAATGGTCAAAATTTCATTCCTGACGTAGTAATAACACAAAAGCAAGGACCCACGTTTGGGTTATACGGTACGATTGCTAATGCAAATTTATTACTACCGGACCACCTGGTCTTCAAGATCCCATTTACCTCAAATGCCAGTGAGGAGCAGAAAAGACTGCTGCAGCAGCTGACTCTATCTGGCGATAAGGCGATGGCTGCAAGGCTGAATCCGATGTTAAGATTGCGAGGTCCATACAATGCTGTCTATCTTGATTATAAAACAATTGAAATGATGGAGTATGCGGCGTATGAGGACTGCCAAAACCGTGGTGAGAAATATAAAAAAAGTAAAGTAGACAGACTTAAGGAGGAGGAGACTGGCGATTGGTATGTTTTATTTGATACAGAACAATTAAATCTATATAGATCTATAGGAATTCAGCTCGACACAAATGAATGCTTGAATTTTAATGCAGGATTGTATTTGTATGGATTTGCCACCGCCCTCCTCCCCAAACAAGCGCCAAATGAAGAAATGCGCAACATATTTAAATGGCAGGAAAGAAAAAGTATGGTTGAAATCTATCATGGATTAACTCGGAATAAACAACTTGGGCGAGCGCCTAGTATCAATATTGATGTGGGAACTTTAGAGGGATTACAAGGAATGCCACCGTTAAACTACGAAAACAGCGCTGAGATCAAAGTAAAACAACGAATAAATAGTGTTTTGGAATTTGTCGTGGAAGAACTAGGAAAAAAGGATATTAAAACTAGTGTTGAAGTAGTGCAGCAGGAGTATGACAGTATGATTAAATCTACAGGCTGGCAAGGTCCACCCGAAAGTTTAGGCGGGGCTGTAATCGCGATGTTTAACTTGAAGTTTTATGCACATTTATACTTAGGGGGTGTTTTAGAAGTTATCTTTCACAAGTTCGGAATAGTTTTAAATGAGGCTTCACCCCCGGTAGAAAGATTCGAAGATACCGCATGGGATGCCATCGCCGAATACACAATAGATCAATATACTAAATATTGTCCCACAGTTAAGACTCAGATTAATGACCCAACGGCCATCGATTACGTAATCATAGATAGGGCTAAAGAGTTATTCAGGGGGGCACTGAGAGGTTTGGACAACCTCAATCCCGATACTTTTAGAGATAATATGGAAAATTTTATAGGATACACGTTAAGGTTAGCTTTGATAAGGTGTTTTAAACAGAAAAATGAATCCTATCTTCACGAATTTGCCCAAAATATTATTGGAGCGGAGGAGCTAGAAAAACTTATTATTGCAGTTAAAGATGAAAAATCATTAAAAACTTTTTTCTCTGAAATTAACAAGCAGCACCAGTGGCAGCAGGAGCTCGACGCCGCGACGGCGGCCGCGACGGCAGCACGCATGCAGCAGGCTGCCGTATCATCAGTAGGGGAAGCTCTGACACAATTCATGCACGCCAACGGTGATAGTAGCGTATTTGATCCTGATAGTATTAGAAAGGCTCTTGTAGATAGCAATTGGAATGAGAATGCCGCTCTTCAAAAGGGCAAAGATGCGTGGATTGAGGCTGCCGATCTTAAGATATCATCAGTAGGGGAAGCTCTGACACAATTCATGCATGAAAGCGGTGATAGTAGCGTATTTGATCCTGATAGTATTAGACAGGCACTTGTAGATAGCAATTGGAATGAGGCTGCCGCTCTTCAAAAGGGCAAAGATGCGGCGAGAATATATTTAAAAAAAAGAACCATGGAGAAGAGTGCGCCCGAAGTCATTGAAGCGGAGAAGACAAGAAATGCCAAACGGAGCGCGAAAGGTGGCGGAAGCAGAAGAAAACTAAGAAGAAAATCAAAAAGAAAAACAAAGAGAAAATTGTCTAAAAAACAAAGAAAATCAACTCGTAAAAATAATAAAAGAAAAAATAATAAAAGAAAAACTAATAAAAGAAAAACTAATAAAACTAAAAATAAAAGAAAATCAAGAAGAAGAACTAGAAGGGCATAGATGAATTATGAATATCAACTATTTCACCATTATTAGGAGCAGGTGGTCTATCAGTATTAAAAGAACATTTTCTTACTTCAAATGTTGAATCATTATGAATAATTAAAATTTGTGGTATTCTATATTTATTTTCTCCACATTCATCTTGTTTTCCAAATGCTCTACTCATTCCTACATCAATTCTCCATAATCTTTTATTGTAAATTCCATTTAAATATTTATTATCCATAAATTGTGGTGTATGTGCGACTACCATACCTTTTATGGGTTGTAATAATTTATTTTTCTGATTAATATTACTTATTAAACGATTAAAATTTGTTTCTGTATTTTCATCTTCACCTTCTTCTTCTGAAAATACCCTACACCAAAAAGGACTCATATCATCATCATCTCTAAAAATTTCATCAAAAACTTTACCCTCAGCATCAGTTTCTTGTTTTAATAACCATTTTGAAACAATTTGATTTAATTCTGCTATTGTATATTTTTTTGCTAAATCAATACTCATTCCACCATGTACAAAAACAAATGATCCTATTGTAATTACACTTTTCTTTTTTATTGAATAAATTTTAGCTATATTACCACCACGCTCAAATGCTTTTGTTCTATGCCAATAACCGAGTGGATAACCATCTTTTGTATATTTACTTGTTCTTTGATTTGTAGGAACAAATTCTAAAAATTCTTTTGCCGATACATATCTGAAATCTTTATCAATATTCATTAGTTCATGATTCCCTAATAATCCTAAAACTCTTCCGCCGTATTTTTTTGCTTCATCATCCAAACGTAAAAATAAATTAAAAATTGCTTGATTATTTCCTTCGTCTTCAAATACATCATCAAAATTTTTGATACAATTATTATCTCCCCAATCTGCTCGGCATCTATCAATTTGATCTCCCATCTGAATTACCCAAGAACTACCACCACACCAATGAATACCATCGATATTATCCATTCTAGAATTTTGTGGTATAACTTCAGCTAATTTTAATACTTTAAGAGTAGCAATTAAATCACCATGCAAATCACCTATTGCAACAACTCTTTTTTGTGCTGGATATAATCCAAGTATATCGTATTTTTTATTAAGAATATTTTGTTGATTAACTTGTTGAGCATTATTTCTTATTTGATTTTGAGCATGAACAGTATTCGCATTTTTAATTTCATTTGTAGTTATTGGTTGAGATAATCTTCTTTGTCTATTATCATATTCAGGTTTTGGGGGACCAGTATTTTTATTATAATTTAAAGCATTCTTTTGAAGATTACCATTAATAGAATTTCTTCTTTGACCATAATTCTTAAGTTTTGTTTCTAACCAATTTTTAATAATTTGTAATAATTGTTTTCTTTGATAAAGATGAATTTTTTGTGGATCAAGTAATTTATATTTTAAACATAATCCTTTAAGTTCAGCATCAGATAATTTATCAAAATCTATATTATTTAACTTCATAAAATAAGGAGGATTTAAAAATTCATTTTTAAACATACTTAAAATAAAAATATTTATCGTATATATCTAATGTGCGGTATCGCCGGTTTAATATCTTTAGATAAGAGAAATATAATAAATGATTTATATGAAAGTTTATATCATCTTCAACATAGAGGTCAAGATGCTTTTGGATTTTCATATGAAATAGATGGCAAAATAGAATCAATGAAAGAAAAGGGTTTACTATCAAATTATTCTTCAAATTTAAATATTACTACAAATATTGGTATAGGACATGTAAGATATCCTACAAAAGGTTTAAATACTATAAATGAAGTTCAACCATTAGAACTGAATGGTGAATATCATAATATATCGATTGTTCATAATGGACAAATATGGAAAACAGATATGCTAAAAAAATATTTAGATACACATAATATTCAATTAGATGAAGAAATAACATCTGATAGTATTATTCTTTTATATTTACTTTCATATCACTTAAACAAACATGAAATTTTAACAGGAAAAATAATAAAAGAAATAATTTTAATCTTATATACTATTTTAGAAGGATCTTTTAATTGTATATGTCTGATTGAAGGATATGGATTGATAACTTTTAAAGACCAATTTAGTATTAGACCGTTGATATTAGGTAAAAAAGATAATAATTATGTAATATCATCAGAATCTGTTTCAATAACAAGTATTGATTATAAAATTGTAAATGATATTTATAATAATGAAGTTCATATTTTTAATAAAGAATATCATTGTATTTCATTAGGGACAAATTATCATATAAAACCTTGTATTTTTGAGTGGGTTTATTTAGCAAGGGAAGAATCCTATCTTTATGGTGTTAATGTTTATAAATCAAGATATAAAATGGGAGAACTATTAGCAAATAGAATTCAAGAACAAATAAAAGATGTGGATTATATTATACCTGTTCCAGATACAAGTAAACCAGTAGCATTAGCATTATCCGAAACATTAAATATCAAATATAGAGAAGCAATAACAAAAAATCGTTATGTAAACAGAACATTTATTATGAACACTCAAGAGAAAAGAAAATCAAATATCAAAAGAAAACTAAATATTGTAAAAGAATATATTGAAGATAAGAATATAATTATAGTGGATGATTCTATTGTAAGAGGTAATACAATAAAACATATTATAAATTTATTGAAAAAAAATAAAGCGAAAGATATTTATGTTGTATCAGCTTGTCCTGAAATTATAAATGAAAATGTTTATGGAATTGACATTCCAACAAAAGAAGAATTATTATGTAATGATAAAAAGAAAGATAAATTAATTGAAGAATTAAATATAAAAGATATTTTTTTTCAGGATATAAATGATTTACAAAAAAGTATAAGAATTTTTAATCCAGAAATAAGTAATTTTGAATTATCACTATTTTTAAAATAATACTATAAATCAACAATACTAATTATTTGTATTAAAAAAATAATCTAAATTAATAAAATCAAAACCATAATTTTTGTTATATTTTTTATGATGAATAACATGAGATATACCAAGTATATCATAATCACTATGAGTTATAATAGCAGATGAAGTAGCAAGTAATATCCAAATAAATATTAATTCTTTTGGTAAATGAGTAAATATTAATGGAACCATTATAAATCCTTCATTAAGGATTAATGATTCTAACATATGACCACTATTAAAAATTGATGCGTATGTATCTACAAATGTATGATGTAAATAATGTATATTATTATAAAGTAACCTTGATTTATGAAATAATCTATGCATAAAATAAAAATAAATATCAGCAATAATTAATGTAAAAAATATACTACAAAATATTTCACATTGAGTATAATCTTTAATATTCCATTTATCATATCCTTTATATTTTAGAATAGGATAAAAAAGTAACATTCTTGAAGAAGTATTTATTAGTGTTGAATTATAAACACAATTAATTGTCCCTTTAATAAATTTATCATAATCTATTTTTTTTATTTTACTGAATCTTTTTTCATGTAATGAGTTATTTTTTTCATAATATACATCAGTAAGATAAAATAATCCACATAAAAAATATGTAGAAATATATGTATATAGTATTAACCCATTAAAATCATATGTATTAAAATGATTATATAATGTATATCCCAAACACGATGATAAAAATATAGTAACATACCAGGGTCTATTTTCTTCAGGACAATGGAAAAAATATTTTAACATTTAAATTAAATATTAATAGTAATATTTAAATATTTTATAAATTATAATGGAGAAATGGATACCTTTTGCTGTTTTAGCAGCGATATTTATAGCTGTTAGAGATTTTATATCAAAAGATATTATAAATAAATATAATTATAGAGACTATATAATTCTTGCAAACTTTATTATATTTATAGGAACAATTATATATATTGTTGTTACTAAAAAAGATATTACAAAAATACAAAAACCTAATGCAAAAGAATTTATTATAATCTTACTAAGATTATTAATAGTTTATTTAATAGTTGAACCATGTATATTTAATTCATTAAAATATTGTGATAATCCAAGTTATGCAAAATCTGTAATAAATCTAAATACATTATTTTTACTAATATTGGCTTTAGTATTTTATAAAACTGAATTAAATAAAAAGAAAATATTAGGTGTACTATTATTAGTAGGGGGGACTTATTTTGTAACTTAAATAATTATTTCTTTTTAGACTTCTTTTTTGTCTTTTTAGTTTTTGTTTTTTTAGAATGTTTATTTAATAAAATCTTAAATCTATTGTAAGCATCAGTAATAGAAATTCTATTTTTATAATATGGTTCACACATGTCTCTAAATAAATAAAAGAAATCCAATAATAATTTACTTGATTCAATATATTCTATTAAACCTTCTGTAAAAAACATAAAAGGTATAAGCATTCCAAAACTATAAGTATCAACTGCTTTAATTAAATCAACATATTCAGTATTTAAAAATTTTGTTTTATCAAGTTTTAAATAATCATTTATAATAGTTGTAACATCATTATGGGTATTTCTCCCATAAAAATTATTAATTCCATTATATAAACTCATATGATTTCTGTATTCATCAATACCTAAAACATCAATTTTTTGTTTTTCATATTCTAATTGTTTTTTATCAGCATTAAAGTAAATATATTCTATAGGATACCATACGTAGATTCTCTGTGTTTTAAATTCATTATCACTTCTTTTTAAAAAATGCTCTTTATTACTAATATCATTTGATAATCCAAAATCAATAAATTTAAAAACACCTTTATGATAAACAATATTATTTTGTTTAATATCTAAATGTGATATATTATATTTATTCAAATCTGCTAATCCTTCAAATAAATGCTCTATTTTTTTCATTAAAATTATAAACTTTTTTTCAATAACTTTAATAGAACTTGCTCCACCAAATTCTTTTTTAAAATAATCACCAAGAGTAATACCACCATAATCTCCTATAAGCATAATGCTGTTTTTATCAAAAAGTTCTTTTTTCTTTTTTTCTATACCAGAATGTAATTCATAATTTTCTTCTTTTAAACAGTCATTAATTCCTTTATCTATCTTAATACTTTCATCAAAACTTGGTGGTTTACATATTTCGTCATAAATTAAAGCCCATTTTTTATAATTTGGTATTCTTCTTATTTTATCATTAATACCTTTTTCACGTTCACTATATTCATTTGCTGTATCACCGAAGACAATTTTAGAAATAGTTTTTTTATTTCTTTTTTTATACTTATTGTTTTTACATCTAATATTTGGATGTATAACGCAACTTTTTGATCCAGTTGCTAATAATTTCCCACCATATATTTGTGCCATTATAATATATAATATATATTATTATGGAAGAAATTAAAAAAGTAATATTAGGAGCAAATAATTTTAATAAACTTTATGATTTACGATTAAATCTTTTTTTGAATCAAAAGATAAAAAAAATTCATTTTGATAATTTAAAAATTGGTTTAATAAATATACCATGTGGAGGATATGGTGATGTAATAAAATGTATTAAAGTTTATGATTATTTAAAAAAATGGTATCCATCAATGAACTCAAAAATATGTTCAACATCAAAACAAAAATTTAGAAATATAGGTTCAAAACACCAAATTATTGAATTAAAGCATAAAAGTAAAGAAGGAGAATGTAAAAAATTCTCTGATTTAAGATTAGATTATAATATGAAATTTGATATATTACTTGTTATACCTATTATCAATAAGAGTTTTGATTTATCGGATTTTAAGAAATTAATACCTTATGCAAATGATTGGAATACATATGTAATGAGTGAATATAATGATATTGATAATGGACCTTATGATTTACCAATAGGTATTGGTAAAGATAATCTTGGATTATTTTTTGATTATAAATTTACTTTTAAAAAACAAAAGTTAATAAAAAATCCATACGCACTCGTTTATATTCAACCATCCCCTGAATGGGGTGTTCATTCAAGATATTGTTTTTTATCATATTTAGAAATGATATGTAAAAAATATTCTAAAAAATATAAAGTTTTTGAAATAATAATTCCACCATGGATTGAAGAAGATCTTGTTTATAATTATCCATTTAAAAAGAAATCAAAAGATATTATTTCAAAATATTATAGTTTATGTACTTTAAAATTAAAAGAAGGTGAAGATATATTATTATGTTCAGATAATAAAAATAAAAATAATTTAATATTAAGAGGAGATATTTTACCACAACCAAGAGAAAAATTTATAAGTTTAATAGTGGATAGTATTGATGATATTTTATTAACTGGTGATGAAAGTTTAGTAGATGCTTTAACATGTTGTAAAGATAAAACTATATGGTATCAAATTGCTCCTTGGAAACAAAATTTAGCTTATAATTTATATTTAGAAACTGGTAATAAGAATTATTCAACATTTAAAACTACATGTGGGATAATAAAAGGTTTTCGTTTTAAGAATGATACTGATAGTTTAATAAAAAACAATGATTTTAGAATTAAAGGGAAAGAAAAATTTGATGCTTTATTGATTTTTAATTATTATATGATGAAAGATAAAGGTTTTAAGGAATTATTAAATACAATTGATAAATCGAGGTATTTAGACACATTAAAAAAGAAAATAAAAAATATGTAATAATATAATATATGGGAGATATTGATCAAAGTTGTCAAGGTTGTTCTTACATGGAAAATAATAGTTGTATGAGATATGTTGAAAATAGAAATGGAAGAACAATTTTATGTTCACAAGGTAGAGGTAATATAGAAACACAAGGGAATGATCCTCAAAGTCAAACACATACGTGTAATTCTAGAGCTTGTCCGCCTAAATGTTATTTACCATATCCAAGGGGTTATTATAATGAAAATATAAATAATGAACTTGGAAGTTATTATACAGATGGTATTTTCATTGAAAATAAATTAGATGATTTAAGAAATAATGCAGAGGATAGAGAGTCTTTTAGAGAAGTATCAACAATAGAGAGTAATAGATCAGATATGGTAAAAAAAATTTATGATAGCAGTGATGAAACACATGAAGCATTAAGTGCTCAATTTAAATGCGGACCTTTAAGAGAAGGTAGAAATTACCCATCATTACCTACACTTGATGAAATGAATAGATTATTTGATAGTTCAAGTTATATATCAGATACTAAATGGGATAAAATTAAAACACCATTAAGTTCAGAAGGAATTTTTACCGAAAATACTGGCACTCTTGGAGTTTCAGCTTTTCAAACACTCGGTGATATATTTAATAATACATTAAAGCATTTATTAGATTTTAATGGAGTAGATATAGATGATTTAAAATCGAAAATGGAAGAAGATTATTCTATTGAATCTGAAAGATTAAGAGATATTGATAATGTAGAATTTAAACAGATTATTCAAATGCAATTAAGAAGATTAGGTTTCAGTGATTCTGATAATCAAATAAATCAGGTATATAATGAAACAATTGGTTTGTTTAAAAGGACATTAGAAAACGCTAAAAATGGCTCAAATGGTTCACCAACTTGTAATGGGGAAGTGGTAAGCGATGATGTTTATGTTAACCTTACTTCAGGATTAGAATCTTTAACAATCGATGCTAGTTTAAATATACGAGATACATTAATTGAATTTGGTGAAAATTTTGAATATCATTATAATATTGAAAGTAAATGTAGTCATGCAACATTTAATAATAAAATGATAGAATTTATTTTAGAGCATGTTTTTGGAAATGATAATAAAAAATACTTATCAGAAACAATAATTAATGATTGGGCGAGCAAAAAAATGTTAGATTTATCGATTACAGGTGGTCAAATGCAACAAAGACCTATGAAATTAATTGATGTTTTTATGATTACAGAAGATGATAGTAGTAATTTTGATTTAGAAACACGATTAAATTATTTAATGGATACAGGATTAGATCCTGATGAAGAAAAATTAATTGTTGAAAGAATAGGTAAATATACAAGTATTGAAGAATTAGGAAGAAATCCAAGAGATGTTGAATTTATAGAAAAAAAAATAAAGAAATTTTTAGGTGCTAATACACAAGATTTAGTAGATGCATTTTTAATGAGCGGTGTTTCTTATGAAGATATGTGTAATACAGGTTTTAGTGATAGACCTATGAAAATACTAGGAAATTTAATGAATGTTCAAACAGATGCTTCTAATCTTCAAGAAGGATTATTTGAAGAAAAAATGGTTATAAAAAAACTATTAAAATACATTCCAAGCATTATGAGAAAAGTCCTTGAAATAGCAGAAAAAGTTGAAATGGAAAGATGTGATCGTGTATCAAAGAAAACACAATTATACAAAGAAATTTATAAAGATTTATTTGTAGAAAGTAATGTCATGAAATTTGAATTACCAGATATGGGTATATTTAATTTTTTTGAAGATTTTAATAGAAATATTTATACAAAAATAATACTATTAATAATTTTAACATTTATGATAAGTAAAATAGTATCATTATTCAAGGTAAATGTATCTGCTTAATAAATACAATTCAAAGATTCATAAAATTCTTTTTTCGCCATATTTTTAATTTCATCAATACTTTTTTTATCTTTATGTATTACATAAAGTTTTAAAAAGATTTTGTTAATATTTTCTGAATCATTTGAGATAAGAATATGACCTTTTTGTTTAAATAAAAACATTCTAAATAAACATAATTTTATTTTTTTAAATATATTATATATATTATGAAAGATTGTATAACATATTTGATAGTATTATTTATATTATCAATATTTCTAAGTAAAATGGTAGAAGACAAAGAAGATAATGTTGAAGGTTTAGTAAATTTATTAAATATTAAAGTTCAAGATGTTTTAACAAATCCTGCATTAGCTGGATCAATTGGTGATACTTATTCACCCGAATTTTTAAAAGGTAGTTGTCAAAGAAAAAGACAAATCTACAATAATTATAAGATATATGATCCAGGTGAATATGAAAGAAATTTATTTGATATTGAGACACGTGTTTTTGATGAAAATTTAAGATATAAATTAAAAAACTTTATTCCTGTTGATTATGCTCCTTATGAAGTAATACTTCCACCTGAATATCAAATGGATACAGAAGTAGAAGATCCAGGTTCAAGAAAAAGATATTTTATAAATGCTGAAGTTACTGAAGATACTACAGATGATATTTTTGGTGTAGATAGTGGTTTATCATCAGAAAATGATTGCAAAGGTGAGTTTAATGATTGGAATGAAACAGATTGTACTGATCCTAAAAATAGATGCCAAATTAAATATAGAACTTATAAAGTTACAAAAAAGAAAAAATCAGGTGGTAGAGATTGTAATCATGAAGGTAAAACAATTAAAGATGGTGATATTGATTATGGTTATTGTTATGGTTCAGATAATATGGATAGATGTGGTTCAACGGAAAATTTATGTCAATGTGATTTAAATAATTATTCTGCTGAAGATTGTAATATGGAAACTACACAATTAGATTGTCAATGTCCATCAACTGGATACACAAAAGTTGATGGTAAATGTATTAGTGATTCAAATTATTCAATGTCTGATTTATTAAGAAGATTAGCATTCTATAATATTACTCATAATAGAAATTAATATTTTATTATTTAAAAATTTGAATATTATTTAATATGATATAAAATTAAATGGACTTTCTTACAAAAAATAATCTTGATAAGCAAAACTTTTCTTTGTTTATCAGAGATATTTCACAAACACTAAATTCTAATCTTAAACATATTATTGAAGATACTATTAAAGATGATACTAAAGATAATGTTCAAAAAGGTAAGAAAAATAAAAAACCAGTAAAGAAAAAGGCGGATATTATTAGAGAACAACAAGATATTATTCGTAAAAAGAGACTTATTGATGATGATTATAAAAAAATTGAATTTATGAAAAATAGTATTGATTTAAATAATCCTTTTAAAAATTTTAAGAATCTAAAAACAGAAGAAGGTATTTGTAAATTTAAATGTATTTTGTTGAATGATTATTGGAATCACAAAGAAAAAAATAAATACATGAAATACATTATTACTCTGTATTTTAATCTAAAAGATAATTACAACAAAGAATATAAGGAATTGATTGAAAAGATCGGTTCTAAACTAGATAATTATGAATATAAACTTTACATGATGAAAGAACTTGGACATCTTCTTCCACCTCTCAACTTTTGGGATAGTGTAGAAAAAAGACTTGATTCATGGCAAAAAGATGTTATTAATTTTGTAAATGCAAAAGAATCTGTTTTGGTGAAAGCACCTACTAGTGCTGGTAAAACATTTATTGCTATGAGTACTGGTATTCTCCATAAAAAAATTATTTATGTTTGTCCGGCGAAACCGGTTGCTTATCAGGTAGGTAGTCATTTTATCTTGATGGGATACAAGGTTCATTATCTTGTAGATGATTTGTGTTTTCAATCATTTGATGCGAAAACAAATATATTTGTGGGAACACCTAAATGTATAGAAGATAATATACATAAAATTGGAAATCATTTTGATTATGCTGTATTTGATGAAATACATAATCTTGACAAAGAAGATGATGGTAATATTTATGAAAATCTTATTAAACTATTAAATTGTAATTTCTTGGCATTATCAGCTACAATAGGTAATATTGAGTATTTAAAAGGTATTTTTGAAAAAATTAATCCTACAAAAAAGATAAATTATATTGAATACAATAAAAGATTTATTAATCATCAAAGATTTATTTATCAAAATAATTCATTAAAGAAACTTCATCCGCTTTGTTCAACAGAATATGATGATCTTAATGATAATTTTATCAAAAATTCATTATCATTTACACCAAATGATTGTTCTACACTATGGGAATATATAGAAGAAAATATTGATGATGATTTGATAGAAGATTTATCTCCAGATGAATATTTTACTGAAGATAAACTTTTAACTCTTGATGATTGTTTACAATATGAACTAATGCTTAAAAAGTTTATTGTTAATTTAGAAGATATAGAAGAACAAACAGATTTATTGAATCATTTTAGAGAAAGTAATGAATCAGTTAAAGCTAATAATGTTGTGGAGTTTTTGAGAGAATGTAAGGACAAAGATATGTTACCAATGATTGTATTTAATACAAGTATAGAAATGTGTAAAAAGATCTTTTATGATATCTATGAAAATCTACATTCTACAGAATTAGAATATTATCCCCATCATTATGATATACTAGAAAAAAAGGGTAAATTGCTTGATAAATATTTGGAAGATAGAGAAACATTTAAATCTAAAATTAAAATTAGTAAGAGTTCAACAGATGCTAGAAATGAAATAACTGAAAAGATGGAAAAGTATGATAAAAGAGCAGAAGAAAAATATGTAAATGATTTGAATACATATTTTGATCATTGTAAAAATACGATTAAAAAATCAGATAAATCAGATAAAATGAAAAAGCAACAATTGAAAAATTTAGAAAAAGAAATGATTAAATTTAATACAAATCCTGATTTTCATAAAATAGATATCTTTCAGAAACACGAAGATTTCTGTTTCACGATGAAAGAACCTATGTCAGGTGATACAATAAGAGATATTCGTAGAGAAATTATGAAAACACTTGGCGTTAAAATTCCATATGAACATCCAATCTTTCAGATGTTGAAGAGAGGAGTAGGTTTGTATATTGAATCAATGCCTGATGAATATAAATGGATTTTGCAAAAGTTGATGAGTAAAAGAGATATTGGAGTAATTATATCAGATAGAACATTATGTTTAGGTATTGATTTGCCTATTAGAACAAGTTGTTTAATGAATTATGGTGAAAAGGATACATTTACAAATACAGATTATTTACAGATGAGTGGTAGAGCTGGAAGGAGAGGTATGGATGATAGAGGTAATGTAATCTTTTATGGTGATATAGATTATTTGTCAATGATGAAGGGTGTATTACCTTGTATAGAGGGATCTGTAAAACCATTATCAGAAAATTACAAAGTATTGAAAGAAATAAGTAGAATAGATCCGACTAGTATATTTGAGAATCTAATTCATTCAGAAAGAGAAATTGTTCCAATGAAGGGAGAATTGGGTGATATAAAAAATGAGAGATTATTGTATCAATTGAGGGAATATGATTCGTTTGATTTTGTGAAAGGAGTAAAGAATCTAGAAAGAAAAATGTTTGATTTGACAAATGATTTTGATAAGGAAATGTTTATTTTAGATAAGATTTCAGAATTAATT
>Ga0209533_1002896_pt1 | contig 15408 bp, 17 predicted proteins | sample COG_04_FD_184748 | JGI IMG/M metagenome (GOLD analysis project Ga0209533, IMG submission 184748) | Pelagic Microbial community sample from North Sea - COGITO 998_met_04 (SPAdes) (version 2) | ecosystem: Environmental > Aquatic > Marine > Neritic zone/Coastal water | place: Helgoland, sampling...
AATATGCTGCTCTTGGGCTCACAGAGCTTAGAACGTACAACGTTTATAGAGGTCGAAAAAAATACCCTTGGGATGGACAATATTCCCGTTCTGGAAACCGCAAAACTAGAGGCGATCAATTAGCAAACTTCAAACAAGGAAAAGGAGATTATGGCGGAATCGCAGGATGGTCTGACGACGGCGCCGATATTACAAACGAAGTGATGTCTTACGAACCAAATGATTTCGGGATTTATGATATGGCAGGTAACGTTGCCGAATGGGTTGCGGATGTCTACAGACCAATTGTAGATGATGATTTTAGTGATTTTGGGTACTATAGAGGTAATGTTTATACAAAAAATGCCATTGGTGACGATGGGAGTGTAAAAATTATTGGTGTGGATGAAATTCAATTTGATACACTTTCAAATGGAAAAGTTATTGCCAAAGGGCTTCCAGGGCAAATTGCTCAAGTAGCCGTTGATGAAGATGAAACGTATCTCCGTGTAAATTTTGATGAAAGTGATAACCGTAATTACCGTGATGGTGATGAACAATCGTCAAGATTCTTTGATGATTTTGAAGAGGAGGACTCCGAAAATGAGGCCGTTACACGACAAATGTATAACTCTCCTGACCATAGTGTAACTGCGGATAGTTTAGGCATGTTGAGAGAATATGATACATCAGACGCGAGAACATCACTAGTCAACGATGAAGTCAGAGTTTATAAAGGAGGTTCTTGGAAAGATAGAGAATACTGGCTCGATCCAGCACAACGACGTTACTACCCAGAAGATATGGCAACAGACTATATTGGATTTAGATGTGCAATGTCTAGAGTAGGGTCTAAATCACTCTCAAAAAAGAAAACGAAAAACTAATTAGTTGATCTTGTAAAATATTAAGTCCTATCAATTTTAATTGTTAGGACTTTTTTATTACTTTTAAGTTATGGAATTAGAGCAAATACATCAACTGTTTTTAGAATCTTCAGGAGTGTCTACAGATACGAGAAACATCGCGAAAAACGCCTTATTTTTCGCCCTTAAAGGCGCTAATTTTAACGGAAACACCTTTGCACATCAAGCGCTCGAAAGCGGTGCAAAATATATAGTGATTGATGAGGTTGTAAACCCTACAAATGAACGTTTTATTTTGGTTGATAACGTCTTGGAAACCTTGCAAGCGCTCGCTAACTTTCATAGAAAATATCTTGGGCTACCCATAATTGCTTTGACAGGCAGTAACGGAAAAACGACCACTAAAGAGTTAATCCATGCCGTATTGAAACCACACTTCAAAACCGTAGCAACCGTTGGTAATCTCAACAACCATATAGGAGTACCCTTATCCCTTTTAGGCATGACAGCCAACACCGAAATTGGCATTGTAGAAATGGGCGCAAATCATGCCAAAGAAATTGCCAGGCTTTGTGAAATTGCTCAACCAAACATCGGCTATATTACTAATTTTGGAAAAGCCCATTTAGAAGGCTTTGGATCAGAAGAAGGCGTCCTAAAAGCCAAAAGTGAATTGTATGATTATTTAAAAGCCAATTCAGGATTAATTATTTTAAATTCTGAGGATGCAAAACAAGTCGTTCAAGTCGGGGCATATGCCAACGTTTATACGTTTTCGGAATCTCTAAAAACAGCTGTGAATGTGAAGCTAACAGCTACACATCCATTTCTGAGTGTATCGCTTAATACTATAGAAATTCAAACCCATCTTGTGGGAATTTATAATTTTCATAACATTGCAGCGGCTTTAGCTATTGGAACCTATTATAAGCTCACCCCCTTACAGCTCAAAAAGGGAATTGAAGCCTATGTGCCGGCAAATAACCGATCCCAAATCATTAAAAAAAAATCCAATGAAATAGTATTAGATGCCTATAATGCCAACCCAAGCAGCATGGAAGTTGCGTTGGAAAACTTTAAAGGCATTCAAAATCAAAACAAACTCGCCATTCTTGGAGATATGTTTGAGTTGGGAGCCACGAGCGCTAAAGAACATTTGGCAGTCGTAAACCAAGCAATTTCAACCAAGGAGTGTAGTTTTTATTTTGTGGGGTCTCATTTTTTTGATCAAAAAATAGAGCATCCAAACCTCCTATTTTTTGAAACCTTTCAAGACCTTCAAGTGCATTTAAAGAAAACAGTTATTTTAAATACGAGCATCTTAATAAAAGGATCGCGAGGCATGGCTTTGGAACGGGTTCTGGAACTGATTTAGCTAAATGTCCTATAGTTCATAGTATTTATAATACTGTAAATTTATCGTATATTTGCTGCAAATAAATTATACTTTTTGATCATGAAAAAATATATGTACTTGTTAATGATTCTTTCTGCATTTTCATGTAAAAACGAGCCTGTTGACGATCCAACAACTCCAGAATCTCAAAATACTGCTGAAGAAGATCAAGTACTAGTAGAAAACAGTGTTGATATGCTTATGAATTGCCTTGAAGTTCTTGAGACAGGAGATTTTTCTAACTTGTTAATTGATATTTATGACAATGCAGATGGAGACACAACAGATTTTCATGAAACGATGATCGAGGCCATAGAAAACATCCCCAACTATCAGCCGCTCATTGACTCCGATTACCCAAATGAGCCTTTCAATCTTCAAAATTATTTTGGAACCTACTCCTATAATAGTCAGCTAGGAACTTGGACTACACAGGCATCAAATTCGGCCATGAAAATGGTGTTCCCAATGTTTACAAATTCCAGTTCTAATGACACCTCTATTACTGTTTCTGGCGCCACAGAGGAACTCCTGGACATAGAGGATCCCATATATATCCCAACAAGCTTAAGCATAGAGATGACTCACAATGACCAAAGGATGCTTGCTTTCAATATTGAAAATGTGAGCTACACAATGTCTGGTGAAATTCCAATTCCAAATGATGTGAACTTCAACATCTATATGAATCCATTTACCCATGAGTTTTCTATTGATAAAATCAATGATGATTTATTCACTATAGGATACGCTCTAAATAGCGGTGAAAATGGCTGTGTGAATCAGCTAGAAGCTTCGGTAAAATTATTATCTACAGATTATGAAAACTTAGAAGATACAGATATCGATTATATTTCGGGAAGTTTTACTACTAATTCCATGAAAGTAGAATTTGATATTGATGCCGAGTACTTATTTGCACTAGACGACCCAACAACCATTCAAATTAATAATTTTGTTGATGTAATGGTGTTTGAAAGTGATGTTCTATTAGGAGAGGTTGTGCTACAGGAAGGTGCGGATGAAGATTATTCTATTCACATGAATTTTATTGATGGCACCTCCGTAAATATTGAAAACTTTATAGGCATCGGACCAGATGGTGAAGAATTTGTTCAAACCCTAGAGGGAATTTTTGCACGCTATGTTGATAGATTAGATGATGAATAATAGGTCCTATAGTTTTATTTTGATTGTTATTGGAGTTTTAAGTTATGGCAATCAATTGTATGCTCAAGATGAATTAAAAAATCAATTATCCCTCAATGCAGATGATATAATTCCTGCGGTATTTTCTTCAAATTCAAATGAGTACAATCTCAGTTACAGAAGGTTAGTTTCTGAAAATAAACAACTTCGTATTGGATTAAAATATTTTTTTGAGGAGGATAATCAGTTTACTATTGGCGTTAAGCCAGGGATAGATTTTACTTTAAAAACGAGTTCAAACAAGTGGAAGTTTTTCTACGGACTCGATTTAGCTTTTAATTATTCAGATAGTTATCAAGCAGAAAGAAAAAATTATGAATCCTCATTAATTCCTTTTTTCAGAATCGAATTTGTAGTAGGAAAGCACTTTTCAATCTCAACTGAACCTGGACTGTTTTTTAAACTTGAAACTATAAAAGACTATGATGGAAGCCCAGTAGATAATAGCAATGAAGTTTTTAGTTCAGGAATCAAAAGCCTCGGTCTAATTAACCTTAATTTTTCATTTTAAAAAAAAACCACTCAAATTTGAATGGTTTTTTTGTGGGTCATACTGGATTCGAACCAGTGACTTCTACCCTGTCAAGGTAACACTCTGAACCAACTGAGTTAATGACCCTTTTTGTAATTAGGAAGACAAAAATACTAATATCTTTTAATTATGTATCTTTATTTTTTTAAATTTATAATTAACCAACATTTGACGCCTTGATGTTTTTAACCAATCAAACGTTCCCCAACTATACGATCAAATTTATGTCCGATGAATGGATCGTAAATAATTGTGCTGTATTAGTTGTCATTATTTTCATCTTAGGACTAGGGCGTTTTTTGTCCCGTCAAAACAATGTTAGAATCACCTACCTTATGGGGGTTATTTTATTTTTCACCTCAATAGTCACACCCTTACGCACAGCCCTAAATGGACACTGGAATATCATCACCGACCTGCCACTTCATCTGTGTGGGATATCGGGGTTAATCTGTTCTTTTCTACCATTTTTGAAACGCAAACAAGGGCTATTTGATTTTGTGTTTTACACAGGAGTTGTCGGCGGCATCATGTCCGTGCTAACCCCACAAATGAACGGGTTTGATGGCAGTAATTTTGCGTACTTAGAATATTATGTAAGACATGTGTTGATTTTTTTATTGCCTATATACATGCTTCAGAACTTAAACATCAGACCTTCCAAATATTCAGTACTTAAATCTTTTTGTATTCTGAATATATTGTTGGTAATCATCATGCCTTTCAACTTTTATTTAGGCTCAAATTATATGTATTTAGCAGAACCACCACAAGTCAATAATCCTTTGATCATCGGCGTGTGGCCATACTATCTGTTATGGTTTGAGTTATTTATCATTATCTTAATGTCTATTTTTTACGGGCTATCTACATTAAAACTTAACATAAATAGAAAGTACTAAATAGTGTTTAGGACGGACTTTAGTATCTTTGCTATACAAACTAATATATTCCTAAACTTATGAAACTCAAAACCCTACTTTTAGCCAGTCTTTTTGTTCAATTTAGTACTGCCCAACAGCATAAAGACGTTAAGCCTCAAGACCTATATGCGACTGTTGATTTCCTAAGTTCAGATGCCCTCAAAGGGCGCGAAACTGCCACAGAAAGTGAACGTATAGCTGCACAATTTATTCAGTCAAAATTTATAGAAGCTGGCATCAAACCCTATTTCGATACCTATTTCGATGCCTTTGAATCTAAAGGCTACAAGGGTGTCAATGTTGTGGGTTATATCGAAGGTAGCGATCCTAAATTAAAAGATGAAGTGCTGCTGTTGGGCGCGCATTATGACCATATAGGATTTGATAAAAAAGTTGCAAACGACTCCATAGCCAATGGTGCTAATGACAATGCTTCAGGTACCGCAACTGTATTGGCCATTGCCAACCGTTTAACACAATTGGGAACCAACAAACGATCCGTTATAGTCGCTCTATTTTCAGGCGAAGAAAAAGGATTGTTAGGCTCAAAAGCCTTGGCGAAAAAATTAAAAATACAAAACGTTGATTTATATACGATGCTCAATTTTGAAATGATTGGTGTGCCCTTCACAGATCGGGACTATGAGGTTTTTCTAACCGGTTATGAATTATCAGATTTAGGAAATAAAATCAATACCTATACCAATTCAAATCTAGTTGGGATTTCTGATGTTGCAAAAAAGTATAACCTTTTCAAGCGTTCCGATAATTTTTCGTTTTACAAAGAATTTAAAGTGCCCTGTCATACCATTTCTTCTTGTGATTTGACTAATTTTAATTTTTATCACCACGTGGACGATGAAATTGACCAATTAGATTTCGTTTTTATGGCGGCCACTATTAATAAACTAATCCCTGGGATCGTGCAAATTTGCAACACCGATTCCAAAGAAATACAAATGTATGACACCAAATAAAACAGTTATAATTACTGGAACAAGCCGTGGTATCGGATTTGAACTTGTCCATCTTTTTGCCAATGCTGGCTACCACGTTTTAGCATTGTCTAGGAATGCAAACCCTGTTTCTAACTTAAATTTTGACAACATTACCGCCTTATCATTTGATTTGAGTAAATCAGAAGATTACGATCGTGTAGAAGCTTTTGTAAAAAAAGAATGGGCACATGTCGATATTCTAATAAACAATGCTGGAGTGCTTTTAAACAAGCCTTTTGCAGACACTACTTTTGAAGACTTTCAACAGGTCTATAACACCAATGTTTTTGGTGTAGCAGAACTCACTCGACGTATAATTCCGTTTATGCCTGCAAAAGGTCATGTGGTTACGGTCAGTTCAATGGGTGGCGTACAAGGGTCAGTGAAATTCCCAGGATTGTCGGCCTATAGTTCTAGTAAAGGCGCGGTCATTACATTAACTGAGCTGCTTGCGGAGGAATATAAAGAAACAGGCCCCTCTTTTAATGTCTTAGCTTTGGGAGCGGTACAAACCGAAATGCTTGCTGAAGCCTTTCCAGGGTATGAAGCCCCAACAACTGCAGCACAAATGGCTGCTTATATTTTTGAATTCGCCAAAAATAGTCAGCAATTTTATAACGGTAAATTATTACAAATCTCGAGCTCGACCCCTTAAGTTGAATTCGATTATTTCAAAAAACAAGCCACTAGGTTTAACAGCTTATTAACGGTTTTAAAATAAAATATTTCTTTACTTTTGTATCACGATAAAAATCGCCTTTTATGTTTAATAATTTAAGTGAAAAATTAGATAAAGCACTCCACGTCCTCAAAGGCCATGGGAGTATCTCAGAAATTAATGTTGCCGAAACACTCAAAGAAGTCCGACGTGCATTGCTGGATGCCGATGTGAATTATAAAATCGCTAAAGAATTTACCAACAAGGTCAAGGCAAAAGCACTAGGTCAAAACGTATTGACCACGCTTCAACCAGGCCAATTGATGGTTAAAATTGTAAAAGATGAATTGACCACCTTAATGGGTGGTGAAGTTGAGGGGATTAACGTCTCTGCAACGCCAAGTGTAATTTTAATGTCTGGTTTACAAGGGTCTGGTAAAACAACCTTTTCTGGAAAATTGGCCAATTACTTAAAAACCAAAAAAACCAAAAAACCCCTATTGGTAGCTTGTGACGTGTACCGTCCTGCAGCCATCGATCAGTTGCACATTGTGGGAGAACAAGTTGGTGTTGAGGTTTATAGTGACCGCGGAAATAATGACCCTGTAGCCATTGCCAAAGCCGGTATTGCTGCAGCCAAAGCCAATGGGTGTAATGTTGTGATTATTGATACTGCTGGTCGTTTGGCAGTTGATGAAGCCATGATGACAGAGATCGCCAACATTCATAAAGCAGTACAGCCACAAGAAACATTATTTGTTGTTGATGCGATGACAGGTCAAGATGCAGTCAATACTGCAAAAGCGTTTAATGATATTCTAAATTTTGATGGGGTAATTCTTACCAAATTAGATGGAGATACCCGTGGTGGAGCAGCAATCTCCATAAAGTCAGTAGTCAATAAACCGATTAAATTTATTGGTACTGGCGAAAAAATGGAAGCCATTGATGTGTTCTATCCAGCACGTATGGCCGAGCGAATCTTGGGAATGGGAGATGTGGTGTCGTTAGTAGAACGTGCACAAGAACAATTCGATGAACAAGAAGCTCGAAAAATTCAAAAGAAAATTGCCAAAAACCAATTTGGGTTCGATGATTTTTTATCGCAAATCCAACAGGTTAAAAAAATGGGTAACATGAAAGACCTCATGGGCATGATTCCAGGAGCAGGGAAAATGATGAAAGATGTGGATATCGATGATGATGCATTCAAACATATCGAAGCCATTATTCATTCCATGACACCCGAAGAACGAACCAAACCAACTCTTTTGAACGCCAGTCGTAAAAAACGTATAGGTGCAGGGTCAGGAACCTCTATTCAGCAAGTCAATCAATTGATGAAGCAATTCGATCAAATGAGTAAAATGATGAAAATGATGCAAGGCGGTGGCGGTAAAAAAATGATGCAGATGATGAAAAACATGCCACGATAGTTTTAAAATAACCAACAGATATAATGATTTTACTAGACGGAAAACAAACCAGTGCAGATATTAAAGTTGAAATTGCTTCGGCAGTTACAAAACTAGTGGAAAACGGGAAGCGTGCGCCACATTTGGCCGCGATCCTTGTGGGTACAAATGGGGCGAGCATGACCTATGTAGGGGCTAAGGTTAAAGCCTGTGAGTTAGTAGGATTTAATTCTACTCTGATTGATTTGCCAGCCGAAACCTCAGAAGATGCTTTACTGTCTCAAATACAGGCTTTGAATACTAATCCAGAAATTGATGGATTTATTGTGCAGCTTCCGTTGCCAAAACATATTGACGAACAGAACATATTAATGGCCGTGCATCCCGATAAAGATGTAGATGGTTTTCATCCTGTCAATGTGGGACGTATGACCTTAGATTTGCCAACGTTTCTTCCGGCAACGCCTTATGGAATTATGGAACTTTTAGAGCGCTATGAAGTTCCTACTTCAGGAAAACACGTTGTGGTCATTGGAAGAAGTCATATTGTTGGTCGTCCGATGAGTATTTTAATGAGTCAAAAACGCCCGGCAGGAGATGCGACAGTAACCATCGCACATAGCCGTACCACAAATTTGGCCGAACTCACTTTAAATGCAGATATTGTCGTTGCTGCCTTAGGAATCCCAGAATTTTTAACAGCCGAAATGGTAAAGCCCGGTGCAGTTATTATTGATGTCGGCATCACAAGAGTTCCAGATGAAACCAAGAAAAGAGGCTATCGAATTGCAGGAGATGTTCATTTTGAAAGTGTTGCTGAAAAAGCAAGTTATATCACACCTGTACCTGGTGGAGTAGGACCAATGACCATCGCAATGCTACTCAAAAACACCTTGCTCGCTTGTGAACGTCACGAGGCGAATTCATCTATTTAGCAAAAATCTGAGACGTATCTTTAAAGGCTTTGAATTCTAAAGCATTGCCTGAAGGATCATAGAAAAACATCGTGGCTTGTTCGCCAATCTGGCCTTCAAACCGAATGTAAGGTTCAATGATAAAGTCTATATTCTGGTGTTTTAACTGTTCCGAAAACGTTTCAAAATCATGCCATGGGAGGATCACTCCAAAATGTGGAACGGGAACCTGTTTTCCATCAACCTTATTGACATGAAGATCAGTTTCGTCTTCTTTGGGTTTAAAATGAATCACCAACTGGTGTCCAAAAAAATTAAAATCGACCCAATGATCGCTATGACGACCTTCGTCACAACCTAAAACATCGCGATAAAAAGTCCGACATAGTTCTAAATTCCATACCGGAATCGCTAAGTGAAAAGGCGCTACAGTCATTAGAGTGCTTTTTTAGAGTGTTTCAATGTTTCGTTTAGTGTGTTCAATTCTTCATCTGTTAAATCGCGATAACTGCCCACCTCACATTGTTGGTGAATGTTCATGATTCGTGTGCGTTTCAAGGATTGTACTTCATAATTAAGATATTCACACATGCGACGAATTTGACGGTTGAGGCCTTGAGTTAGAATAATTTTAAATTCATAAGTACTTAGTTTTTGAACCTCACATTTTTTGGTGATCGTCTCTAAAATAGGCACGCCACCCGACATGCGTTGGATGAATGTTTGAGAGATGGGCTTATCAACCCTAACTAGGTATTCTTTCTCATGATTGTTACTTGCTCGAAGAATTTTATTGACGATATCGCCGTCATCTGTCAATAAAATTAAGCCTTCACTATCTTTATCCAATCGCCCTATCGGAAAAATCCGACTGGGGTAATTGATATAATCAATAATATTATCTTTTTCAACGCCGGTATCTGTTGTGCAAACAATTCCTACGGGTTTATTGAATGCGATATAGATTCGTTTTTTGTTTTCATTAAGGATGGTTTTGCCATCCACCTTAACCGTGTCGCCTTCCAAAACTTTAGTGCCCATTTCTGGAACAACTCCATTAATGGTTACCCGCCCTTCGTCAATAAGTTTGTCAGCAGCTCGACGCGAGCAATAGCCCGCTTCGCTTAAATATTTATTCAGTCTTGTTGTGGTTGGTTCCATGTGGTAAATTTACAAAAGTTTAGTGGCTCAAAAATTTAATTAATTCACCTATAACAAAATCACCTTTTAGGCCGTGACCAAGACCTTTGGTTGTTATAAGTGAAGCGTTTTTAAATTGTGCATCGATGTCAAGTGCATCTTGATAGGGGATTATACGGTCGTTTTTGTCGTGAATAATCAAGCCTTCACTAGTGAGATTTTGTACAAAATCAGCAGTAGAAAAATAATTGGGATGGTGCCCAAACCTATGCTCAATTAGCGCATCAATGCCTTTGTCTATGGTTTGGCTATAGCCCATCATCTCTTTATAGCGCTTCATGATGCCTTTGAATCCTGAGGGAGCACCAAGAAGTGCAATTTTTTTAGTATTAGTATAGCTGTGATTTCGATGAAAAATAACCAAAGCCATTGCGCCTACAGAATGTCCAATACATATCGTGGGTTTGAATTTTTCGCAAACGACATTTATAAATTCTGAGTAGAGTATAGCATTAAACGTATTGCTCCCCGATTTGCCGTGTGCAGGGCCGTCTAAGGCAATACTAGTATAACCTTCCTTTTGAAGTTGTTCAATTTCAGGTCGCCATCGTCCAGCGTTGCTTTCCCAGCCATGGGCTAATAAAACCGTTTCTTTGGAGCCTTTCCATTGGTAGGTTTGGATCGGCAAGTTGTTGTAGTATAAGGTTGTTTTGGTGGCCGTGTCCAAAAACAAACCCGCGTTTGTAGTGAGTTGTCCAGCTCTCGGTTTTGAAAATAATTGTAAAGCAAGTTTTGAGGCGTATGCTGTGCTAAAAAATCCAATGAAATTTACAATGGCGCCTACAAGTTTTGGGATAAGTGATTTCATGTCTATTCTTCTCTGTTTACGTTGTCCATTGAAAATGCAGGAGTGCAAATCGCTAGATATTCACAAGGGGCGTCAAAGGGGTTTGAATATTGTACACGAGTGTTTTTTTGAATTTTTATGGACTGCCCTTGTTCCAAAACGACGATATCGCCATCAATACTAAATTGTTTTTTCCCTTTTATGATGTAGGTATACTCGTCAAATTCTGGGGTTTGAAAAGGTTCGCTCCACCCCGGAGGGGCAACCATATGCGCAATGCTTATGGCGTCGTTGCCGTCTGTGGCTTTTCCAAAATGTTCTTCGATACGTTTGCCGTCAGTTGTTGGGACTATAAACGGTGTTTTTTGAATTTTATACCCTGCCATAGTTTAATACCATTGGATGTAAAAGTCTTTTATTTTTGCCGTTTCAGGAATTGAAATGGCTTCTATTTTTTGAGTCATATCATAGCGCATTTCTTCAGGGAGTTCTGTTTTATTAAGCGTAAAATACACATTGATCTCATCGACTGAAATGATCAGGCTTCTAAGTGTATTTTGAATGCTAGAAATTGTGTATTTGGAATTGATATCCCCAAAGGTACTGCGTGTATTTAGGCCGTCTTTGTTTTTAAACCGTTCGTCCATGATGCGCACCGTTCGAATGGTGGATAATGAGTCTAAGGCATAATTAGGGTCTAATTCTAGAAGTAATTTTCCTGTGCCTTTTTCAAAAATACTGATGGTATTGGTACTGCCTGTAAATTCGTCACCACCAATATATTTACTGATTGAATCGTTGCTAAATACCACTTTTAGGGCGTTCACTTTTGTGGAGTCTGTTAATAGGCCAATGCTGTGTTTGCGAATGGCAAAGGGATCTGCTTTTGTTTCACAAGCCACAAAAAGGCCTAAAAGTAATCCGATAAATAAATAGTTTCTCATGGTTGATTTTGTATAATGTAATGCTAATTTTTTAATATGGAGTAAAAATAAATGAAGTTTTATGACTTAAACCAAAAACTGTAAACTATTTTTGCGCATTATGTTAAAAACCGAAATTAAAGCGCTTGTTAGCGCAGGTAAGATGCTCCCACTCATGGAGGCGTTCTACACCATCCAAGGGGAAGGCTACCACAAAGGTACAGCTGCTTATTTTATTAGAATAGGCGGTTGCGATGTGGGCTGCCATTGGTGTGATGTTAAGGAAAGTTGGAATGCCGATTTGCATCCACCAACTGCAATTTCGGATATTGCTAATGATGCGGCTAAAGAAAGTCAAACCATTGTAGTGACAGGCGGCGAACCGTTGATGTGGGATATGAATCCATTGACCACCGAATTAAAATCAAAGGGCATGCAAACCCATATCGAAACGTCTGGGGCGTATAAGCTAACAGGGGATTGGGATTGGATTTGTTTGTCGCCTAAAAAATTAAAAGGGCCTTTAGATGAGGTGTATCAAAAAGCACACGAATTGAAAGTGATTGTCTATAATTTGGACGATTTAAAATATGCCGAAGAACAGGCTGCAAAAGTAAATCCCAACTGTATTTTGTACCTCCAACCGGAGTGGAGCAAGCGTGATAAAGTCACGCCTTCTATTGTCGACTATGTCATGAAACACCCCAAATGGAAAGTATCGCTTCAAACGCATAAGTATCTGAATATTCCTTAAATAAAAAAACGCCTTGATTTCTCAAGATGTTTTTTAATAATAAATTACAGCTTATTTTGTAAAAGGTACGGCAACTCTAAGGGTCCCCCAGCCTAAGTGCATGTGTATCCCGTTGTCTGATTTCTCAAAAGCGATAGAAAAGGCTTCTAAATTTTCTTTACCTTTTGATACTGGTACATCTATACGAGCAACATCATTTTTTTCGTTGTAGAAATAACTTCCCCATACATTTATGTCCGTACTCACAATCGCAGTCCATTTTTCCTCACCTGGAATGAGGTAAAAGGTATAGGTACCAGCTTTTATTTTTGTAGCACCTAACATCATATCTGTGTATAATGTTAATTCAGCAGCTTCATTTGCTCCAGTTCTCCATACGTTTCCTTTGGGAGCTAATTCCCCAACCGAACGTCCTTTCAATTGCGGACGACTGTATGTTATTTTAATAAGCTTGTCGGATTCTTTGTAAGAACTAGGAAAAGCTGCTGCATCCATAGGACTTTTGTCTAGCCCTTTAAATTTCTGAGCATTTACATTAAATGAGACTACCATTAAAAATGCAAATACAATTGAGGTCATAAAATTTGATTTTTTCATAATAATTGAGCTGTATTAGTTTTCGTTAAAAATACTTTTTAATCCACTAAATAGTCGTAAATAAATACTAAAGTTTACATATTAAAAGTTTAATGCATTTGGTCTAAAAAAACATGACTTGCAAAGCTTGACTTTGTCAAGTCTTCGATTTTGTGCGGGAGAGGGTTTAAAGCCCTAGTCGTTTTGCAACTATTTTTTGATGTTTTTGACGTTCTTCCATGAATTTTTTACTCTTAATCAGTCTTTTTAAATCAACTTTGTTTTTATTATCATAAAAACTAACATAATCTCCGTTGGGGTAAATGATTTGTGTTTTGAAATGGACAACTCCAAAACTGAATAGTCGTTTTATAAAATTTGAAGAATCATGATACCAGTTGAGGCTTTTTAAGAGTTCCTGTGGATAATCTTGACCCCCAGCTTTCCAAAAATGAATAAATTTTACATCTTTATTATTATTGAATTCTTTGGAATGTTTTTTTGACCCTTTCACAAAGTCTTTATAACTTGTTTCATGTTTATGTCTCATTTTTTTGTCGTCTAAATACACGATATATGATTTTTTTGGCATACTAGCTATTGGTACTAAGCTATCTATATAATGAAATACCCATATTTTTGTGCTATCTATAGCGTAGCGAAAAAATAGGTGCTTATTAAGTTGACTTTTCTCGATTTTACTAAGGGATCCAAATTGTTTTTTAAAGACTAATTTTTTAAAATTGATACTATCCGATTTAACATCTAGTACTTTAAATAAATCAGTATCAGATAATCTTTTAAATTCTTTAGCTGTAACAGGGTTAATATTGTAGTCGATAAAGGATTGTGCATTCGTATAATAACGGAACATCACAACCATAAGCAAAGCAATAACAAATTTCATTTTTTTCATGCCCTTAATTTATGAGTATTTCTAGTTTGCGAACTGCTGGCCTCCGCTGGTGCGCGAATCTTTCGCGTACCCAAATAAGCTTCATAAACCACACGAAAGGATTAACTTCGTTGAATCTTCGATTTCGTGCGGCAGCTGGGGCAAATCGTTTTTTATTTTTCGATATCAAATTCATTCGGGTTTGGCGGTGGCGGAGGAATACTTGAAACATCAACACTCTCAAAAAGGATGCTATATTTAAAATAATCCAAATTGCTTTTAGAGTTTAATGCCGCAAATTGCTCAGCTATTTCTTTTAAAACAGTTTTTGTTATTGAAATTGGATATTTGTCTTCTACATAAAAATGAATCAAAGCGGGCTTAACTTTGTCCCCATTGTATTGAAAATTATGAGGGAATGACATTATATTATTCAGTTCTGTTTTTAGATAGTTTATTGGCTTTTTCTTTTTGTATTTTCCATATCCAATAATTAAGGAGTCGTTTCTAATTGACAAGAAATTTCTTCTAAAATAGCATCCAATTTTTCCTGAGGTCGGACAATCAGAAAATCCGGTAATATGATAGCGTGTATCGTTTAGCTCAAATCGTATTCCTGAGACTTTCCCTTCACAAGATATTTGTTGCATTTTGGTTCTCAATTCTGAAAAATTCGTAACCGAATCTAAATTTATAATTTCAATGTCATTTTCAGATTGATACTTTAAAAAATCCTGTGAGTACAGTTCATTAAAAGGTTTCTTTTTACTCATATTAGAGCAGGAATTTAAAATCAAAATAAAAATTAATATGTAGTTCAAGTTTTTCATCAAATATTTGTCAAACATGTTATATGGAGCATAAATCCTACTGCCCAAGCTGGCGCCACGCTTTAGCGTGGTGCTAAAAACATACTAAAACAGTTCATTATCGTATTATAATTTCTACTCATTAATTTATTTTTTATGTTTTTCTCTTGTTGGGCACGAGCAAAAGATGCTCGCGCTAGCGAGTGTTTTTTCAACTTAAAACTTGAAAAACATTAACAGGTAAAATCTCATAAGTGCTCCCTTTTTTAATAACTAAAAATATATTACTGTAATTAAAATATTTAAAAAAATCTTTTTTTGATGTCAATTTTATTTCTTTTAAGTCATCTACTAACATAATAGGTTTTTTGTCGATTTTCTCAAATAAATACATTCTTCCATCATAACATAATGGGTATTTATTTTTTTCATATTTATCAATCTGTTTACATTCAGAAACTTCGTTGTTGTATAATATATAAATATTTTCTTTTTTTATATATATACAAACTGTTACTGAAACAATACAGAGTATTAGAAATATTCCAACTATAAATTTATATTTTTTAATCAC
>Ga0209533_1002898_pt1 | contig 15406 bp, 13 predicted proteins | sample COG_04_FD_184748 | JGI IMG/M metagenome (GOLD analysis project Ga0209533, IMG submission 184748) | Pelagic Microbial community sample from North Sea - COGITO 998_met_04 (SPAdes) (version 2) | ecosystem: Environmental > Aquatic > Marine > Neritic zone/Coastal water | place: Helgoland, sampling...
AGCATGTAGCCAATAAGTTTTGAAGTGAGTGTGTCTTTGGCATTAGAGAAGAAAACGAGTTTGATTTTTGAGTCTAAATCTCTAAAATTTAGTGTTTCTGTTAGTGGGAAGTCTTGAATAAAATGATGACTTGGGTTTCCTTGTCTGTCCTCATCTATTAAAGGAAGGTAATTTTGAGATTGAGATGCGACAATAGGTAAGTAAACAAAGTTGTGTTTGCCCGATGTAAGATAAAGGTACAAAAGAGAGGGTAGTACTAATATTGTAAATAGTACTACCCCCTTCGTAATTTTAGATGTTTGTTTCATTCTATATCAATTCACTAGCTTCTGTTAGTAGAATAAACAACAAATAAGGTATAAGTATAAACGTAGGAAGCGCTAAAGTCCAAGCAAAGCCTTTTGTCTCATGTTTTACGTGCATAAAATAGGCTACAATGTAGTATGCTTTAACGAGTGTAAGTATTATAAAAGTCCATTTTAGTACTTCATAACTTACGGGTTTAAAAATACCCAAGGCAACTTCTACAGTGGTTAGCGCTAAAAGTATCCAGAAAACAAGCCAAATTTGTTTTGTACCTCCGTGAGAATCGTGTGACATAGCTAAAGCGTGTTTTTAAAAGTTAATTAATGAGACTACTCGTTTGTTAAACCAAGTAGAAAAAAGTAAATACAAATACCCATACTAAATCTACAAAGTGCCAGTACAGACCTACCTTTTCAACCATTTCGTAATGTCCTCTTTTTTCGTACGTACCAAACAGTACGTTAATAAATACAATCATGTTTAATAACACTCCTGTGAAAACGTGAAATCCATGGAACCCTGTGATGAAGAAGAAAAAGTTTGCAAATTGAGGCAACCCATATTCATTAACAACCATGTTAGCTCCGTAAACGTGTTCCGCACTTTCACTTAAAGTTGCAATGGTTAATGGATCCGTAATAAACTTTTCTGTACCCAGTCTAAGAACATCATAGTTGTAGGTTTGGCCCATAACGTCAGTTCCTGCGGCTATAATTTTAGCTATATTACCATCTGCTAGGTGAAGTGCGCCTTCTGCAGTTCCATGTATAAAGTGCATCCATTCCCAGGCTTGAGAGCCTAAAAAGATGGCGCCACCTAAAACGGTTAAACCCATCCACCAGGCTACTTTTTTGGTGTCCATGTTTTTTCCATGATGAACAGCAAGTACCATAGTTACCGAGCTCATAATAAGGATAAAAGTCATTAAGGCTACATAAAGCAATGGTTGGTCACCGTGTACTCCTGGAAAATGTGTGAATACATTTTCTGCCAGCGGCCAAGTTTCTGCGTATTTAAAACGCGAAAACCCATATGCGCCTAAAAAACCTGAAAATGTTAAGGCATCTGTCAGTAAGAAAAACCACATCATCATTTTTCCGTAACTTGCTTTAAAAGGATTTACTCCTCCGCGCCAAACGCTTTCTGTTGTTGCTTGTGATGCCATACTATGTGTTAGCTTAGGTAATTTATAGTTTTTTTATTGTTCTTATTTTAAAGAACATTTCTTAAGCGATGCAAATGTAATGCTTTCCTTGATAAGAGAAAAGACTATTCTTTTCTTTCAGTCTTCATTGCTTTGTTTAGATTATTTCTAAATATGAAGCATTGTTTTGTTTTTGTGTTTATCTGGTGAGCAGTAAAAATAAAAATAGGTAAAGCCATAAGCCGCCAAGAAAGTGCCAAAAGATAACGCCAAGCTCTAATCCTAATACATTGTTTAGCGTGTATTTATTTTGTCGGGCATTAAAAAACATGACCAAAATTGAAATTAAACCTGCGATTAAATGTATCAGGTGTACCAGTGTAATTACGTATACAAAAGAACCTGCGGCATTGCTGCTTTTACCGGTAAAGAATACACCCATATCGTGCATTTGAGACCAGCCTTCAAATTGAAGTATTGTAAAAGCCAATCCGAGCATAAACGAGACGCCCATAAGTTTTATCGTCATTGGTGTATTGTTGGCTCTTGCAGCTTGCAAACTTTTTTGTATTGCTATACTGCTCAGTATAATAACTGCAGTGCTCAGAAAAAAAGCATCTGGTAAGTCAAAATCCATCCAGTTTCCTTCTGCTTTTCGTACAATATAACCAGAGGTTAGTCCTATAAATAACATAACAATACTGATCATAGAAATGAAAAGTAATGGTTTTCTTGTTTTTCTTTTTTGGAGTTCTTTGCTGTCGCTCATCTATTGTAAAACGTATTTGTCGATTAAATAAATAATTTGAATTACTGGTAAGTAAACTAAGCTGCCAAACATGAGCTTTTTTGCCGAAGAATGGTCGCAATTTTTTAGTAGTAAAGCGCTTTTTTTGTACAAGTATACACCCATAAGTAATATGGATAAGGCGCCGTAAGGAGTGAGTATTAGTTTGCTCTCTATACCAATGTAAGGGAACACAAAAGGCATAATAGATACTGGAATTAACCAAATCGTGTAAAGCATGGCTTGAAAAGCTGTTTTCTCATCCTTCATTCCAGATGGAAGCATTCTTATGCCTGCTTTTTTGTAATCTTCGTCTAACATCCAAGCTATGGCCCAGAAATGAGGAAATTGCCAAAGAAATTGTACGGCAAATAATGTCCCAGATTCAATGCCAAATTGATTTGTTGCAGCTACCCAACCCAACATAAAAGGAATGGCTCCGGGGAATGCTCCAACAAATACTGCGATAGGACTTATGGTTTTTAAGGGTGTGTATACAGCTGCATATAAAACGAGCGCAGCAGCTCCAAACATGGCAGATTTTGCATTTATGTAGTATAAAATTAGAATGCCAATGAGCCCTAAAATACTTGAGAATAGTAAGCCTTCAGAGGATTGCATCCTTCCCGCTGGAATAGGTCTTTGTTTTGTCCTATCCATTAGTTTATCGGTTTCTTTTTCGTAAACCTGATTAAAACCATTGGATGATGCTACGACCATAAAGCCTCCAATAAGTAACATAAATAAGATTTTGAAGTCAACTTGATCTACGGCTAGTAAGTACCCCACTAATGCAGAAAATACAACAGTGCTGGAGAGGCGTAGTTTTGCTAATTGACTGTAATCTTTAATCTTGTTTTTCAAGTGGGTAAGATTTATAAATGCAAAATTAAGGATTAGAATGCTTACTAAGTGTGTTTTTTGTTAAAATTTGTTCTGATCAATTACTTGAATTTTATCTTGCCCAATTCTTACCTGAAGCCATCTTTTAAGTTGGTTTGATTGGTTTTCATCTTTCCATATTGGGAGTAGCGTAGGTATAGTGTCTAATGAGATAGAGTCTAGTCTAATAGTTGAGCCGTAGGTTAAGCTCTCCAAGTTAGGGTATTGAATAAAAATTTCTTTTTGCAGTTGTATCCAATCAATTTTTGTGCCTTGTAGATTTTTTATTTCATTAGTAAGATTCTGTATTTTGAGGTTCTTAGACCTTAATTCCGCGACATTATTTTGATAAAGTTCCTTAATAATTCCTGATTTAACTCGATCTCCAATAGATCCTGCAAGTTCTTCACTATTATTTTGATTTTGTATGACTTTAAGTTCGGTGCTTTGTAGATCCGATTTTACTAATTTATCTTTCCAGGCTTCTATAACATGATCTGGTATTTGTTTTCCTATCATAAATACTTCTATGCTAGATCCTTCTTTACTGTAATTTAGCTTCTGATTTATCGTTTCAGAACCGGGGTATTCAATAAACTCTTGTGTAAATGAGTTGGCACGACGAAGAAACATAGACTCCTGGGTTACCTCAAAAAACAGAAAGGCACTTGGAATTATAATAATTAAACTAATGAGTGTAATGTGTCTTTTGCCTTTCTTTTCTGTCAATTTATCAATAAATGATATGTATGGAAAGCGTAAGTATCGAATAATAATTAAAGTGGCGAGACTAATAAACACTGAATTCAGTAAAAATAAATAGAGCGCTCCTAGGAAAAAGCTAAAATTTCCGTTTGCCAATCCGTAACCGGCAGTACAAATTGGGGGCATTAGTGCTGTGGCTATTGCCACTCCAGGAATCACATTACTAGCATCCTTTCGGCTTATTGCTATAATCCCAGCCAGCCCTCCAAACGCTGCTAGTAAAGCGTCTAGTAAAGTTGGTTGAGTTCTCGCCAGTAATTCAGCTTGAACGTCTTCTAGTGGGCTTATTAAAAAGAAAACGGTGGAGGTAAGTAAGCTAATACCTAATGCAATCAAAAAATTTTGAAGAGATAATTTAAAGTTTAGGATATCATTTGTTCCAACAGATAAACCAACGCCTAAAATGGGTCCCATTAATGGCGAAATTAACATGGCACCAATAACAACAGCGGAAGAGTTTATATTTAGGCCAATTGAGCAGATTACAATCGAGCAAATCAAGATCCAAACATTGTATCCTTTAAACGTGATGTCTTTTAGGATGTTTTTACGAATTTCCTCGTGATTTATGTTCTCGTCATTAAACCTTAAAGTCGTCTTGAGGAGTTGAGATGAGTTTATAATCAGGCTTTTTAATTGATTGATTAAGCCATTTATTTCATTTTTTTTTACGGGTTCTTTTTCTGGCTTTATCATAGATTTGCTTTTTTTGTTGTTCGTGTTCTACCGAATCATAGTATGTGTTTTCAACTGCAATTTATGAATTTTGAACAGGGGTGTCGTTTTCTTTAAGCCCTTCTAAGCCTGGGCAATCACACGACTTAAAAGCTGTGCAAGAATTTAGGAAGATTGAGCATGCAAACGCTATAACTAAAAAAAGTGCTTTTTTTGAAATTCTTGTATTCATGTACGAGTTAAAAAAATGGTTATTTATTAGAGTATTTTGTAAATTTACATTTATTTTATATAAAAATTGTTTTATGGGCTTAATTGCTTCTTTAGGTAAGTTTATTCTTTTTATTCTCGATGTATTTAGAAAGCCTGAGCGAAGATCGGTAATGTATCGATTGGTGCTAAAAGAAATCTATGAGTTGGGATTTAAGTCTCTTGCTTTTGTGGTTTTTGTGTCTCTTTTTGTCGGTGCTGTAGTAACCCTTCAAACTGCAGCAAATATGACCTCGAGTTTTATGCCAAAAATTTTAATAGGGTATGCCACTAGAGATGCCATCTTATTAGAATTCTCTCCAACAATTATAAGTTTGCTACTCGCAGGAAAAATTGGCTCTAATATAGCCTCAAGTATAGGAACAATGAAAGTTACCGAGCAAATTGATGCTTTAGAGGTCATGGGTGTAAACCCTGCAACTCACTTGGTACGACCAAAAATATTTGCATTGGTATTTTTTAATCCGCTACTAATTGTATTGAGTATGTTTGCAGGTATCATTGGGGGCTTACTGGCTGGTACACTTTCTGGTGAGTGCACTGTTGCTGAGTTTGTTTCTGGTATTCAGTACGATTTTATTCCTTTTAAAGCTGTTTATGCAATCATTAAAACCGTTTTGTTTGCTTTTGTAATTGCCAGTGTTTCTTCTTTTCATGGTTTTTACACAGATGGTGGTGCGCTAGAGGTAGGTAAATCTAGTACCAAAGCTGTTGTTTACAGTTCTGTTGTAATCATAGTTTTAAATTACATACTAACCCAGCTACTTTTAAACTAATGATTGAGATTTCTAATATATTCAAGTCATTTTCTGGCAACGAAATACTAAAAGATTTATCGTTTACATTTGAAAAGGGCAAAACAAATTTGGTTATCGGACAGAGTGGTTCAGGTAAGACGGTTTTACTGAAATGCTTATTGGGTTTGCATGCACCTGAAAAGGGTTCTATAGTATACGGTGGACTGGATATTGTTGGTAAATCAAATAAAAATTTAAAGCAATTAAGAAGGCAAATAGGTATGGTGTTTCAAGGTGGTGCCTTATTTGATTCCATGAATGTTGAAGAAAATATTCTATTTCCACTGCAAATGTTTTCAAATGATAATCAATCTGAAATGTTAGATCGTGTAAATTTTTGTTTGAAAAGAGTAAACTTAGAAAATGTAAATCATCTTTTTCCCTCTGAAATAAGTGGTGGCATGAAAAAACGTGTGGCCATTGCTAGAGCCATTGTTATGAATCCAAAGTACCTCTTTTGTGATGAGCCTAACTCCGGATTAGATCCATATACAGCTATATTAATAGACAATCTTCTTCAAGAAATAACCCATGAGTATGATATAACAACGGTTATTAATACACATGATATGAATTCGGTAATGGAAATTGGCCAGAAAATTTTATTCATAAAAAAAGGGGTAAATGTTTGGGAAGGTACAAGCTCGGAGATATTTTCTACTGCGAATACCGATTTGGAGAGCTTTGTGTTTTCTTCTGAACTCTTTAAATCTATAAAACGCAATCATCCTTAGTTATATTTTTTTTTCTCGATAGCTTAATGCTTTTTTTTAGTTTTTATTATTGTTTATTAATAATTTACAAATGAATTCTTTAAGCGTTTTAAGATTTTGCTATTTCATATGGCCTAAAGTTGATTTTTTTAACTAAAATTGTAACGACTTAAAAATAATTTACCCATGAAAAAAAATTACTTCTTATTTACGGCTTTAATAATTGGTTCATTTGTTAATGCTCAGTTTCAGTTCTCAGACGATTTCGAAAGTTACACATCAGGAGACTATATTTGTCAAGAGTCAGATGTTTGGACTACCTGGAGTGGGACTGAAGGTGGGTCTGAAGACATTCAGGTAACCATTTCAGACACTCCCGAAAGTTCAAATACAATTCATTTAGAAGGAACTGCATCTGGTGGCGGTCCTGTAGATATTATTGCAGATTTTGGAGCGGTTTTTACTTCGGGTGATTTTGTTTTTGAATCTGATTTGTATGTTGCGCAATCTGCAGGTGCTTATTTTAATTTTCAGGCAGAATCTGAAATTGGAGTTACTTGGGCTATGGAGTGTACCATGACAAACGGTGTTATTTCATTTTTGAGTAGTTCTACAGAAATTTTTAGTGGAGTTTATCCTCAAGCTGATTGGTTTACTATAACAATGGAAATTGACCTAACTACGAATAACTGGGAAGCATTTATCAATGGTGAATCTATTGGTATATTCTCTAATGGCATTAACCAAGTTGCTTCTTTAAATATTTTTCCTTCTGAAGGTGCCGACTTTTATGTAGACAATGTTTCCTTAACACATACTCCTTTTGTATTGCCAAATTTTAACGGTGCTATGCTTTCCGTAAATCCTATTGATGGTTTAATTTCGCAAGAGCGCTATGCAATAGTAGAGGTTAAGAACTTAGGAGCTGAAAATATTACATCCTTTGATGTGGTTCTTGATTTTAATTCTTCACAACTTACAGAGTCTGTTGTTGGGGTAAATATGAGTTCTTATGAGTCCATGCTAGTTCAATTTACTTCGCCAATTGTTTTGAATCAGGAACTCGAATTATTAACCGCCACTATTACGGCAATTAATGGTTCTTTAGTACAAGACGATATTTTAACAGACGATTCTAAAACAATTGAAGTTACGGCACTAAAGCCTGCCGACGGTAAAATTGTAATTGCAGAAGAGGGTACGGGAACCTGGTGTGGCTGGTGTCCTCGTGGTACTGTTGCAATGGATTTTATGGCCCGCGATTTTAAGGGCTATTACCAAGGTATTGCCGTGCACAACGGAGACCCAATGGCTGTTCCTGCTTACGACCAAGATTTACAGGTTTCTGGCTACCCTAGTGCCCTGGTTGATCGTGGAAGTGAGATTGATCCTGGTGATATTAAAGGCGATTTCATGGAGCGTATTTTACTGCCTCCAACAGCTATTATTACAAATGGTGCACAGCAAGAAGGAGATTCCTTACACGTTTCTTTAACGGTTAATTTTACTAGTCCTGCCAATGGGAATTGGAAGATTGCATGTGTATTAACGGAGGATGGTGTTTCTGGTACGAGTGGTTCTTATGCACAGTCTAATTCATATTCAGGCGGTGCTTCAGGCGATTTGGTTGGTTTAGACGGCGTTAATTGGGCTGATTTATCTAGCTCAGTGTCTGCCTCTATGATGGTTTACGATCATGTTGCGAGAGCTTTAATGCCTAGTTTCGATGGTTTTGCAGGGTTTCCAAATTCAATACAAGCCGGCAACTCTTTTACGTTTAACTTTAAGTTTGGTATGGGAGCTAATTGGAAGACAGAAGATATGCACATAGTGGGTATGCTAATGGATTCATCTGGCTCTATAGACAACGGTTCTTCTTCGACATTAGAAAGCGCTGTTTTAAATGGCTTTACTTCTGGTGAAAATGTGCTAGCTACTTCAGCTTTGTCTCACGTTGATGCTGTGTTAAATGTATACCCAAATCCTACATCAGATTACCTTCAGGTTTCTTTAAATATTAAAGAAGCCTCAGATTTGCAATTCAATATTTTTAATACGGCCGGCCAACTCGTGGCTAACCATAAATATGAAAATGTGATAGGCAGTCAAGCATTGCCTTTAAATGTTTCTGGATTTACAAATGGTTTGTATACTCTAGAGCTCATCATTAATGATGCTGTAGTTACCAAGCAGTTCTTAAAGCATTAATTTTATAGTAGCTATTCAGATTAAAATGATGCCTTTCAACCTTTGAGAGGCATTTTTTTATTTCATTTATAGTTTGTCGAGTACTTCAATTTTTTTGTAATTTTACACTTGTTGTAATAAATTAAAAAAGATTTGAGTCAGCTATTCAATAATTTGACTAAACTCAATTCAAATAGCAATTTTAATTTTCAAAAACCACAACCTATCCTTAAGGATGGGTTTTTTAGTGTCACATATGAAGCAGTTTGATCAGAATATAATAGACGTAATTGGGAATACACCAATTGTAAAACTTAATAAGGTAGCCAATAGTGTTGCCTCATCGATATATGTTAAGTTAGAATACTTAAATCCTGGCGGTTCTATTAAAGACCGTATGGGGGTTTACTTGTGTGAACAAGCGGTAAAACGAGGAGATCTCAAACCCGGAGGAACTATTGTAGAATCTACATCGGGTAACACAGGTGTAGGAATTGCAATTTTCTCGGCCATTAATGGGTACAATTGTGTATTTGTAATGGCAGACAAGCAGTCTCAAGAAAAAATAGACAATCTGAAATCGTACGGAGCAAAAGTGATCGTATGTCCTACGGCTGTTGAACCAGAAGATCCAAGATCGTACTATTCTGTTGCAGCCAGTTTGGCAAAGCTGCCAAATTCGGTTTTTTTAGATCAATACGGTAATATGGACAATGGTGCTTCTCATTACGAGATGATTGGTCCAGAAATATACGAGCAAACCAATGGTGAATTTGATACATTGGTAGCCGGTATTGGGACAGGTGGAACCATTTCAGGTTCGTCTCGATATTTAAAATCTAAAATGCCAAATTTAAAGTCTATTGCTGTAGATTGTGAAGGCTCTATTTTAAAAGAGTACTACGAGACCGGAAAAATGGGTAAAGCCTACAGTTATTTAGTGGAAGGGATTGGCGAAGATTTCATTCCTAAAAATGTACTTTTCGATCAAATTGACGGTTTTGTTAGAGTGAACGACGAAGAGTCGTTTCACATGACCAGACGAATGTTAAAAGAAGAAGGTATTTATGCCGGTGGTTCATGTGGTTCTGCTGTTGTAGGGGCTATTAGGTATGCCGAAGGTTTAGAAAAACCAGAGCGTATTTTAGTTATTCTTCCAGATTCTGGGAACAGGTACGCCTCTAAAATTTACAACGATGCGTGGATGAGAAAAATGGGCTATATTGAAGCTGCTGAGACTAAAGATGAGTTAGATTTACAAATTGAAAATGTTTTAGGAAATGGAAAATAATAAATTACATAAAGGTACCAGAGCTATACATGTTGGAAACAAACCCGATGAAATTACAGGGTCTGTAATACCTCCAATATACCAAACATCCACGTTTGTTCAATCGAGTCCAGGGGTGCATAAGGGGTATGAATATACGCGTTCGCACAACCCAACAAGAACGCGTTTAGAGGAGTGTTTGGCTTCTTTAGAAAATGCAAATTATTGCATGGTTACCTCAAGTGGGATGTCTGCTGTGTCCTTAATTTTTCAGTCTTTTCCTCAGGGAACTAAAATTCTTTGTGGCGATGATGTTTATGGAGGTACCTACAGGCTGTTAAATACCATTTACAACGATCGATTTGAGATTAAGCATGTTAATACAAGCAATACAGCTTCTGTTCTTAGCGAATTAGCCTCTTTTAAACCCAATTTAGTTTGGTTAGAATCTCCAACGAATCCGATGCTTCAAATAAGTGATATTAAAGCAATTAGTGATGCGTCTCATGCGGTAAACGCAAATGTGGTTGTTGACAATACCTTTATGAGTCCTTATTTTCAAAACCCATTAGACCTGGGAGCTGATATGGTTTTGCATTCGCTAACCAAATACATTAACGGACACAGTGATGTAGTGGGTGGTGCTGTAATGTTAAACAACAAGGAACAATACGATAAACTTTGGTACCTGCAAAATTCTATAGGTCCAAGCCAATCGCCATTTGACAGTTGGTTGGTGCTAAGAGGAATTAAAACCTTGGCCTTAAGAATGCGAGCTCATGAGGAAAATGCTCAAGAAATTGCTCGTTTTTTAGAAGCTCACCCCAAAGTAGAAAAAGTGATTTACCCTGGTTTAGCCTCTCATCCTCAGCATGAATTAGCCAAGCAGCAAATGTCTGGTTTTGGCGGCATGTTAAGTTTGTACCTTAAAGGCGGATTAAAAGAGAGTACAACTTTCTTAGAAGAAGTAAACTTATTTGTTTTGGCAGAAAGTCTTGGAGGCGTAGAGAGTTTAATAGAGCATCCTGCCATTATGACTCACGCTTCTGTTCCTGCAAAAGAAAGAGCAAAACTTGGAATAGCTGATAATTTTATTCGTATTTCTGTAGGTGTAGAAGCTGTAGAAGACTTAAAGGCTGATTTAGCCAATGCTTTAGATCAGCTTTAGTATAAATAGTAGGAGTTTTTTACAGAATTTACAGTAGCAAGACTACTTCGGGTTCTTGTATAATCATCTAGTACATTTAAAATGAAATCTATAGCTGCAAAAAATAGAGGAGAGGTTATATACGAACACACGGGTCTGTCAGCTTTAGTAGCAATTAGCGAACAAGACAATCTTACAGTCAGAGCGTTTCAAAAGAAACATCCGAAAAATAAAAAGTCTCCGGAAAAAATTTCAGGATTTAAATTAGTGGTCGATCAGGAGTTCGGGTCCTTAAAAATTGATTTTTCAGAATCGTTTGATTTTTTAATCAAAGATTTAAAGTTATTTCCTCTTAAATAAGATTTTAAAATGGATCGTATCATTTTTGAAAAACTGGAAACCGTTTTCGGGTACAAAAAATTCCGACCGCTTCAAGAAGAAATCATTCGAAGAACCCTTTCTGGTAAAGACAGCTTGGTTTTAATGCCAACAGGAGGGGGGAAGTCCATATGTTTTCAAATCCCCGCTCTTTGCTTAGATGGAATTACGCTCGTTGTTTCGCCTTTAATTTCCTTAATGAAGGATCAAGTACAAGCCCTTCAATCGAACGGGGTTAGTGCTTCTTTTTTTAACAGTAGTTTAAGTCCTTTACAAGAGCAAGAAGTAATTCAGCAAGCCATTAGTGGTCATACCAAGCTCTTGTATCTTTCTCCCGAAAAACTGATTTCTGTACAAGAGACGTGGCTGAAAGAGCTTTCCGTTTCTCTAGTTGCTATAGATGAGGCGCACTGCGTAAGTATGTGGGGGCATGATTTTAGAACCGAATACACGCAATTAAAATCATTCCGAAAATCGCTACCCAACACTCCATTTATAGGCTTAACGGCAACCGCAGATAAAGCTACGAGATTAGATATTGAGAGTCAACTCGGTTTACGAGATTCCAAGTTATTCATCTCTTCTTTTGATAGAAGAAACTTAAGTATTGACGTTCGGGGTAATTATTCCAAAAAAGAAAAATTAAATCAAATTGTAGCTTTTATTAAAGACAAACCTCTGGAGAGTGGTATTATTTATTGTTTAAGCAGAAAAAATACGGAAGAAATTTCTGCACACTTAAATTCTTGTGGCATTGCGTCTCGTTTTTACCATGCAGGAATGGACGCTGTTGCGCGAGCTTCCGTTCAAACCAACTTTATAAACGACAGCAGTAAAATTATAGTTGCAACCATTGCTTTTGGTATGGGGATAGACAAATCCAACGTGCGCTGGGTAATTCATACTAATTTGCCGAAAAATTTAGAGGGCTATTATCAAGAAATTGGGCGTGCTGGTAGAGACGGTTTAAATGCTGAAACGCTTTTGTTTTATTCCATGCGTGATGTGGTTTTGTACCGACAATTTGCATTGGACAGTGCCAATAGCGAAATGCAAATAGATAAGCTAGAGCGTATGCTGCAGTTTGCACAAGCAAAATCGTGTAGAAGAAAAATATTGCTTTCTTACTTTGGCGAGTTTTTACCTCAGGACTGCGGTAATTGTGATGCCTGTAGCAATCCACCACAAATTTTTGATGCCACATTACTTGCACAAAAAGCCCTCTCTGCTGTAGCCAGGGTAAAAGAATCCGAATCTTTAGTGATGGCAGTTAACGTACTTAGGGGTTCTCAAAACGCCAAACTTTACGATAAGCAATACCATCTGTTAAAAACCTATGGCATTGGCAAGGAACTGAGTTTTAACGATTGGAGCGATTATTTTGTACAATTAACCAATGTGGGTGCGCTAGAAATTGCCTACAATGAAAGTTCGGCTTTAAAAATAACCCCTTTTGGTTGGCGCATCCTTAAAGAAGGTGCTCAAATTCAATTGTCTAAACCTTTGGATAAAAAGAGTAAAACACCAAAGCCTAAAAAAGAAAGTAAAAAAGCAAAGAATTCTTCTTTGTTTGAAAACCTTAGAAGCCTAAGAACACAATTAGCTAAAGCCGAAAATGTGCCGCCTTATATTATTTTTAGCGACAAGTCTTTAAAGGATATGCAAAATCTTATGCCAACTAACAGCACTGAATTTTTAGAAGTGTCTGGTGTTGGTAAAAATAAAGCCCATAAATACGGTCCAAAGTTTATGGAAGTTATCGCACAATTTAAAAGTGTAGACACTAAAGTTAAAAAGTCAACTAAAATGGTTTCGTTTGAGTTGTATGCAAGTGGTTTAACCGTTCCTGAAATTTCGCTGAGCCGAGGTTTAAAAGATACGACTGTATTGAGTCATTTGGTTGATGCTTATACCGAAGGGCACTATGTAGACTTGGCTTCCTTTATTACGCAAGCTGTTTTAGATGAGGTTAAAAGAGCTCTTAAGGCATGTGAGAACCCAGAAGGCCTGAAACCCATCTTTGAGTTTTTAAAAGAAGAGGTTTCTTACAACGACATACGAGTTGCCTTAGCCTTACTTAAACCCACCAGGTCTTTGTAAAAGAATCCTAGCAAATTAGATTTTAGTGTTTCTAATTGCCAAAAGTCTATTTACACCTTATATACCAAGACTCTAATTTTATTATTGATTAAGCGATGCGTGATCTGCTAAGAATTGCTCAAGTCCTTTTGTAGTTAGTGGGTGGTCAAACAGGTTGTTTAACAAAGCATAAGGAGCTGTGACCACATCTGCTCCCAATTCTGCACATTTTACAATGTGATTTTGGTTTCTTATAGAAGCTGCTAGTATTTGAGTTTCCAGTTGGTAATTGTCAAATATGGTACGTATGCTTTTAATAAGTTCCAAGCCGTCTTCTTCTATATCTTCAAGTCTACCAATAAAAGGAGACACATAAGTTGCACCAGCTTTTGCAGCTAAAAGAGCCTGGGCAGCAGAAAAAACCAAGGTGCAATTCGTTTTAATTCCCTTACTGGTAAGCTCCTGTATGGCTTGTACACCATTTTTAGTCATCGGTATTTTTACAACTATGTTTTTATGAAGTTTAGCCAAAGCAAGGCCTTCCTTAAGCATTCCGTTAAAGTCTGTAGCAATAACTTCTGCAGAAACGGGACCGTTTGTTAATTCGCATATGTTTATATAGTGGGCAATACAAGCGTCGTCTTTAATCCCTTCTTTAGCCATTAGGCTGGGGTTTGTGGTTACCCCATCAATCATTTTTAAATCACTTAGTTCTTTTATGAGTGATGTATTTGCGGTATCTATAAAAAATCTCATGTAGTTGTATTTTGTAGTTACTAGAATAGTGAAATTGAATTTTAAGCCAATTTAACTAAATATATATTAATTTGTTAATGATTACAGCGTTTACTCAAAATCCGTACAAATAGTTTTAATTGTTTTAAAATAAATAAGTATTGTTTGGTGACTAGTAATATTTTTTATAAGTTTGGGACTTAAGAAGATTACATATAAAACATTACTAACTAAACCCCCCCCGTTATGAAGAAAATTTCTTTATTTATTTTATCGGTTTTTGCTGTAGGTGTTACCCTAGCACAAGCTGTTTCAGATTTCGATTTTGTACCAACAACTACAGATAACAATATGTCTGTTGTATTTCCAGCAGGTACGTTAAATGATTTTGTTGGTGGATCCTTAATGGCTTTTAAGACTGACGGAGCTCCTGTTTCTGCAGCTTCTCCAGTTGCTGAAGATGGTTCTGGTGGTATTGCTGCTATTGGTACAGATGCTATGTGTGGTTGTGATTACCTTTCTGGTGGTGACCAACTTGTTTTTGCTATTCTATTGGATGGTGAAGTAATTGTCATTACCGATGTTGACCCTCCATTAACTTATGCAGCTAACACATTTGAAATGATTTCAGGATCTTTAGACTTTACAATTGATGGTGCTCCAGTGGTGTCTGGTTGTGCTGATTCGGATTATTTAGAATATCAAGGTGCTAATTTAGATGATGGTTCTTGTGCCACTTTTATTGTAGAAGGTTGTATGGATGCTGCTGCATGTAATTTAGATGCTGCTGCAAACGTAGATGATGGCTCTTGTACATATGCTGAAGAAGGTTATGACTGTGACGGTAATTGTTTAAACGATGCAGATGGTGATTTAGTTTGTGATGAAGATGAAGTTGCTGGTTGTGATGACGAAACTGCATTTAATTACAATGCTTTAGCTACAGACAACGATGGTTCTTGTGAAGCAGTTTTAGTTGACTGTATGAATCCAGCAGCTGATAACTATAATGCAGCTGCAAATACACCAGATAATGATTTATGTGAATATTCTGGGATCAACGCTTGGGGTGCAGGTGGTGGATCTGAAGAAGCTCCTACCTACATAACTTCAAATAACATGTCTGTATTATTCCCTGTAGAAAATTTAGGTGTTTGGGAAGGTGTAGAAATGGTAGAAGGTGATGTTATATTTGCTGTTTACGAAACGGCTCGTTTAGAAAATGAATTGGTAGGTTACTCTGCAGTTTCAGGTATTCAATCTGCAGGTGC
>Ga0209533_1002900_pt1 | contig 15401 bp, 20 predicted proteins | sample COG_04_FD_184748 | JGI IMG/M metagenome (GOLD analysis project Ga0209533, IMG submission 184748) | Pelagic Microbial community sample from North Sea - COGITO 998_met_04 (SPAdes) (version 2) | ecosystem: Environmental > Aquatic > Marine > Neritic zone/Coastal water | place: Helgoland, sampling...
CCGACGGGAGTGGTGCTACAGGGATACGTTCTGAACGCTCAGTCCTCCTAGCGGATTCTTCACTACTCGTAGCTTAGAGTATCCTCTTTGAAATACTCCGCTGTCAAACAGCGACTCAACAGCATCTCTAACATCTCTAGCAGTGTCACAGCAGATGACCTTGAAGATTCTGTTGCTGTCCTGCTTCACGTTAACAATGGTCAAGAATTGATCAAGTTCAAGGCTGTCTCTACGGCCATTTAAAACATCAAAGGCTAGACCTACCGCAGTCTCTTTACGGGTGTGTAATGGTAGTGTTTGTACAGGTGATAAATCAGTGGTAATCATAAGGCATTTAATTTAATTAGTTATACTACCAAAGCCCCGCATTTGTTTCAGTGCGAGGCGATGGTATGGTTGGTGGTGGTTACGCTATTCTTTCAATAACGCCGTACTCATTTAAGTCCCTGACCACTCTTACAGGTAATTGCTCACCTAGGCTTAGTTTTATAATATTCTCAAAGTCTTCTTCTAAAGCGAACACTACCTCGCGCTCTTCTTCATCTTCATCGTAGAAGAACAATTCTTTAAACTTCAAAACCTCAGTGTAGGCCTTTCCTTCGTGTACCATTACCACTGCGTAAGTGATGTCTTCTACCTGTCTTGCTGTGTAATCCATAAAGCATTTAATTTAAGTTTAGCGTTATTGCTACCGACCACCGAAGTGGTCACGCTCCTAGCCTAAAGCCTGTTTATACTCGCTAGGTCGAGTCGCCTGTTATACAGGGATGCCGATGTGCTCATCAAGGTCGTACGTAGCTACACGTAGCGTTTCGTAGATGAGTTGCTCCTTGCCGATATCAACAGCTACTTTGTATGTCTTGCCGCTAGGCAGTTGGTACGTAGCGTACGTATCGTTGTGGTCTTTACCTGATAACCTGCTTTGCTTGTACGAACGGGTTACTCTACGGCCTGTAAGTAAGCACTCACGAAATGCCTGATTGCGGTAGATGAGACCCACACGAACGAAGGCGAAGTGCTCATCCTCACGGATAGGAAGCAGGTCAACCAATCGGTCAGCTAGTTGAACAACCTCAGGGCGAACCTGAGCGAAGGATTTGAAATCTTTTTCTTGAATAGTCATAAAGCAATTAATTTAAGTTAGTTAAAGTTACAGACGCCTCCCGGCGTTTCGTCCTATCAGGACTCATCAGTGCAACTAGTTATCAGGTAAGGTGCTTAAAAGCCTTTGCACGACCCTCAGGTGTGTTAGTGAAGAAAGACGCACCCAAGAAACCAATAGTACTAACAGCTATCGTATCATCGTTTCTATCGTGAAAGCACTTAACTGCGAAATCTCCTACGCCGTAATCGTTCCCGGTGAAGTCAACAATGAAGTCACCCGATGAAGGCTTTGAAACATTGTTCAGTGCGTTTGCAATCTCTTTTGTCTGTGTGAATTTGTAAGTTTTCATAAAGCATTTGTTTTAGTCGTTCATTCGTTTGAACACCACAAACATACGGAAAGGGAAACGACCTGTGCAAGTTTTTCACTGACTTTTTCACAAATTGAGTAGAAATACCTAGTCATCATTCAGCCCTGAAATGGTGCTCAGGCTAGTGTTTAAGGTTACTCAAGGTTGAACGTCGGGCAGGTAAGAAAATATCAGGGACGTGGACGACTGGACAAGAAAAGTGCGTTCCAGTATCGCGATATTTGGGTTAGATGTGGGTCATATGTGGGTGGTGGATTGTTCCTTACCTGATACATTCACCTTGAATTTCCCCATCTGTTTTTCGGTTTGTGTACTGGGCTAGCTCATCATCCAACACCTTGACATTGAGTGAGTTGAGCAGGTAATGTTAAACCAAAGCATCATAGCAAAACGCCAAAAGTTTTGAGAATCAATCTGTTATGAACACCCCGTGGGGTTCGGATATCCGTTCGGGGTCTCGTGCGCGTGCGTGTGTGTACCTATATAATCCCCCACCTAAACATTACTCAGATCTAAATTCCTACCCACCTAAACATAACTCAACTCCAAATCACCAGAGCCAATCTAAGCCCTCTATATATGTGGTGCTTTCTGTACCTATATAGCTGTTATTTGAGACGATTAGGGGGTGTTTAGGACGTATTTAAAGGGGGTGTAAAGTAGCGGTTAAAGATCAGAGTGGGTGGTAGAGGTTTTCGGGGCTAGGATGTAGGGGAAAGAGGGGGAGGTGTAGGGCAGCTCAACAGCTAAATGGTTTACCAGCTGTTAGTGTTTTGGGATGAGCGGACAACTGCTCTTAAAAGCTGTTGGTAGCGTTCTGATAGGGGATGTGTTTGATCCTTTGAATAAGGATAGTTCTTGCCGCTTGTACGGGAGTAGCTTAGCGGGCCTCTGTTTTGGACGACAGCCCGTACAGCTACCTTGTCTTAAGCTGGGTAGCAACAGTGTTCATTAGCATTGAACCCTGTTGCGTGGGTTAACTCAAGCGAAGTTACGGATTATTTTTTAGAATGTCAAGTCAGTGTTTACGGGGGATGCAGGAGGTTTAGGTAAGCCTAAACCTCTTACCATCGTCTAGTTTAGGCAAGCCTAAAACTTTTAGCGTACATACAGCTGGTTATATTGAACAGATATCTTTATTATCTTTGCATCTGTGACAGGAGCTATTATCATATTAGGGATCGTATCAATGTATGCGATGTTGGTTCGGATATCTAAACTTGATTTCAATTTTGATATACCAGAACCATTTGCCTGCGGAAGTGATGAGGTGTGTTACTGTGATGAATCTAAAGACTGTAAAAAGAAAGCATAGATGAAACTAAAGAAGTACGGTAAGGGCGGTAAGTACGAGATGTACGGAAACGGCGGTGGTGTTAAGGTCACTAAGAAGATGGCTGATGATAAGTTCAAGAAGGACTTTGAAGCGGCGGCCAATATGACTAACGACCTAGCTAAACAGCTAGCCGAAGGTGTAGACGCTAAGGGTATGCCATTAAAGCCAGCAGCAAAGAAAGCATTGGCAGAGCAGATCAAGAAGCGCAAGGCCAGTGAGCAGGGTATGAAGGCTAACTACCGTTACGTAGGTACAGAGATACCTGCAGGCAAAGCACCATTTGAAGATGATGCTATGTACTTGAAGGGCGGTCAAGTAAAATTAGATAAAAACAAGGACGGAAAGATTACCGGTGAAGATTTTAAAATTATGAAAGCAAAGAAGAAGTACAATAAGGGTGGATCTGTAGATAGATCTTATGATAAGGGTAATCCTGCCCCAACAGAAAGAACACTTACACCAGATGAAGTTAGAATTGCAGGAACATCTGAAAACCAAGGATACAGCAATCCTTACGCAAAGGTTAACAAGCCAGTTACCGCTAAAGACGTCTTAGCGAAAACAGAAATGTCAAGATTAACAGAAGCGTTGCGTAAGAATAAATATTCTACCGCTAATTTATCTTTAGGTGATATGCGAAAGATTGCAAAGACTAAAGGTCTCTACGATTCTGCTCGTGAATTAGCACGAGAAGATTACAAAAAATGGTTAGCTAAAAACAGAAAATAAAAAAGGGGGGCGAAAGCCCCCTCTTTTTATATCGTAGGTAAAACAATAAAGTAAAATACCTACTTTCTACTTATAGATAAGAATGTTCTTCCATCATTCATCTTCGCCTCCATTACAGAGAACGGACCAACATTGTAAAAGCTGAACACGCCTTCTGGATCGTTATCCACTCTGTGTGCATCTACCTCAAGGTTTAGTATTGATATTGGAGCATCAACGTAAACTATAGTATCATTAGCAATAGGTACAGTTACTTCACTAGGTACATCAGGTTGTATGAAACCTAAAATACTCTTTGGTGCTTCCTGTGCGGTTGCTTGACTCCCCAAGAACAACGCCGCAATAATCATTAACTTTTTCATAGTCTATCTCTTTCGTTTGATACAAATGTATGGTACTTTACTAACACAAGTCAAGTATTTTCGTTAATATTTTTTAATTAATTTTGTAACTCGCTGTAATACAACAATATGAAGGCCAAGAAAACTAAGACCCACGAGATGGTTAAGGCACCTGAAGGTATGCATTGGATGCTTGAGAAGGGCCGATACTACCTTATGTCACACGAAGGAAAGTTTGTTCCCCACGGAGGAGCAAGTCTAGAGGCTAAGTTCCGCATCAAGGCTAAGCACAACAGCTAGCGGTTCTTAAGTATCTCCTTCATCTTTTCAGATCTAGGATCCTCGGGTACGTTAATCTGTTCGTCCCCCTCTATCTTACGGTAGAACTTGCTTACCATAAGCCTACCCGTTTGGCTTAATGCGTAGCGTACGCGGTAGTTCATCTTCTGCTCCTCACGAAACAGATGGTCCTCACGAGTGTTTGAGGGACTCAGCTTATCAAAGTGTTTGTAGATGTATCCCTTTCTAAGTAGTGGGTTTACCAATCGTTGGTACAGGTTGTGCTTCTGATAGAAGTACGACTTAGCCATATAGTCTAAGGTAAAGAACTCTAGGTCGTAGGCAAAGAGCATAAACCGAACCTCAGATTCCTTGAGGTCGTAGTTCATAGACATATCTCTTATGGCTAGGCTCCAGTATTTTAAATAGTTGGCTTTTATATATCTGTCCTTGATGACAGAGAAATCACGAAACATTTTCTGTCGTGACACTTCACTTTTAGGCATAACGTTGAATTTAATATCTTTGTACAAAATTAATATTTATGAGCACGCTCTCAGGACAAAAGATAAAAGATAAGTTCGGAAACCTTCTTCACGTTGAAGGAGGCGTAACCTCCTCAACGAAAAATGTAGAAGACGGAACAGGAGATGCAACAGCTCTCAAGCTCTCAACCACCGAGGTAGAGATTAACGGCACGCAGTCTTTTACTGCTGCGCCTGCTACAGACAATGCAGAGCTTACAGCATTACTTGTTAACGGTAGTAATGAAGTGGTTAAGCGTGAGCTCACCTCTAATGCATTTAGCACGGACCCTATAGTACCCAGCAGAATAATTGCTAGACAAGAGCTAGATAGATCACTAACAGCTGGAGGCCCCGCTAGTCAAATGGGCTTTGCACCTATAGACAATTCAAATCCTGACGGTTCCTACCAAGTAGGTAGTACAGACCCGTATACATTCGCTACAGGCAACATCACTGTAGATGAGGCTGGTGTATACCGTATAGATATAAGCTTTCAGTACGACGCTATTGCTGTTTCAAGTACAAACGTAACAACAGTGGTGCTAGTAAACGGAACAGCTATAGCTACAGCGGTGAGATCAAAATCAGCAACAGGACTATCAATGGTTTCTTTTTACTACGCTAAGTATTTAGCAGCAGGAGATATCATCACTGCTACCAGTTTATCATCAGCTGGTGATATTGTTCTTAAAGCAGGATCTGCAGTAGAGGTATTAAAGATAACATAATGAAGGAAAGCCACAAAGATTGCATCATAGAAGTACAGGAGCTAATGGTAGCTATTAACGAGACCATTGCTAAGTACGGACTAGAGAAGGAAGTAGTAGTGGCTTTAGCGGTTGGGTTTTTAGACCTAGACGACCCAAGTGTAACACCTGATGCAAAGGAGATTACTGTAGGTATGAACCTACTGTCTTCTGTAACAGTTGAAGACGAGGATGAGCTAGACGACGTATTATCGTACGTCGCCGACGCTTACAGAATAGAACAAGAAAGCGATCCAAGCAATATAAACTATTGGATCAACCGTATGAATAACAACGGGGACGTAAATTAAATAAAATGATTCGTAAAATTATTATAGGGGTAGACCCCCTAAAGGCTATGGCTTATTATATAGGCCAGAAAGCTGGAGACTCTAAGGTTGACGCCATTGTTTTAGACGAGGCGTACCTACACAAATTCAAAGAAAAAAGATACTTGGTATATATCAAGCACCCTGAGGATGGCGTAATGCTGTGGAAGAGTGTGGAGAATGTACCTGTGCTCATTGAGTACGACCTTAACTTTTAATTCAATACATATGCGTAGTTTATACGATTTCTTCGTTAAGATGCCCAAGGCTTTTAACGACGAGGTAGAGGTGGGCGATACATCCATCTACATTGATCCGAAGTGGAACGAGTTTGAAAACCGCAAGCAGTGTGCTGAGGTTGTAGCCGTTCCTGAGAAGTACGACACCCCTGTTAAGGTTGGTGACACTATCTACTTCCACCACCACGTAGTTATATCTAATGAAGGCAGGGGCCAGCGTATTGATGACGACATCTACGTTGTACGCTTTGATCCTAACAACAGCCACACCACACAAGCTTATGCCTACAAGGACCAGCATACGGGTGAGGTGAGTTTGCTTAGCGACTGGGTGTTCCTAACACCAGAGGAGCAATCCTACGAACAGGTTACCACAAGCGGTATCATCATTGACCTTGAGAAGCCTAAGTTCAACCAGTACGGTTATGTACTCTATGACTCACCTGCAGTACAACAGCTAGGACTGAAGAAGGGTGACAAGGTGATGATTATGAAGAACGCCGACTACAAGATGGAGGTAGAGGGCGAAGAGGTATTCCGTACACACATTGATCATATCTACGCCACAGGTTTCTAATGGGACGCAAGAAGCAATTCAGCAGCGTAAGAGCCGGTGAGGAGCTGTTGGAAGCTATGGCTGAGGCCATACGCAACATCACTGAAGAGATAAGACGCCCTATCGATACGGAGCAATCGGGCTCCGGTAGACGGGCGGAACTAAAGAGTATCAAGGAGTCTGCTTTGGATGCAAAGGAGTTAATCACTGAGTATCAGAAGCTTGAGACAATGATCAAAGAACTTAAAGATACTGGCGGCATTGAGGCACAGAGAGATTTCTCTGGCGGTCTTGCTGAGCAGTACGCTAAACGTTAATGGCTGGACTAAAGAAAATAGAAGGGTACCAAGATGAGGTAATCAATATCTGCCCCAAGGATACTGCGGGGGAGATCATAGAGATTGCTGACTTGTTTATCCAGCTACCTGCAGTACCACCAAAGAACGAAATACTCTACCACGACCTACCTAAAGAGGAGCAGCGTTGGGTACGTCAGGATATGCCTACAGAGCTGTCCCGTATAGGCTCTATGGATGAGTGGTATGATATGCCTAAGGAGTTCAAAGCGAAGTACGAGTCGTACATCCGCAGTGAGTTTGAGCGCAGGAACAACGGGCTATGGTTCTTCAACAATGGTAAACCTACCTACCTTACTGGCGCACACTATATGATGCTGCAGTGGAGTAAGATAGATGCCAGCTTCTACGGGTACTACCTACAGTTCCAAAGGGATATCAACTACCATATGGAGGCTTGCTTTGTTGACCCTAGGTGTGCGGGACAGCTGTATACTAAGTGTCGCCGTTCTGGTTATACCAACGTCGCCGCTAGTAAGGTAGACGATGTAGGTACCTCTACCTACGATGTTACCGTAGGGATAATGTCTAAGACGGGTAAGGACGCTCAGGAGAATATCTTTATGAAGAAGGTGGTGGGTATGTACAGGCACTACCCGTTCTTCTTTAAGCCTATACAGGATGGTACTACCAACCCACGTCAGGAGCTAGCATTTCGTGAGCCCTCTAAAAGGATCACGAAGAACAACAAGACCAGCTCCAAAGGTCAGGCACTTAATACGATTATCAACTGGCGTAACACCACTTCCAATGCCTATGACGGTGAGAAACTAAAGCTGTTGTTTATTGATGAGGGCGGTAAGTTTGAGCGCCCTGAAGATATACTAGAGGTGTGGCGTATACAGCGTACCTGTTTAATGGTAGGTCGTAAATTTGTAGGCAAGGCTATTATAGGATCAACAGTTAACCCATTAGACAAGGGCGGTAGAAACTACCGTGACCTTTGGGATATGTCAAACCCTAACGATAGAAACTCTAACGGTAGGACCAAGTCTATGCTCTATAGGCTTTTTGTACCGGCGTATGAAGCGCTAGAAGGGTTCTTTGATGTTTATGGTGACCCTGTAATAGAAAACCCTGACGAGCCAGTTATGGGTATTGACGATGAGCTTATTGAGATAGGCGCAAAAACATATCTGAAGAATGAACGCAAAGGATTATCAGGTGATAGCAATGAGCTTAACGAAAGCATACGACAGTTCCCGTTTACTCCAGAAGAAGCCTTCAGAGACTCTACTAAATCTAGCCTATTCAATATTGCCAAGATCTACGAGCAAATAGAATACAATCAAGACCTCTACCCACAGCCTGTGGTGCGTGGTAACTTTGTTTGGGAGAACGGTAAGCAGGATACACAGGTCATCTTTAGACCCGATGATAACGGCAGGTTCCGTGTGGCGTGGTTGCCACCCGTAGAGCTGCGCAACAAGGTAGTTGTAGAGCGCGGTAAGAAGGCTCCGGGTAATGATTGGCTTGGCGTAGGTGGTGTGGATAGCTATGACCTAGATGCTACCGTTGATGGTAGAGGCTCTAAGGGAGCCTACCATCTATACAATAAGTTTAATATGGCGCACCCCTCTAATATGTTTGTATTGGAGTATGCCTCACGTCCACCGCTAGCTAGGATATTCTATGAGGACGTATTGATGGCTGCCGTGTACTATGGGTATAAAATACTAATAGAGAATAACAAGTACGGTATCGCTAGGTACTTTGAGACTAGAGGGTACGATGAGTATTTAATGGACCGGCCCGATCATCTCAAGTCAACAGCTAGAGTAACTGTTAAGACTAAAGGGATACCATCCAACTCACAAGACGTTATACAGGCCCACGCACAAGCGATAGAGTCTTTTATTCACGACCACGTGGGTATGAATGACAACGGGGACTATATGCCGATGTACTTCAACAGGACGCTAGAGGATTGGATTAATTTCCGTATAGACAACCGTACACAGTATGACCTTACCATCTCGGCAGGGCTGGCATTGTTAGCTGCACAACGCACAAAGAAGAAGAAAGAGAAGGCTAAGTTTGACAACAAGACCTTCTTCCGTAAGGGCAAGTCAATCCAGCGTTGATAAAAGCGTTATATTTGCAGTTGATAACGATTCAGCGAAACGATGAACAATCAAAAGAAATCTGCTTTTCCAGACCCACTAGCAACTACGGAGGAGAAGTCACAAAAGGCATACGGGATAGCTTATGCCAAATCATTAGTTGCTCAATGGGGAGGGATAGACTCTGAAGGAAGTCTATACCGTAAGCGCTACAAGGAGTTTGAAACTTCTCGTGAGTATGCTAACGGTACGCAAGATACCTCAGTGTATAAACAGATTCTTAATTCCCTAGATCCTAATAATGGTGATGGGACTATGATGACATTGGACTGGACACCAGTACCTATCATCCCTAAGTTCGCTAAGATCGTTGTCAATAAAATCATTTCCTCTTACCGCTATCCACAGGTTGAGGCAATGGACCCGCTCTCTCAGAGTGAGAAAGATATCAAGAAGAAAAAGATTGCCTTACGCATTGAGAACAAACAGATGTTTGAAGAGGCTAAGGCTGCAGGGCTAGAGGTGGATGTAGATCCAAGCAAGCTACCACAGACACCTGAAGAGGTGGAGATATTCCTAGACACTAATGTAAAGACCGACGCAGAGATTGCTGCACAGCTGGCTACAAATATGACGCTGAGCTGGAACAACTTTGATGAGCGTGTGTACCGTAGAGCTGTTGAGGATCTAGTGAATTGTGGTATGGCTGTTACCAAGCGTAGCAATGACCCGAACTACGGCATCCAAGAGGAGTACGTAGACCCAGCATTCTTCCTGCACAGCTACACTGACGATCCTACATTCTCTGACATTGTATATGCCGGTCATATGAAGCGCATCTCTATCCAAGAGCTTAAGCGTTTAGCTGGTGATCAGTTTAGTGAGGAGCAGTACGAGAAGATTGCAAAGACCGTAATGAATAAGTACGGTAACGATGCCTCTCGTTTTATGGAGAACTATTACGACCAGCGTCTAAGCCGTTATAACTACGGCTACGACGAGTTCACCCTTGAGGTGTTGGACTTTGAGTTCCTATCTGTTGACCCTATGGTCTACGAGAAGAAGCAATCGCGCTTCGGGAATATGGGCTTCTACTACAAGGGCAATACCTACGAGTCACCAAAGAACAGCGTGTACGATAGAGAGCCTGTTCAGATGAACAACGCTACGGTATACGGCGGTATCTACATTGTAGGTACAGACCATATCTTTAACTACGGACAAAAGAACAACGTACCTAAGAACATCCACGACCTTACTAAGGCGCGTATGTCGTACTCTGTTGTAGCTACCAACATCCGCAATATGATCCCTAAGAGCTTGGTATCAAGCATCATAGGATTTGCCGACCAGTTGCAGCTGTCCCACCTAAAGATCCAGCAGGCTATCGCGAAGAGTAAGCCGGATGGTATCATCATTGACATTGAAGGACTGGAGAACGTAGACCTAGGGCGTGGTGGTGACTTACAACCGCTAGAGATCCAAGACATCTACGAGCAAACGGGTGTGTTCTACTACCGCAGTAAGAACCCTGAAGGTGGTTTCCAAAACCCACCGGTACAACAGATAGACAACCGCATTAGAAACATCAACGAGCTTATCGCTCTATACAACCACTACCTACGTATGATCCGTGATGCTACGGGTATCAATGAGGTAATGGACGGTACCACACCTAAGGGTGAGGCATTGGTAGGTGTGAATCAGATGGCTGTCGCTGCAGGAAACAACGCCCTGTACGACGTAACCAACGCATCTATGATCTTGTACCGGAAGGTCTGTGAAGACATCTTAAAATGTCTACAGATCCTTCCTAGTGAGTCTGTACTGTACAAGGTATATGAGAAGGCTATAGGCAAGACCAATATGAAGGTGTTGAACAGCTTCAAGGATCTACCGATGTACAACTTTGGTATTCAGGTGATGACAGACCTCAACGATAGAGACCGTCAGTACTTGGAGCAGAACATTCAGATTGCATTGTCTCAGAAGGAGATTGATCTTGAAGATGCTATTGCCATCCGTAACATTAAGGACATTGACCAAGCAGAGCGTCTCTTAGTGATACGCCGTAAGAAGCGTATCGCACAGCAGCAAGCTATGCAGCAGCAGAACATTCAGATGCAGTCACAAGCCAACGCTCAAGCAGCACAGGCGGCAGCACAGGCCGAGGTTCAGAAGGAGCAGGCACTGATGCAGTTAGAGATGCAGAAGAAGCAGATGGAGTTTGAGATGAAGGCTCAGTTGGCACAGCTAGAACACCAGATGCGTATGGAGCTTGAGAGACTGAAGGGTGAGTACGGTGTTGCTGAGCAACAGATTGAAAGCCGTGTGAAGACCTCAGCTGAAATGATGAAGGAAGACAGAAAGGACAAGCGCGTGAAGAAGCAGGCGGTTGAGCAGTCAAAGCTCATTAGCCAGCGTCAAGGACAGCGCGGTGAACTTCCTGAGGACCAAATGGATATGTTGTTATAATAATTATCTTTGTCAGGTATTTAGCGCACAGACGCATTGATCTTGACAACTTAAAACTTGATATACGATGGCTTACGAAAACGTAAACGCAACCCCTAACTTCCAACGCCAAGTTCTTGGTCAGAAGGGATTCAGAAAACTAACTACTAGCGGTACAGGTACTGCAGGTGAATTCTACCGTGCAATCACTGTACTAGCAGATGCAAGCATTACACTTGGCTCAGAGGCTGGTGATGACTTAACTGCGGAGGCTATTCCTGCGGGTGTAACTATCTACGGATTGTTCAGCAGCATTACCGTTGTTAGTGGTGATGTCCTTGCATATATAGCATAAGCTATGTTAGGTCTAGGGTTATCATTAACTACAGGAGGTGTAGCCACACCAGCGTACGTTGTACTAGCTAAAGCCTTTGTATCAAGGGTTGAGGCAGACGGCGGTACGGTTGATTCATTCGCTTGTTTAAAGACGGATATGGCATACCTTACCTCTAAACCAGATGCTCCTGCGGGGTACACTGCGGAGTGGAGTGGTGCTACTGTAGGGAGTTCGGCAGAGTTTAGAATCAATCTTGTTGGTGGTGCTGGGTATACGTATACTTATGCGGTTACCGATACACAGGCTACAGAGGTTACAGGAACAGGAGTTATGGGTGGAAACATCCAAGCGGTTACTGCAGACCTAAGCACACTAGTTGACGGTACGGTTACATTAGCTGTATACCTAACGGGTGCTGGCGGTGACGGTAATGTGGTTACGGATACGGCGAATCTTGTGGGTGTTGATGCAGATTATCAAGCGGTGTTGGATAGAGGTACAGCACTTGGCTACACCTTACCAAGTCCATCACAGCAGGTCTTGCAAGAAACATTGATAGCGGATTTAAAAACGGCAGGTGTATGGGACAAACTTGATGTGTTCTATGTGTTTGCTACGGATGGCGATAGCGACTATGCTACATTGAATTGGAAGTCTCCGAGCAGTTTTCAAACAACGAAAGTTAATAGTCCGACATTTACAACCAATCAAGGGTATCAAGGAGATGGTTCAAGTTCATATCTTGACACTAATTTTATCGCATCTGCTGGCACAAATAATAGAACTCAAAATGATGGTCATATATCAGCATATGTTAATGTACTTTCTACAAATAGTGTAGGTTCTCAATACGCTGGGTCTCGTTTTCCTGATACACGATTAGGTGCTAACTATCATTATATGAATGATGGTACTATTTATATAAATAATAATCAGTATACTGGTTTAAATTATATGGGTAGAGATTCGTCAACGAATAGAATTTTGCGAAAAGGTGGTAATGTGTTACCTATCACTACTGCAACAAGTAGTTTTATTCCAATACTTTCTTCTTTTATTTTAGCGGTAAATAATGCAGGAAACCCGCTATTGTTTTCTAACGGACAAGTATCTACATTTTCAGAAGGTGCTGAATTAGGTGCAAGTGTAGTTGATTTTGAAAATGCAATTAACACTTATATGACTGCCCTATGATAGTATTAAAAGCAACACAAGCGCAGTATGATGCGTTGGATGGATATAGAAACGGAGACAACCTTTTGAAGTTTGCTAAAGATGGAAACGACAATTGGATAGTAGGTACTGCGGTTTTAGATGATTCTGCCTTTGCTGCAATACACGATAGTTTAAACGAATTGGAACGCATCACTTATGTACCTGTTCCAGAACCCGAAGACATTTAAGATATGGCAACAGAAAGTTTTTTTAGTAATGCCTCGTTAGCCTACCTTGCTTCAGCAGGGGCTGGCAAGGACGGCAAAGCGTATAGCATTAAACCCACGGACGGCACGGGGGACTTTACATTTTCACGAGGTTCAAATTTAGCAGCAACCCGAATCGGGGCTGATGGTCTTATTGAGAAAGGGCGGGAGAATTTACTTTTACGCTCTAATGATTTTAGCAATGCAACTTGGACTAAAACAAATTCAAGTGTTACCAGCGGGCAAAGTGGATACGATGGTAGTTCGGATGCTTGGCTTTTAAATAAGCCAACGGATGGTTCTATCAGCTATTTTAGTCAAGGTTCTATTTCTTTAAGTGGTGTTTGGACTAATAGCGTTTATGCTAAAAAAAATACTTTAAATTTTATTTGGTTTCGCTCTTTAGGTGGCTCGGATGTTAGTTGCTTTTTTGATTTAGAAAATGGAACAACTGGCACTTCAAATAATACTATTTTAACAAGCATTGAAGCCGTAGGAACGGGTGGATGGTATCGTTGCAGTATTACGGCTAATACTTCAAATAATAGTTTTTTGATTTATCCAGCGCAAAGCAATGGGAATTTAACAAGCGGCGTTGGTTCAGTTTTTCTTCAAGACACACAAGCAGAAATCGGTCTCGCCGCTACGGATGTAATTTCAACGGGAGCGACAACGGGCAAAGCGGGATTGTTAGAGGACGAACCGCGTTTTGATTATTCGGGCGGGGCAACTTGTCCGTCTCTTTTGTTGGAGGGGAGTCGGACGCAGTTGTTTGAGCAGTCGGAGTATTTTGGGGGATGGAGTTTAAACCCGAGTGGTATTTCATCTATTGAACCTAATTATGCAATTAGTCCCGAGGGAGTGAAAAATGCTTACAAAGTAAATTTTGTGGTTCAAGGTGATTCAGATTTAGCATTAGTAGATGGTCATTCAGTTACTGGCGGCTCAACTTACGCCTACTCAATTTATATAAAGGGAGAAGGTAGCGATATAGGCAAAGATATTGTTGTAAAATCAAAGCGAAGCGGTGGGGATTCTGCGGGTACAACTACATTTCAAACGCTTACGGATGAATGGGTAAGAGTAGATTTTACCACTACATACGCTGCAAATAATACTGCCGCTAATTTTTACATTAGTTCAAACGATGCAACTTCTTGTTTAATTTATGGAGCACAAGCAGAAGAAGGCTCATACGGAACTTCCTACATCCCGAACCATTCGGGCGGGAGTGTTACGCGGGGGGCGGATGACATTGACAAACTAACGGGTGTCGGTGTTACTGGTGATGAGTTCACTATATTTTTGGAACTTGATTTAAGTGATACGCCTTTAGTCTCAAATGTTGGGACTTATTTCCAAACATTTGATGCTTCAAATAATAGCCAGCAAGAATTTAGATTTTTTACTTCTAATGGAGAACAAGTTCTCGTTCCTTACTTTAGGCAAGATGGCGCCTATAGTTTTGGGAATGGTGGCAATGCAGTTCGTTTTGATGGTAAAATATTATTTAGGTCAGATGGCGGAGGTAATTATGCAATGTTCTTTGGATTCAATGGAAGTTCAACAAAAGAAGTAAGAACGGGGCTAACGGCTTACACTTTGAATAAGATTGATTTCATCTCACAACCTAAAACCAATTTAAAGCAACTACTGATATTTAATGAGGCTTTAAGCGATGCAGACTGCACAACACTAACCACATAAGACAATGAAGAAAACACGTAAATACGAATTCACCAACGAAGCGGCAGCAGATGCCGCAATTGCCGCACTTCCTCACGATGAGGAGGGGAACCCAAACTATTCACACGCTATCGTTAAGCTAGGGTATCTCGTAGATACTCCTGCTACATACGATGAAGAGGGGAATGAACTAACAGCTGCTGTCCTAAAGACAGAGTATGCTGTTGATGTATACTGGGATGGTGAGCCTTTAGAGGCTTGGAATCAGTATATAGTGTTCCCTTTGCCAATGGGAATTCACAGCTTCGGCAGCTCATCTTCAAGAGACGAGTACGCTAAAACATACTGCGAGCTGTTCCCCGATAGTTTGTACTGTAACCCACCAGAGCCAACGGAAGAAGAGTTACTCTAATGTCGTTATACAACAGGTCAAGTCTGATACAGGTACCGTCTCTTTACAAGGACGGTACTCTTGTAAGCACTATCCCCGAAGATAGGAGTGGTGACTTTACTGTGGCTAGAGGTAG
>Ga0209533_1002902_pt1 | contig 15385 bp, 8 predicted proteins | sample COG_04_FD_184748 | JGI IMG/M metagenome (GOLD analysis project Ga0209533, IMG submission 184748) | Pelagic Microbial community sample from North Sea - COGITO 998_met_04 (SPAdes) (version 2) | ecosystem: Environmental > Aquatic > Marine > Neritic zone/Coastal water | place: Helgoland, sampling...
TAGGAAGTTATGTAGAAAGTGAAAGCATTCTTACTACATCAGAGGTGGGTGATAAATTCTCTCAAGATTTTGTAGAAAATATTTCTACTATTAGTGCAGGGATTACAAAATTTAAGATTTTAGAAGAGACATGGAATGGTAAAACATTTTGGATGAAAGCCTCTATAACTATTGACAAAAAGAGTTTAGAGGAATCATTGAAACAGCTCATTGCCGACAGGCAAAAAATTAAGGAGCTAGAGCAAACAAAACAAAAACTAAAAACCTCTGAAAAGGAAATAGCAAGAATCAACAAAGAGCTTGAAGAGAATAAGTCTGCTAACCTTGAAGAGATTGCAGAAAAATACAATGCTGAAATAAAAATGCTAGTGGCAATAGACTATTTGGAAAGTGGTAATGATAAGGCATTTTCAGAAGACTATGCAGGTGCAATAGTTGATTATACCATCGCAATAAAAAGTAACCCTGATTATGCTGTTGCATATTATAACAGAGGGATTGCATATAAGGCATTAGGCGAGTATAATGCCGCCATAGCTGATTACACAACTGCTATTAGATTAGACCCTGATTATGCTGTTGCATATAACAACAGAGGGGCTGCATATGATGGATTAGGTGAGAATAATACCGCCATATCTGATTTCACCACTGTGATTAGATTAGACCCTGATTATGCTGATGCATATTACAACAGAGGGAATGCATATTCTGACTTAGGCGATTATAATACCGCCATAGCTGATTACACAACTGCTATTAGATTAGGCCCTAGTGATGCTGAGGCATATTATAACAGAGGGATTGCATATAAGGCATTAGGCGAGTATAATGCCGCCATAGCTGATTACACAACTGCTATTAGATTAGACCCTGATGATGCTGATGCATATAACAACAGAGGGATTGCATATAAGGCATTAGGCGATTATAATACCGCCATAGCTGATTACACAACTGCTATTAGATTAGACCCTAGTGATGCTTCTGCATATGTCAACAGAGGGAATGCATATTCTGACTTAGGAGAGTATAATACCGCCATAGCTGATTACACAACTGCTATTAGATTAGACCCTGATTTGGCTTTTGCATATCAGAACAGAGGGTTAGCAAAAGAAAATGCAGGTCTGCCCTATTGCAGTGATTACCAGAGAGCTTGTGAATTAGGGGCTAATAAGAGCTGTGAATGGTATGATGATGATTGCAGATAACATAGACTAGAATCCCTCATTAAGGACTTTAACCACTCCTTAAATACCTTAAACTCTTGTGTTGTACCGTTAGCATTTACCTTCAATAGATAAAGTCCTTTAGACTGCTCTTTAGAGTTTCAAAGCCACTACGTTATAATTGCTTTCAAGAGCCTAAAAGTTAAGTTATAACCTTATCAAAAGCTGAAACTATTTAGCTATAAAAACAGAAACGACAGGGGGTGATTGAAGGTGAAATGATTTTCCTTTTGAGCTGAGGTTGCTAGGTGCAGTTATAACCCCATACCCCTTCATATTTGATATCCTACCTGATTAACGCACCCCAAGAATACATATATAAAATATATGTCCTTAAAACTGGGCTTTAACACTTGATTTGAGACGCACACAAACACTCGAGTTCAAAAATGTGACAATAGGGTGTAAGTTATAAAGAGTAACAGGCTATTGGCACATTTTTAAAGTCCATATAAATACCTTAGGAATGTAAAATAAATCAAATATTAAAGGCTTTAATTACTGCTTAAAAACCTAGGTGTACCGTACATACAAGAATTACTAGGACACAATAGCATTAAAAACAACTTATATTTACGCTCAAGTTGCTGACCATAACACCAAGGATATTATTCACCCTTTAGATTATTAAATTTGTTATGTATACAGCAGAAATAAGCTGGCCAGTGCGCTTATTCGATTGTTGTATGCCATTGGAGAAAATATAAAACAAAGTAATTACTAAATTGAAAAGTATACATGAAGGCCAACGAATTACCAATAAATAATTTTTTACAAGCACCTAATGTTCAGTTTGTAATACCAGTCTACCAGCGTAATTACGATTGGACAGTAAATGAATGTAAAGACTTATTAAATGACATTATTGCTGTTGATCAGGAAGAACGAGGTACGCATTTCATTGGAAGCATTGTTTTCATTCACGAAGGCGCATATAGTACAAGCGAAGTAAAGGAATTGGTAATTATTGATGGTCAACAACGTTTAACAACAATCAATATATTGTATGTCTCCCTCTATCGTTTTGCAAAAGAAAATGATAAGGAAAAAGAAGCCGACATGTTGTACAATATGTTTTTAACTAACCAATATGTTCAGCAGGAGTCGAGTAAACTCAAACTAAAACAAACTGATACTAATTCACTTGCATTTAAAGCTATTATGAATCAAGCTGAAAATGAGTTTGATAAATTTTCAAATGTTATTGAGAACTACAGCTATTTTAGAGAGAGAATAAATTCCGACAACTTCAATATCATTCTTAATGGGATTAAACGTCTAATTTTTGTAGAAATATCATTGGAAAGAGGAAAAGACGATCCTCAGCGAATTTTCGAAAGTTTAAACTCTACAGGTTTGGAGCTCTCGCAATCAGATTTGATTCGCAATTATATTTTAATGGACTTAGACCCTAAAGATCAACATCGCACATTTAACCAAATATGGCACCCCATTGAAGAAAATGCCAAAGATTTAAGTAGACAGCAATCTATGGTTTCAGACTACATTAGAGATTACTTAACACTGCGCAACAATAAAATCCCAAATAAAAGTAAAGTTTACTTAGAGTTTAAAAAGCTATATACCAACAAAAAAGACGAAGCTTACCATCAAGAATTAGAGAAGATTAAATCTCTTTCTGCACATTATAGGAAATTGATAAACCCTAGCACTGTAACTGATAGTAATTTAAGAGCAGAGCTGGAATATATAACACGTTTAGAAATCAACGTGGCTTTTCCATTTCTATTACAAGTATTTGAGGATACTGACAATGGAATAATTGACAATACCACTCTTATCAAAGTCTTAAAGCTTATTCAAAACTATACTTGGAGAAGATTTGTAGTGGGCCTACCCACTAATGCATTAAATAAAATTTTCATGACCTTATATTCTGAAGTAGATACTGAAGAATACTACGCCTCTTTAGCAATTGCATTAATGAGGAAAAAAGGAAGTGCTAAATATCCAACTGATGAAGAACTATTGACCGCATTAAAAGACAAAGATCTTTATAATATAAAAGCAAAGAACAGGAATTATATGTTCGAAAAGTTGGAGAACTACAACAATAGAGAATTTGTAGATACCTCAAATGAAAACATCACAATTGAACATATCTTTCCGCAAAACCCAAATGAAGATTGGAGTACAGATTTAAGCTCAGATGATTTTTTCGTGTTTAAAGAAAAGCACATAAATACTCTGGCTAACCTTACACTTTCAGGTAACAATGGAGCATTAAGTAATAAGTCATTTTCAGAAAAGAAATCCATGAATAAAAATGGAGGTAAACAAGGCTATACATACAGTAGACTATGGCTAAACGACTATTTAAAGACAATTAATGTTTGGAGTACTGAAAACTATGACAATCGTTTTTCCATTATATCAAAGCGCTTTTTGGCCATCTGGAAGTATCCAGATATTGAGTTGCCAATAGTTGAAGATGGGGAGGAAGTAAACTTATTTGATGCTGAAAAACCAACACATAAAAAACTAGAATACTTCATTTTTGAGAATACAAAAATTGAGGAACATGCAATTGCTCAAATGTATTTTTATGTTGTAAAAAAACTATTTCAAAGAAACACAGAGTTTTTACTCGCTCAGCAAGAAATAATTAAAATAACTCGTGACAAAAATGATTTTCGTGCTACACAAGATTTAATTAATGGCTACTTTATTGAAGCTAATATTGATAGCAATACAAAACTCAATACTCTTAAAAGACTCTTGAAAGCTTTTGAATTAGAAGATGAATTGGTTATAAAATATGCAACAGATTATTCTTCGAGTATTGATACCAGTCGCTTCATAATTAGAAGGAACTTCTGGAAACAGCTGCTTCCGCAAATAGAGGATACTCCATTATTTAAAAATGTAAACCCATCTAAAGGTCACTGGCTAAGTGCAGGAGCTGGAATAAGCGGTCTCTCATATACCCTAGTAGCAACTAGAGCATACGTCCGTTTGGAATTTACAATTTCAGCTTCAAGTAAAGAGCTAAACAAACGATATTTTCATCAAATAATTCAAAATAAAACACAAGTTGAGGAACGATTAGGGGCAGAGCTAGTATGGGAAGAACTGCCTGATAATAAAATGTGTAGGGTTAAATTTGAATTAGGAAATGTGTGTATATTTGAGGAAAGCGATTGGAATAAAATGACCGCCTTTATCGTAAATAACCTATCAAATTTTGAGCTCGCATTTAAGCCAGAAATTGATACTATAAAAAGCAAAAAAATAGCGTACAACATTCCCTAAGAAAACATAACCGTCCTTCGGGTCGGATTCGTTTCTTAGCTGAAACGCTATGTGCAATAAAAAATAACAAATGGCAAAAAAAACAGACACCACCTTCGAACAACAATTGTTCAAGGCAGCAGACAAGCTGCGTAAAAATATAGATGCAGCAGAATACAAGTATGTAGTGCTGGGTTTAGTATTTATAAAATACATTTCCGAAACTTTTAATGAGCTACATGAAAAATTAGAAGCTGATGAGTACTCAGACCCTGAAGAAAGAGATGAGTATTTGGCAGAGAACGTATTCTTTGTTCCAGAAGTTGCACGTTGGTCACATATCCACAACAATGCTAAACTGCCTTCTATTGGAGAAACCATAGATGAGGCAATGGAAGCTATAGAAAAAGAAAATAAGGAGCTTAAAAATGTACTTCCTAAGGTGTATGGTAAAGCAAATCTGGATAAAGCTTCTTTAGGACAGTTAATAGATTTAATATCTAACACAGAGCTACAGGCAGAGAATGAAAAGTCTAAAGATCTATTTGGTAGAGTATATGAGTATTTCTTGGGTGAGTTCGCTAATGCAGAAGGTAAAAAGGGAGGACAGTTCTATACCCCTAAAGCCATTGTAAAGCTAATGGTAGAAATGATAGAACCTTACAAAGGAAGAGTCTATGACCCTGCTTGTGGTTCTGGTGGAATGTTTGTAATGAGTGAGAAGTTTGTAACAGAACACCAAGGAAATATTAGTGATATTACTGTATACGGACAGGAAAGTAACCAAACTACTTGGAAGCTATCTAAGATGAACTTAGCCATTCGTAATATTAACTCACAGTTTGTTTCTTGGAATACGGAAGGATCTTTTCTAAAAGATGCACACCCAGATTTAAAAGCAGATTTTATATTAGCCAACCCACCCTTTAATCAAAAGGATTGGGGTATAGATATATTACAGGATGATGCCCGTTGGAAATTAGGTGTACCTCCTAATGGTAATGCCAACTATGGATGGATGATGCATATGTTGTATCACTTAGCTCCTAAGGGAGTTATGGCAACAGTATTAGCCAATGGTTCTTTAAGCTCTAATACTTCTGGTGAAGGTGATTTAAGACAACGCATGGTTGAAGAAGACTTGGTAGAATGTATTGTAGCACTTCCAAAACAACTGTTCTATAACACAGGTATTCCTGCTTGTATTTGGTATTTAAGAAGAGAGAAAGCCAACCACAGTAAAGAGGTGTTATTCATTGATGCTTCAGAGATGGGTTATATGAAAGACCGTGCACACCGTGACCTTGCTGATGAAGATATAGACACCATTACGGATACGTACCATAACTGGCGAAAAGGTGGTGATTATGAAGACATAAAAGGATACTGTAAAAGTGCAACTATTGAAGAAATTCAAAAGCATAAGCATGTACTAACTCCTGGGCGTTATGTAGGAATTCCTGATGAAGAAGGTGATGGTATTCCTTTTGAAGACAAGATGGCTGATTTATCTGCTATACTAAATGAGCAGATGGAAAAGGAAGCGCAGCTGAACAATGAGATTAAAGACCAACTTTCTAATATTGGAATAGACCTTGATAAAAACGAATTAGACCAAGAACAGGGCGGATCAGGACATGTTGGGACATTGAAATTCTAACTATGGGATTAGAAAATAACATACCTGAAGATTGGATGGAGACTACATTAAACGAGTTGGCTTTCATTAACCCAAGGGAATCAATAAGGAAAGGGGATTTAACAAAGAATGTTCCAATGGATTGTATTGATTCATTTACTCGTAAAATATCAAGATTTGGAATAAAAGAATTTAAAGGAGGGACTAAATTTAAAAACAAAGATACTTTATTAGCAAGGATAACACCTTGTTTAGAGAATGGTAAAACGGCTTTAGTCGATTTTTTGGATAAAGATGAAATTGGTTTTGGATCAACAGAGTATATAGTAATAAGAGAAAAGAATGACAAGAGCCACTATAAATTTTTATACTATCTGTCGATATCACCAAAATTTAGGCGAAATGCAATTAAAGCAATGACAGGAACTTCTGGAAGACAAAGAGTCCAAACAGATGTTCTGATAAACAAAGTGTTCAGATTTCCACCCCTACAAGAACAAAAAGCCATAGCCAAAGTCTTAACCGCTTTTGATGATAAAATTGAGCTATTACAAGCCCAAAACAAGACCTTAGAAACCATGGCTCAAACCATTTTTAAAGAGTGGTTTGGGAAACACCAAATTGGAGATGAGTTGCCTGAGGGTTGGAGAGTTGATAGTTTGTCAGAAATAGCAGATTTCTTGAATGGGTTAGCTTTACAAAAGTATCCGCCTAAAAAGGGATATGAAACATTACCAGTAATAAAAATAAGAGAGTTAAAACAAGGGATTACTTCCAATACGGACAGCGCGAATACAGAACTTGATGAAAAATACATCATTGATAGTGGTGATGTTTTATTTTCTTGGTCTGGAAGTTTAGAAGTAGTAATATGGCAATATGGTAAAGGAGCTTTAAATCAACATTTATTCAAAGTAAGTTCTGAAATATATCCAAAATGGTTTTATTATCATTGGGTGCTTCATCATTTGAAGGAATTTAAAGGAATAGCTTCTTCAAAAGCAACTACTATGGGTCATATTAAAAGAAAACATTTAGACTTAGCAGAAGTCATAATCCCAGACAAAGAAACTTTTAAGAAATTAAACATTTTGTTTTCTCCAATTTTAGAAAAAATTGAGAATAATCAAAATTTAATCCAATCCCTCACCAAAACACGTGACACCTTATTACCAAAACTCATGAGTGGTCAGGTTCGAGTGAATAACTTAAAACAAACTGCAGATGCTTAATGAAGACCTCATAGAAATGGCATTTATCGATCAGTTGGTCGCACAGGGTTTTGAGTTTCATCAAGGCCCAGATATTGCTCCTGATTCTGATGCTCCTCAGCGTAAGAATTTTGATAGTGTTGTTTTAGAAAACGAACTATTAAAAGCTATTGAAAGACTCAATCCAGATGTGCCTTCTAATGCTATTCATGAAGCCCACCAAAAAGTACTGAATTTAGGCACTGAAGATATTATGGAAAACAACGAGCGTTTCCATACCTATCTTACAAGTGGTGTTCCTGTTGAGTTCACAAAGGATAGTGCAGCTAAAGGGGTTAATGTTGATTTATTAGACATTGAGAACCCAGAGAACAACACCTATTGGGTAGTCAACCAATTAGTAATAAAAGAAAATAATGTTAATAGAAGATTAGATGTTGTCATCTATGTAAATGGTTTACCATTGGTTGTTGTTGAGCTTAAAAACGCTACAAGTGAAAAGGCAACCATCCGTAATGCTTATACCCAATTACAAAACTATAAAAAGGTTGTGCCAAGCATCTTTTTCTACAATGCCCTCTGCGTTATTTCAGACGGAATAGACGCTAAAGTATCAAGTGTATCTGCACCCTTTACAAGATTTTTAAGTTGGAAAGCACCAGAAGAAGCAGGATTAATGACAGACCTTCAGGTAATGACCAAGCACATGTTTGATAAAAGGGTTTTATTAAACCTCATCAGATACTGTACGGTCTTTGAAGCAGAAGAAAAGAAAGACGAAACAACAGGCTTGGTTTCTATCTCAAAAATTAAAAAAGTGGCTGCCTATCATCAGTATTATGCAGTACAAAAGGCAGTACATCAAACCCTAAGAGCCACAAGTTCTGAAGATGGTGACCGTAAGGTTGGTGTAGTTTGGCATACACAAGGAAGTGGAAAGTCACTATCAATGGTTTTCTATAGTGGACAGATTATTACGCATCCAGAGATGAAGAATCCAACCATTGTTATCCTTACCGATAGAAATGATTTAGATGATCAACTCTTTGGAACTTTTGGAAACTGTGTTGGATTACTAAGACAAACACCTGTTCAAGCTAAGAATAGAGACCATATCAAAGAACTATTAAAAGTATCTGGTGGAGGTGTAATATTTAGTACTATTCAAAAATTTAGTCCTGAAGAAGGTAATGTATATGACACTCTATCTGAGAGAACTAATATTGTGGTGGTTGCTGATGAAGCTCACAGAAGTCAATATGGTTTTAAAGGTCGTCTGGTTGAGGTAGAAGACGGTTCTGAGATTCGTTATGGTAACGCTAAGTATATGAGAGACGCACTTCCTAACGCCTCATATATTGGATTTACAGGAACACCTATAGAAAAGGCAGACAAGTCTACTCTTGCAGTATTTGGAGACTACATAGACATCTATGACATCAAGCAAGCGGTAGATGATGGAGCAACTGTACCTCTTAGCTATGAAGCCCGTTTGGTGAAGATTAAACTAGACAATGAAGCCAGCGCTGAAATAGATGCCTTGGTAGAAGAAATATCCGACACTTCAGAAGATCAAATAGAGAAATCTAAAAAGAAGAATGCAACCATTAATGCGATAGTAGGTCATCCAGATCGTTTGAAAGACGTAGCTACAGATATAGTCACTCACTTTGAAGCTCGACAAGAAGCATTTGAAGGTAAGGCTATGATCGTTGGTATGACAAGGCAGATATGTGTAGACCTATACGCTCAGATTATTGCATTAAGACCTGATTGGCATGACGATGATTTAGACAAGGGGATGATAAAACTCATTATGACAAGTTCTTCTGATGACCCCGAGACTTTTCAACCTCACCGCACTACAAAACAACAAAGAAAGGAATTGGCTATTCGGATGAAAGAACCAGAGGATGAACTGCAACTAGCGATTGTCCGAGATATGTGGCTTACTGGTTTTGATGCCCCAAGCATGAATACCATGTACATAGATAAAAAAATGCAAGGAGCAAATCTGATGCAGGCTATTGCCAGAGTTAACAGGGTTTATAAAGACAAACCAGGAGGGCTAATAGTAGATTATATTGGTATTGGTCAAGAACTTAGAAATGCCATGGGTACCTACCTCCAAAGTGGCGGAGAAGGTAAAGCATTTGAAGATATTAGTGAGGCAATTGCACTAATGAAAGAAAAGTTTGAAGTAGTGAATCAAATGTTTCATGGTTATGACTATAAGTCTTATTTCGAAGCAGAAACAAATATTAAACTTCAAGTACTTCTTGGTGCGCAAAATTTCATTCTTACCAGTAAAGACTTAAAAGACAGATTTCTTAAAGAGATTACAATACTTTCCAAGGTGTTTGCTATGTCCATCCCAAGCTATGAAGCAAACGCCATAAAGGATAATGTCGCTTTCTTTCAGGCAGTAAAGGCAAGAATTAATAAGTTCAATCCTTTAGGGGTTAAATCAAATTATGAGGTAGACACTGCTATTAAACAAATCGTAGATGAGGCATTAAGTAGTGATGGAGTTATTGATGTGTTTGAAGCCGCAGGAATACAGACACCAGATATAAGTATTCTTTCTGATGAATTTTTGATGGAAGTTCAGAACATGGAGCAGAGGAATTTGGCTTTTGAATTACTAAAAAAATTACTGGGTGATGATGTCAGAGCTCGAAAGAAAAAAAATATCGCTCAGGCAAAGAAGTTTTCAGAGATGATAGAATCTATAGTTAACCGATACCATAATAATCAGATTGATTCTGCGCAGGTGTTAGAGGAGTTATCTGCCATTGCAAAGGAGCTGAGACTGGAGGATAGTAAGGCTTCAGAGCTTGGTCTTACAGAAGAAGAATATGCTTTCTATAGTGTCTTAAATCAAAATGACTCCACTAAAATGTTGGATGATCATAAGATGAAAGAACTCATACATCATATTGTAGATGTCATTCGTAAAAACGCTACGGTTGATTGGAGTAAAAGAAGTGATGTGAGAGCAAAGTTGAGGTTGAGTGTTCGAAAAACTTTGATACGATTCGGTTATCCACCAGATTTAGCTCGTATGGAAGCAGATAGGGTTATTGAACAGAGTGAGTTGTTAGCAGAATCATTTACATAACAATGAAAATAAAACGGGATACAACAATGTATTGTGCAAAGCACCCTTAGGGATCCTAGGACACCATACACGGAACGTTTAAAACCTTAAATCGCTGCTTAAAGACCTTAAACTCTTGAGTTGTACAGATAGCATTTATCTTCAATAGATAAAGTCCTTTAGACTGCTCTTTAGAGTTTCAAAGCCACTACTTTATAATTGTTTTCAAGAGTCTAAAAGTTAAGTTATAACCTTATCACAAGCTGAAACTATTTAGCTATAAAAACAGAAACAACAGGGGGTGATTGAAGGTGAAATGATTTTCCTTTTGAGCTGAGGTTGTTAGGTGCAGCTATAACCCTATATCTGATACCTTACCTGATTAACGCACCCCAATAAAACATATATAAAATATATGTCCTTAAGACTAGTTTAATGTGTAAATTAATTGGTAGATAAAGACTGAAATCTCAAAATGTGACAATAGGGTGTAAGTTATAAAGAGTAACAGGCTATTGGCACAAAATTAAAGACCTTAGACATGTATAATAAATCAAATATTAAGGGCTTTAATCGCTGCTTAAAAACCTTAAACTCTTGAGTTATTCTGTTAGCATTTACCTTCAATAGATTGGTTTACAGTTTACTATTCGGGACACCATAAGTACGTTTAAATAGCTTAGAAAACAGTATGAGACAGCCTCATACATAATAACATTGAATGACATAAGCAACGCACAGTAAACGGTGTAACATTCTTTGAGTACTAAAACGATAGCTAATAATGGGGTTTGGGGTTATGCAATAGCTACCAATAATCAAAAGTAAACCAATCGAATGCAGTTAGGTGGAGCAAAAGTCTAATCTAGTTAGCAATAGTTGTGTGATAAGTCAAAGATTACCTAAAGAATCGAATTTTAATAAAATAGTCTTGCAAAGAGCATAAAACTCGTTATTTATTATCAAGTTTCAAAAACTAAATTTTTGCAGGGTAGATTAAGGATATCTAAAAGTGTTACCCTTAACTTGAACAGCAAACTCTCTTTTTTTACTTAATAATTAGTGTTTATTCATCGGTTTATCGGTTTAAGTCCCTATGTAATAGGACTAAACCTATGAACCATTAAACTGGTAGACTACCTAACCTATATGGTTTTCCGCTTTGACTTTGTTTTAACCAACCCTTGTTTTTTGCATCAGTTATTAGCGATTTTATTTTAGCTTGACCCTTACCTGCAGTACCTTTGTGTTTATTGTCCAGCACTACTTTTATTTGAGCCTCCAATACACCATATCCAAACTCCTTTTCAGTCTTAAAAACTTCTTCTAAGATTTTAAACTTATCCGTGTCAGCTAGTGTTGATAAATCAAAACCTTTTCTTGTTGATTTAGCAATTGCTTCATAATCTTGGATTATTTGTGGTAACCCTTCTTCGGTAATCTCAAAAGCAAACGGATCGAAACTCTTGTTTCTACAAAACGCTGCCTTAACTATTGAAACATTTGTGTTTGACTTGTCTACTTCAACGCCAAGAACCGTTTCTGCTTTATTCATTAGCTCTGTTCCTATATGACCCCTAGCTTTGTCACTACCAGGGTTTTCGTGCAGCACTGCTATAATGTGAATGTTTTGCTCCTCTGTCCACTTTAATAGCTTTGATGCTATATGAGAGGCTTCAGCTTCATCGTTTATACATGTAATTAGGTCTCTTATTCCATCTATCACTACAAAACTTAGATTAGGAGTGTTCTCTATTGCGTGTTCAACTATTTTTAATCGTTCAGATGGGCTTTTTTTTCGTAAACCATAAGCCTCAAGGTTTTTAGGTACAGTTGTTCCTATTTGAGTGCATACCCTCTTTACAGCTGTTTGTAAGTGGTATTTCGACTGTTCGGTATCAAAGTACAAAACTTGCTTAGGTTCTTCTTTAAATGGTGCTCTAAGTGTGTTGTGGAGGATTTCTCCTCCTACTGTTGTTGCTATGGCCATATTAATGAAAAAGGTCTTCTTGCTTTTAGCTTTTCCTTTTACTAAGCTAAAATTTCCATTTGTACCTAAGGGTATGAAATTTTCATCGTCTACCCTTAATTCCCATGCTATCTCAGGAGGTGTAATGTTTTCTAATATATCAACTCTACATTCCTTTAGGGTTTCAGCTAGCTCATTTTGTACGTTTCTTGTTTTAATCATCTTATTCTCCGTTATTTATTAATGTTTTTTCTTTTTTTTTATTAGCTCAAACCGCCTAATTTATCTTCTACTGACAAATTTTAAAATCCATCATTCAACATTTTTATAATTACTTCTGATTTATAAAAGCACTTTCCTTGTCTTCTAATTTTTGCCTCATCAAATATTCCTTTAGACTGATAACTGAAAAATGTACTCACAGAAATATCCATCAAATCAAGAATATCATCTCGATTTATAAACTTTAATTTTTGTGCTTGTATCTCATTCATTTAAAAAAGCCTAAATTCTATTTTCATATTTTGCTCCTATAAAATTGGGTTTTAATTCGTAGCAACAAAAGCGTAGTAATTAACAGTCTTTAAACAATCATAATTAACAAAATGTAGAATAAAATTATTACATACTGCGTCATATCTAAGTTTCGAAAAAAACAGTGGATTTTATAAAAATTGTATGAGATTTATAGAATTATAACCGTTCGATTGATTATCTTATGGTTGTTGTTTATAACTTGTCTATAACTCACTTTAGAGTAATGAGTCGTTGAGGTATCAGCATTGACCTAACCAACCATAAGACGACGCAGTAGAACACGAAAAACATTAAGTTGTTGGTTTTCAGCACGATGCCTAAAAAGTATAATTTAGTTATAAAATCGATAGGCTTTTGGGTGGTTTTAAGGCTCTTTAAGCCGCTTCTGTTTTCGTGTGAAGTATTTGTATTATTTTAGGGTTTTAGGCTTAAAAAAGCGCTGTATGTATCTTCTAAACATAAATACAAGGGTTAAACTTAATAAGATTTTTACATTTGGTTTATGGCTGTCAGTAAAGGAGTAAAAAAGTTTGTAGCTAGAGAATTTCTAGTCCTTTTGATTTTTGGTGTTATAATGGGGTTAGCCTATATAACCATTGAATTTGTTGCTGAATATCAAGCTAAAAAATTTAATACTTGTGTTGAACAGGTTAATACGAAACAAATACTCTTAAGGAACCTTCAAACCAGGGCTTGTAAAGATGGTTTGGTTTTTTACGATAATAGCGAAAGTGAAAAAAGAACTGCAATACAATATGGTTTAGGTTTAAGTATAGCGCTGCTTTATCTAACTAGGGTTGTTTTCTACACTTTCAAGGGTTTCTATTTAATGGTTCGATGGGCAATTAAAACAGTGAAAGAATAGGATTAAAAGACTTTCTTTAATTAGCAATTTTCATTTTTGAACTCGGCTCAGGTAATAGATTCTTGTATAAGTTTAAGGTTCTTTCCTCTTCTTCTGGAGCAACATCAACACTTATATATCCTTCTGTAGTTTTAGAGCTAGAATGAGCCGCCATTCTCATTAAATACTCTATATCTTCAAACTCAGATGCAAGAGTTAGTAGGGTAGATCTAGCACTGTGTGTGCTAAATGTGTACCCCCTTTTAATTTCAATTGATAAATCTTTTGCAATACGTTTTAGATATTTATTTTGATTTTTGGTTATTGTTTTTTCTCGAACTATAACTTCATCAGCTGTTTCTTTTCCTCTTAGTGCTCCAAATATATATTCACTATTAAATAAGCCTTTAAATTCATTTAAAACCTCCTTAAGCTCTGGTGCTAATGGTAACTTAATTTTCTTCTTGCTTTTTGCTGTTACATATACAAGATGGTCTTCTCTAATATTTTCCCATTTTAGAGTTATAAAATCAGATATTCTCATTCCACCCATCAGAAACCTTGCAATAAAACTTTTTTGAGCTTTCCATATTGGAGTACCATGTTGATATTCTTTAGCTATTAGATTATTAAAATCATGTCTTGACATAGCCATTGCAGTATTGGTTTTATCGAGTTTAGGCGGTTCAATTATATTAAAGGGATTAAAGTCAATTTTATACTTAGATGCTGCTTTATTGAATGCAGCCTTAATATTAGAATATTCCTTTCTTAGAGTTGTTCCTGAATTTGCTTTTTGCTCAAATTCCCCAATTTTATAACCAGTGTAAATGTTAGTAGAATAATCATTCCAAAAATCAACTGTAACAGAACTAAATGGAAGACTATCCCATTTCAATTTTAAATATACATACTTGTTAAGTTTCTTTAAGGTTGACTCTTCTCTGTCCAATGAGTTTTTAGACTTACTCTTTTTAATGCGTGAATTTTCTATTTCATTTTCAATAAACTTTAAAAAGCAAGGTTCATTTGGTCTTGAATACTCAGCTATAACTCCAATAATAGTAGGCTGAAAGTCTGTATTAGCTATTAATCTGTCTTGAGCTTCTGAGAGTTGAGAAATTGTATTCTCTAATCTCCTGTTTAATTCATCAGAACTTCTGAAGTCCTTTATAAAATTTCTAAAACCATCAGCGGCTTTAAACTTTGCATTTGCATTCCAGCTACTTTTAGTTATTCTTATTTCGGTTGGTAATACTTTTCGCTTTTCGTCTTTCTTGTGACAGCGTATAAATACATGATACAATCCGCTTCTATCTGGCTTATTATTTAAAAAGGGGTAGAATTTTACTTTCTTCATTTTACTGGCATATTACTGACACAAATGTAAGATAAGTATGGATATATCCAAATATCATTAGATAGATGTGGATAAGGAAATCAAGCTATACTAGGTGTTTTTGGTAGGTTTTACTTGTGAGTCATACTGGATTCGAACCAGTGACCTCTGCCCTGTCAAGGCAGCGCTCTAAACCAACTGAGCTAATGACCCTTTTTTATGCGCTATGCAAATCTAATTTTTCTAATCAATCGTTGGTTTC
>Ga0209533_1002913_pt1 | contig 15360 bp, 11 predicted proteins | sample COG_04_FD_184748 | JGI IMG/M metagenome (GOLD analysis project Ga0209533, IMG submission 184748) | Pelagic Microbial community sample from North Sea - COGITO 998_met_04 (SPAdes) (version 2) | ecosystem: Environmental > Aquatic > Marine > Neritic zone/Coastal water | place: Helgoland, sampling...
ATTAAATTGTATACTTGTGAATAAATCATCTGCTAAATCTAATAAATGTAATTCAGATGATACTGATTCTAATGAAGTAGATTTAGATTTAGATGATGATTTAGATTTAGATTTAGATTTAGATTTAGATTTACTTGACATTATATAATATAAAATATATTATTTAAACGGATATCTATAAATATTAATAATATGGGTATCCCATCATATTTTAAAAATATTATAAGTGATTATAATAATATTCTTATTCAAGAAGATTTATTTAATATTAATATAAATAATTTATTTTTTGATTTAAATTGTTTAATTCATCCAGCATGTCACGGATTGACTGATGAACAAGAAATGTTTGATAATATCTATAATAATATGATAAAAATAATTAATATATCTAATCCATCAGATTTAATTTATATTGCTATTGATGGTGTTTGTCCGCGATCTAAAATTCAACAACAAAGATATAGAAGATTTAAATCAGCCAATGAACATAAAATATGGGATACAAATGCCATTTCACCTGGTACTAACTTTATGAATAATTTAAACACATTTTTAAAAAATAAATTTAAAGATTATCCTATAAAAATTGTATTTAATGATTCATCTATACCAGGTGAAGGTGAACATAAAATAATGCAATATCTTAAAAATAATAATAATAAAGATATTAATATAGTTCACGGATTAGATGCCGATTTAATTATGTTATCTATGATTAGAGATAATGATATATATTTATTAAGAGAAAGAACTGAATATAATATTGAAGGTTTTGATTCTGAATATGTTTTTTTAGATATTAATAATTTAAAAAAATATTTAATAAAAGATATAAAAAAAAGTTTTATTCGTTTATCTAATAGAAGTATAATAAATGATTATATATTTTTATGTTTCTTTATAGGGAACGATTTTATACAAAATTCACCATCAATTAATATACGTTATAAAGGATTAGATTATCTTTTAGAAATATATAATAGATTACATGAAGAATATGCTGGTATATATTATCTAATAAATGATAATAAATTAGATCTAAATAATTTTAAAATTTTTATTAATAAATTATGTATAAAAGAAAATGAAAAATTACAAAAAATATTATTTATAAGAGATAAACAAGAAAATAAATTTAAAACTACTCACAAAGATATTTATAATAAATATATAAATAATACATTAGACAATATTGATAATGATAGATTAGATGAATTTTATAATCATTTACCAATTATTGACCGTAGAGATGAAATAAAAATATTTAAAAATCTTGATGAATATTGGCATCGCAGATACTATATGTTTCAAATATATAATCATCATAATTATAATCCAAGTTATGATGATATTTTAGAAATAGAAGTGAATAATATTTGTAAAAATTATTTAGAATCAATAGTTTGGACAACTAATTATTATTTTGAAGATTGTTTATCATGGAAATGGTATTATGAACATCATTTTGCGCCCACTATGAAAGATTTAAATAAATATTTATTAAATATTACTGATCTAAATATAATTAATGAAGATAAAAAACCTTTAAAATCTTGTGAACAATTGCGTTTAATTTTACCAGAAAAATCATTAAATTTATTACCTAAAAATATAAAATATATGCCTGATTATTATTATCCTGAAACATTTAAAACAAATTATATAATGAAAAGATATAATTGGGAAGGACATCCAATTTTACCAGAGATTATTATCTAATATAAATGATTAAAGTCAAAACTTATAAAATATAATAAAAAAAAAATAAATTAAATTATATAATACATGTGTTTTAGTTTTGAGGTAAGTTTGGGAACATTTATAATTACATGGTTCATATCATTATATTTATTAAATAAAAATCTTACAATGAATCAATATCATAATGTTATATTTATTATGTTATTTAGTACAATACAATTAATTGATGCGGTATTTTGGTATACAAATATGAAGAAAGATAATCTAAATTATATTTTAACATCTTATATAATACCATTATTATTATCCATGCAAATAATATATAATATATTTATAATTAATAAAAATGTCAATATATATATTAAATTAATATCAATTTTAGCTTGTATATATTTGTTTTATGTATTTAATGGATTATATACAGTAAATAGTAATAATATATTATCATCTCCTAAATGGGGTGGTAGTGAAACTAATATAATATATGCGTTTATTATTATATTTTTCATATTGATATCTTATGGTAGAATTGGTTTTAAAGGAGATAAATTATGTCATTTATTAATAGGATTATTAACATTAATTATCACATTTACATTTACAGGAGGATATACTTCTATCTGGTGTGCATTAGCATGTTCTTTATCATTTTATTATTTGTATAAATATTAATGGAAAAAAAAAGATATAATTGGGAAGGACATCCTATTTTACCAGAGATTATTTAATCATAATTTTAGATTATTTGTTTTATCATATGATACACTTGGCCATTTTTATTAAACATTCTTCATAAATAATCATATTCATATATTTATGATATCCTTTAAATTTAACTGTATTTGGTTCCCTTTTATTACACCAATTACATTTTATTGTTAAAACACATATATAAATTTGATAATTTAAATTTATATAAATTAAAATGAATTTTGGTAATAATTGGGATACTTATTTACAAATTTATAATTTTATTAATGAGACTTATATATTAATATTAATAATTATGTTGTATATTTTCTATAAAATGATTAATTAAATAAAAATCTATATATATATATATTATTTTTTTTCAATATATATTTATATATATGGAAATGGTTGGTAGAATTATGAATTTTAATGGAGGTAATAATGTTCCTTCACAAAATGTAGTAAATTCATCAGGAGTAAATTCATCTGGTGTAAATTCATCAGGAGTAAATTCATCAGGAGTAAATTCATCTTGTTCAAAAGAATTATGTTTAAATATTAATTGCATTGATGATTTAATAAATCATATAAGAGAAAAAAAAAGAAGAATGGATTTATTTAGAAAAATATTAGAATTAAAATATCATAAATATAAAAGTTGTCATAATTTTTGGAGTGTAAGTACTATATTGTTATCATCAGTTTTAACTTTAATAGAATCATGTAAATTAATATTTGTTGATCCGGATGATCAAAATGAAACAAGTGAAGAATTTTTCGCGTTTTCTCCTATATTTATAAGTACCGTTATAACCTGTTCAACAAGTATTTTGAAATTTAAAAAATATCAAGAAAAAATGGAATTATTAAATAATGTCATTCAAAATTGCGTTGGAATGGTAGGTAGATTAAAAATTAAAAAAGAAGTAATTCAATTACAAAAAAATTGCTATGATGAAAAACTATTAAAAGATATAATAAATGCATATAATGATGAAATTTTACAAGAATATTGTATTATTTATCAAGAATCTCAAAAATATATTAAAAGCACTGATTATGATAAATATGCTAAACAAATTAATTATTCTGAATTATATAAACATATGATAGAACAAGAAAGACAAGAATTCTATCAACATTATAAAGAACATAAACCTAAAATAGTATTAGAAGAAGTTATGAAAAAAACTAGCGAAAAGGGTAAATTAAATAATAAGTGTTTTTGCTAACATAATGCAGGAAAATCTTCATTACTATTAATATCTAATGTAAATTCAGTTGATTTATATTCTTCTTTATCTCGTGAATTAGGTGGAACATATTTACCAGAATTATTATTTTTCTTAATATTTAAATCAGGTAAATAGTCCAATACTTCATTAAAAGTAATAGGAATAGTTCTATCATCAATACCATATCTATCAAATGGATAATTATCAAGAGTTCTAGGTTGTAATCCCTTATCAAAATTAAATTTACCTAATACTCTAATAGGTCTTTCTACGTTTGAAATGATATCAATATATTCATAATCTACTTTAAATTGTTTTATAATTTCTTTTTTAAGATCTAAAAGTGTTCCTTCATTTGAGAATTCAATAGTTTTTTTATTATCGTCTTTTGTAACAATAAATGTAATCATACTTTATATTAAATATTAATTTATTTTTAAATCAAATTTTTTTTATATAACTATTAATTATAATGACAAAAATATGTTTAACATGTGAAATAACTAAAAAAATGAATAAAGCAGAATTAGAAAAAACTATACCAGAATGGTATAAAGAAATAGGAAATTATTCTTTATTACCACCATTTCTTAATAATAATGATAAATATAATGCCAATAAAAGAACATTACAAACAATTAAACCAGATATAACTCAATATGAAGTTAATATTAAATTAAATGAAAAACCAAATACATGGATATGTTATTGGGCAGCTGATTATGCAAATAATTATATGAAAATAAAAGATGCTAAAAAAGCATATGATAAATTTAAAAATCATGGATTAGTAAAAACAGATTCAAAAGGTGATGTAAAATTTGTATTAAATTGTCCACAACCATATTCCGTTGATGATGTCACTTATCCAAGGCATGTTCATTATTGTTTATTAAATAAAAATAATTTGTGGAGTGATGATGTTAGTACATTAGTTGTTTCATGTAAAATAGATTTTAAATTAATGAAAGAATATGTTCATAAAAAATGTCATTTTATAATTAATTCTCTACCAAAAGATAATTATGATAGATGTCATATTCCTAATAGTTTTAATTTACCTGTATCATTATTAGAAAAATCATCTAATTCTTCTAAAAAAATGATAGTTAAAGATTTCTTAGAAGAAAAATTATCGAATTATCCAAGAATAAATAAATTAGTAAAATCTGGAAAATTATCAATATATAATATTCCTATTGTAGTATATTGTGCTCATAGTAAATGTCATGCTTCTGAAAATTTAATAGAACATTTAATTGAAGCTGGATTTGTAAATTTATTAGAGTATCCTGGTGGTATAAAACAGTGGAAACTTAGAGAAAAAGATACATTACAAGATACATGTTTTTTTGATGATAAAGATGGTGGCGGTGATATTAAAGAAATAAGAAAAGAAACAACTAATAGGCTTTATAGTGATGATGAAAATAATAAAGGGTCAAAAACAAAATCTAATGATGATAAAGAAGATAAAGAAGTTAAAGAAGGAAAAGTTAAAAAAGATGAAGAAGTTAAAAAAGATAAAGAAAATAAAGGACCTGAATTTAATTTAAAATCTGATGTTGAAAAATTAGTAATTAATGATAAAATATATAAACATAATATTGAAACTGATGAAATTTTTGAGGGTAAAAAATTAGTAGGTAAATTGAATAATAGTAAAATAGATTTTATTGAAGAAGATGATGATTCTTCTAGTGAAGATGATTCTAGTGATAGTGATTCATCTGATGAAGAAGACGACGAAATTAAATATAAAAAACAAAAATTAAAAGTTACTTGTATGAGTGATGTTACACCAAAAGTATATAATGAAAAATTTAGAGGTTGGATATTCACTTACTGGGGTTAATATTTAAATATTTAAAATTAATTATATTATAAATGAAAATATTAGTATATGGTCATAAAGGATGGATTGGTTCAATGTTCATAGATATTTTAAAAGAAAAAGGATTAAATTATTGCACTACTAATACTAGGTGTGATGATTATGACGATTTAATAAATGATTTAAATGAAATTAAACCAACACATGTTATATCATTTATAGGAAGAACACATGGTGAAATAGATGGTAAAATATACTCAACAATTGATTATTTAGAAGAACCTGGTAAACTAAAAGAAAATATAAATGATAATTTATTTTCACCATTACAATTAGCTTTGTTATGTAATGAAAGAAATATTCATTATACATATTTAGGAACTGGTTGTATTTTTTCATATAGAGATGGAATAATATCAGATAAAAATGGTTTAAAAGAAAATGATTTACCTAATTTTTTTGGTTCTCAATATTCCACAGTCAAAGGATTTACAGATAGATTAATGAAACTTATTCCTAATACATTAAATTTAAGAATAAGAATGCCTATTGTTAATTATGATAATCCTCGTAATTTTATAACTAAAATAACTAAATATGAAAAAATATGTTCAGTACCTAATTCAATGACAGTTTTAACAGAATTATTACCATATATAATAGATTTAATGAATATTAATCATACAGGAACATTAAATTTTACAAATCCAGGAAGCATATCACATAATGAAATATTAGAAATGTATAAAGAATATGTTGATCCAGAATTTACATGGAAAAACTTTACAATAGAAGAACAAAATAAGATATTAAAATCAGAAAGATCTAATAATTTATTAGATACAACATGTTTAGAACAATTATTTCCAGAAATAAAAAATATTAAAGAAAGTGTTAATGATGTTATGGTTAATTATTAAAATAATAAATGATCAACTATAAGAAAGTGTATACCTAAAATGTCAATAAAAATATAATTAGTAACCTGTTGTATCTTTTAATTTACTAATTCTTTATGAAAATCCAATATTTTATGGAAATTTTTTCCAAGTATATTTAATCCAACTCCCCATAATACAGGATTAAATGTAAATTCTGAAACTCTATATTCATTATTTGAAAAAACTATGTCTATTCTTACAAAATCAATTCCACTACTAATAGCTGTTTTTTCAGCCAATTCAAATACTTTATACAAATTAAACATTTTGCACGACATAACAGATTCATTTATTATTTTAGAGGGGTGCATGTAATAATATCCAACAATATTACCTAACATTACAAATACTTTTATTTCTATAAGATCACGTAATTCTTCAATAATATATATTTAAAAATATAATAAATAAATGTTTAAAAATAATTTAGATAATATTCTTTTTATAACTAGTGGATATGAAATTTTTAATTAAATAATATAATTAATTAATATAATTCATCAATATTTTTTGACTTATTTAATGAATCATTATATATTTCTTTTATTTTATTAATATCATTAATATAGTGAAATGCCCATCCTATTTTTAAATATTCATTTGGTTTCCTTTTATTTCTATTTAATATTTTATTAATATAATATTTTTCACCTAAAAAATTATAATGTTTTAAATAATATTTTTTATGTGAATATTTAATTTCTCCTATTGGATTACATTGATGTGCCCCTGGTGAAAAAATTATATCATTTATATAACTTGAATTAAAACAAATCTTTTTATTAAATGCTCCATCAAGATATCCTTTATTTATATTTTTTATACATATATCAGATAAATCTTCTTCTTTACTTTCACCAACCATTTGAACTCCTAATGTATTAATTATTGTAACATTTTGGGAATTTTCATATATTAAATCATTTTCATTTATATCTAATAATTCATCCATATCACATATGATAGTCCAACCTTTTTCATAATTTTTCCATAATTCATTTTTTAATTTTAAATATTCTATTTCATCTATATTATTTTTCAATATTTCAGAAGTGGAATTAATTATTTTACAATTTTTATTCATAGCAATATCAACAGAATTATCAGTAGAATAATTATTTAATATATATATAATAGAATTAGGAAATCTTTCTTTATAATGATTAATAGTATTTTCTATTATAATAGATTCATTATAACATATTAAAAATATATTTATATCCATATTATTAAGTTTATTATACAAAAATAAAAAAAATATAACTTATTATGATTAATAGTCCAGATAATATTCTTTTTATAACAGGTGGATGTGGATTTATAGGGTCCAATTTTATTAATTATATTATGAAACAATATGATAAAATTAAATTAATTAATTTTGATGCGATGTATTATTGTGCTGATGAAAATAATATTAATGAAGATATTAGAAGTTCTGATAGATATACATTAATCAAAGGAAATTTACAAAATAAAGGTTTATTAGATTATATATTTCAAAATAATAAAATAACACATATAATTCATTTCGCAGCACAATCTCATGTAGATAATAGTTTTTCAACACCTCTTCAATATACAAATGATAATATATTAGGAACTCATAATTTATTAGAGAGTTGTAGAGAATATTGTAAAATATTAGAATTATTTATCCATGTGTCGACTGATGAAGTATATGGTGAATCAGAATTAAATGAATCATCTAAAACAGAAATGAGTGTACTATGTCCAACTAATCCTTATGCAGCATCAAAAGCTGGTGCAGAATTAATAGCTAATTCATATTTACATTCATTTAAAATGCCAATTATAATCACACGAGGAAATAATGTATATGGTCCTAATCAATATCCAGAAAAATTAATTCCTAAATTTATTAAACAATTAAAAGAAGGTAATAAAGTAACTATTCAAGGTAATGGTTCCAGTTTAAGGGCATTTTTACATGTTGATGATGTATCATCAGCATTTGAAACATTATTAAATAAATGTGTAGTAGGTGAAATATATAATATAGGTTGTGATGATGGAATGGAATATTCTGTAATGGATGTTGCGAAAATGTTAATAAATAAAATACATGAAACAGATGATTATGATAAATGGATTACATATATAGAAGATAGACCATTTAATGATAAAAGATATTATATAAGTAATGAAAAAATAAGGAGTTTAGGATGGGATATAAATGTTAATTTCAAAGATGGGATAGATTCGTTATTATAATATTTAAAAATTGAATTATATAGATATATATATATATAAATAAATATATATATGTTTAAAAAATATACTATTTATGGAGAAAGATGTTCAGGAACTAATTATTTAGAAAATATAATAAATATTAATTTTGATGTAAGCATAACTTGGGAGTTTGGCCATAAACATTTTTTTGGATTTCAAGATGATAAGTTGAAAAATTCGGATGATACCCTTTTTATATGTATTGTTAGAAATTTACCTGATTGGATAAACTCATTTTATAGAACGAAGCATCATTTACCATTAAAATATAAAAACAATATGTCAGAGGAAGAAAAATTAGATGAGTTTTTAAATAAAGAATTTTGGAGTTTTTATGATAATGAAGGAAATCGTGATACAAGTAAAGAAATTATGATAGATAGAAATATTTATACAGGAAAGAGATATAAAAATATTTTTGAATTACGACATACTAAAATAAAATGGATGCTTGAAGATTTACCAAATAAAGTAAAAAATTGTATTTTTATTAGACATGAAGATTTAATAAATGACTTTGATAAAACATTATTAAAAATTAAAGATAAAGGGTTGGAAGTAAAAAATATTAACTTTCCATTAAATACAAATAATTATAAAAACAACAAAAATTTAAAGTTATACAAAAAAAAAAATAGTATATCTACTGAATTGATATTAAGTAATCCTAATTTAATACCATTATATGAAAAAATATATAATATTTAATAAAAAAGTCGGCGTTTTAAATGTTCTAAGGTGTAAAAAATTTTCAAAATACTCACCATCACCAAAAGGATCGTGACATAAAATTAGTTTGTCTCCTTTATATAAAAAGAATTAGATATTACTTATAAATAATTAAGAAATAATTATTTACACTTTCTTTATTAAGAAAGCTGAAGGTGCCATCCAATTAGTACTTATAACTTCATATTACTTTAAAATTGATAATTTTACTTTTTTTTTAATACAAATAAGAAATCATCATACTTTTTAATTTGGTCAAAAGTTTCATTTGTGTTTATAAGTTTATCTTTTAAATATATATCAAATAAGTTTAATTTATTTAAATTAATAATTAATTCAATTGTTCTTTGTATTAATAAATTAATGCATTTTTCAGTAGCAACTGGATAAAATATTTCTTTACTAAATCCTGTATATATAGTAGCATTTTTGTTTAAATAATTATATAGTGTTGGTATTTGAAATAATAATGGAAAACTACTGTCAAAACAATAAATTTTTTTTATATTAGAGCAATACTCTATATTATTTAACAATATAGTCTCCATTAGTTGGTTTGAAGAATTTGAAATAATATCTTCAAAATCTGTATATTTAGTTATTTGCATCAATTCTGAAGTTTTTAAATTAATTCTTTTATCTAATTTTATATGATTGTTTGTACTATTATCAAATAATTTATATATTTGATCTATCATAACTCTCTCAATGTTCACGCTTCTATTAAATTTGTAATCTCCTTTTCCAAAATATCGTGTTAATATTAGCCCTATATTTTCGTATTTTTGTAAATTATTATTAATTTTTGGATATATATTTTCATCGTATTTTAATATCTTAATATTATTAGTATTATTTATATATTTGGAATGTACAAATCCAAAAAAATATAAAGTGTTCGGAATATTATTTTGATTTAATATTGTATGAATATCTAATGTTGATTGATCTGATGACTCAGCATTACTATTATTTCTACTACCATCGGCATAACAACATATATTAACTAAATTCATATTTTTAATAAATAAACTATACATAAGTTCAGATTTAAAAAAATTATGAGCTATAAATGTATCAAGTTTTATATTATTGATATTTATTAGTTTTAATACTTGATTAAATTCTATAAAATTCTTTTGTAGTTCATAAATAATAGCATTTTCTTGTGATGAAAAATAATTAATAACAATATTATTTAATACTCCAGCACAATATATTACAATTTTTTTTTTGTTTTTGTCAAATTCATTCATTACTCTAATAGCAAATGGAACTAATTCAAATTGTGGTACTATAATTAAAATCGCGCCATGAGAATTTTGATAGGATTTTATAATTTCTGAAAAAACATTAATATTTTTGGCAGTTTTTATATTATCATTAAAATATTTTATATCAACATTTAAATTGATTAGTTTATTATTAAATCTCTTATTATGTATATTATAACATTTATTAAATAGTACTTTTTCACTACAATTATGTTTATTTAAATTTTGTATTAAATAATTCATTTTGTCTATAATATTATTATCATCCTTAGGATTACATAATACAATTTCACTAGGAGCTAATAAACCTAACTCCTTTGTGGAACCAACATTTGATGTTAAAACAGGTGTTCCTAAGTAAGTAGATTCCATTACACAATAACCAAAACCTTCATATAAACTTATAAATATTGTAAACTCGGCATTTTTTATTAAATATTTATAATCATCATTTGGAACATATCCTGTAAATATAATATTTTCATTATGTTCAGTAGAAATATTTGATAATAATTTTTTTTTATGATGTTCATTACATTCATACATTAAAACTAATTGATAATTATTATTATTATTCCATTTTATAAAATTTTTTATTGTATTTTCACTATTTTTACGAGGAGCTGCTCCTAGAGGTGCTATTATATATTTTTTTGTTATATTATATTTTTCATGAATATTAATGTTTTTTATATCTATTTTTAAAAAATTATTAGAAAGTTCAGGATATTGAACTATCATTTTATTTAAATCAAAACCAAAATAGGAGTGTAAATCATTCTTTGTTGAGTTAGAATTACAAATATATACATCAAAATTATTTTTAACTAGTTCAAAAAACTCATAATAATCTGATTCGGGTTTATGTAGGTCTTTTAAAATATGTGGTATAATATCATGAAGAATTATAATTTTTTTATCATGATTTGTATTTGATGATATTTCCTTTAGTAGATTAAAAGTATTTTCCCATATTTTTAGTTTCTTATTTCTAGTAGGGGGTGTACAAGTAAATAAAATAGTTTTACATTCTTTATCATAAATGTTTGTTGTATTTTTAAATTTTCTTTTAATCTCTCTAGTAAAAGCTCCAACACCTCTGTTAACATGATCAGGACTATTAAGTATTTCTTCACAAAAAAACATTTTATCTATTGTATATATATCGTACAGATAATTATAGACATCAAGACCATATTCTTGATATGTTTTAAATTTTACATTTGCTATACTTTTTTGTGCCTTAATTAAATATTCTTTATTACAAAACTTCTTCATTTCTTCAAATAAGCAATTAATATCATTACAATTTATCGCTGATACACATGGTTTATTTATATCATTTGAAATTTCTAATGTTGATGTTTCATTATGACAAATTACACATCTAGCTTTTCTTAATGATTCATAAATAGGTATTCCATATCCCTCCATTAAAGAAGGATATATTGAAAATTTACAATTATTAAATAAAAGATCTTTTTCATTATCCGACACAAAAGATTTATATTCAATATTATTATCAATATCCATTTTATTTTCCCATCCATGTCCAAATATGATAAGTTTAATATTAGGATATAATGTATGTAATAATTTAAATGCTTCTGTTAAATTTTTATAATTTTTACGCTCAGTTTTTGATATATTAGAAACAATTAAATTACTTTCTAAATTTATAGTATCTAATAGTTTAAGTTCCTTTACTGAATTAATTACACCTAATTGTATAGGTTTTATATTTTGAACAAAATTTATTCCTAACCTATTTTTATGAAATTTATAAGTATAACCACTATACCTTGAATTTGGAAAAATATTATTAGAAAATGATAATGTTTTTATATATTCATTAAAAAAATATTCTCTTTTTTCAATATCTTTTATAGATGTATTATAATAAGGTGTATCATCATGATAAATACAAGAGATGTTATAATTTCGATCTTTAGCGAGTTTCATAGTTTGAGTAAAAAGATTTTTAGATCTATGTGAAAGTAATTCAGCAATTATTAACATATTTTTTTCATTTTTAATATAATTATAAATCGATGATAGTATCTCAAAATTATAACCACCATCATAATGATTTATACCATCATATTTAGTAAATAATTGTAATTCATCTTCATTTATTACTTGATAATCATTTTTTATTTCATTAAATTTAATTAAAATAACTTTCTTCTTTTTATTAAGATTTACACTTAAAGTTCTAACAACTTTCTGTATACCTGTATTAAAATCCTGTGTACATGTTAAATGAACAAAATATAAAATGTAATCTTTATAATTAAATATTTCATTATTTAAACCTCTCTCAATACTTTCAACACTAATATAAGCTCCTTTAAAATTAATCATTTGACCATAAACTGGATGTTTTCGTAATCCTGGAATCTCTTTTTCATCATATTCTAATTCTATTATTTCCTCTCTGTTTAGATAATCTGTCTCTCCAGAATAATATGGAGAAATAATTTTATTACCAAGTACCATATTATCATATATTGTAAATCCAAATCCTTCTCCGCAATGTGGACTTATATAATAATCAAAATTTGTATATAATTTATATAAATCTAATGATTCTAACTCATCTGTTATACAATAAATATTTTTATTTTTTTTTACTTCTGTAATAAAACTATTATATATATCATTTTCTATATTATTTATAAATTTATTACTTCTTGGAGGTCTGTACTTTAAAATTAATACTTTTGTTTCATCATTTAAATTATTAAATGCTTTAACTAAATTCAATGGATTCTTTCTTAATATTGAACTATTTAAATCAAAACAAAATCCATATATAATTTTTTTTTTTGTATTTTCTAATATATTATTAATTTTTTTATTTACTATTTTATGACTAGATATCTTATCAATATACTCGAATATCATAGAATTCAATTCTACTTTTTGAATAGGAATTGATAAATGTTTTGAAAATACATCATAGCAAAATTGTGATTGAGTATAAACTTTACTAAAATATTTTTCATAATCCTTAAATATTTGTGGGAGTGATTTAAATTCCCATACCCATAATACTTCTGGTTTATGAAAATATGATAATTTTGATATTATATTTGTTATTTCATAAGGTTGAATACAAAAGATAGTTTTAATTCTATGATTAATTTTATTTATTTCAGATATATCATATATATTGATTTTAGTATTATTATTTAATTTATTTAAATAATTTTTGAATAAGAATAAATTATCTTTAATAGAAACATTGATATTTTTTAATCCAATTAAATTAACTTCATTTTCTTTTATTTCACATAAATTCATAATAATTCTTTCAAATACATGTTCTATATATCCATCATATGATTTTTCATCTTCTGGTTTTAATCTTTTTAATTTAAATTCATCATAAACTTGTTTTATATCTCCTTTAATACCATATCTATATGTTATCCAATTATAATCAAAATCATTTGGTTCATTTAATATATTATAAAGATATTTATCAGTAAATAATTTATTTATAATATTATTTTTTAATATATATACATTTCCTTCTGTGAATATATTTGTATCATTATCACAATTTAAATATTTTAATAGTTCATTTCTGTATAATAAGTTTCTTTCTGGTAAATTACTATTTTCATATTCAGGATTACCACTTAACATTTTGAGTCTCCCATCTATTATTTCCCATTTTATATCAGGAAAATAACTATCATAATCATGAATATTTTTAATAAAGTTATCATTTAAATCATCTACGATTTGAAAGTATTTTTTTCTTGTCTTTGGACATGATTTTGAATGTAAAAACATAACATAATCATATTCTAACTTTTTATCATTTAAATATTTTATCATACAATATTTAGCACCAATATCCATACCTTTATTAGGAATTTTAATAATTGTATAATCTATATCTTTTATTTCACCAATTGAATATGTAATTATTATATTAAAATATTTATCTATTTTATCTAAATATTCGTCATAAATTTCATGAAATTTAGATATATCATAACAATGTAAATGTGCAAAGTTTTTAACATAAAAATTTTTATATTTATTTTCTTTTTCAATATTATATGTTATTTCCGTATTTGGATTTTTTATTTTTAAAAGATATTTATGAAATAAATGTGGATATTCATTATATTTTTTATATTCTTCAATACTTCTCCTAATATTCTCTATTAAAATATTTTCAGTCAAATCATTATTAAAATCATGATCGTATTTTTTATTAGGTTTATTTAGTAATTTTTTTAATTCTACTACTATTGGATCAGTTTTTTTTATAATCTTATTTGGTTTATTTATTATATTTATAAAATTTACTCTATTTTTATATTTGTCTTTCATATTATCTACATCAATATGAGGTAATTCTGATAATATATGAGTATCTGAATTTATTATTTCATTTAATCGAACTTCTTCTAATAAAGTATTTTCATTATAATAATGTAAATTTAGTACAACTTTTGATTGATTAATTATTTCTGTTAATTCATCACCATTTTTATCATATACTATTTTTATTTTAAAAAATCTTTTTAAATTTTCTAATATAGGGTTCCTTCTTGTTAAATCATTAACTAAACCTATAAATAAAATATCATATATTTTATCACATTGATTATTATTTATTATTACAGGTGGTGGTAGATAAATTATATTTTCTAAATATTTAAAATTATCTT
>Ga0209533_1002915_pt1 | contig 15355 bp, 14 predicted proteins | sample COG_04_FD_184748 | JGI IMG/M metagenome (GOLD analysis project Ga0209533, IMG submission 184748) | Pelagic Microbial community sample from North Sea - COGITO 998_met_04 (SPAdes) (version 2) | ecosystem: Environmental > Aquatic > Marine > Neritic zone/Coastal water | place: Helgoland, sampling...
AAACACGAGAATTAAAACGGATTTGTCAGGGTCTTTCTCTCAAACAAGACAAGTTGATGATATTCACGCCTCCCAAATTTTAGCAAATGGAGGTCAATTGGATCGTTATTTTAGTGAAAGTTCAAGAATATTTTTAGAAGATGCGACTGTCAACCAAAAAGTTAATTTATCACACACAATTTCTTTTGATAAGTGGAATTTGTTTTTAAGAAATGTGTATTTCGGAGAAGTCACAAGCACAACAGGTCAAGAATTTGCAGCAAAAATTGTCACCGATTTATCTGCTGCCTATGACTTTAGTGACAGTGTAACATTTACGGTTGGAGCCAATAACTTACTCGATATGTATCCAGATGAAAATTTAGAAGGAAACACGATTGATGGAAGATTTATCTTTTCACGTAGAGCACAGCAGTTTGGAACCAACGGTAGATTTCTTTTTGCAAGATTAAGTATCAATTTAAAATAAAAATTATAAAATAAAAATTATGAAAAACATAAAATTTATACCCTCATTCTTAATAGCACTCACCTTAATAGTTTCGTCTTGTGCTGTTGACAACGATCCAGCGGTTATACCAATGGGAGAGGCTGTAACGGCCTCATTAGACAAATCAGGAGAAATATATGCTTATGCAGGAAATGAAATCTCAGTAGGCTTTGTTTTATCAAGAACCCTAGCGGAATCTACACAGTTTATTTACACCTTGAATGGAGTTGAAAATACAATTGATTTAGTTCAGGGACAGCCATCGGTTACGCTTTCATTACCGAATGTTGTAGGAGAGAAGAATACGGTAGTTCTTAAAGGTGCCTATGCATTAAACAATGATTCTGTATTAGTGGGCTCCACAAACACTTCTGTTACATTTATTAGCGTGCCAGCCACTAATCCAAATGCATTAGAGATATTAATGCTTTGGAATAATGCAGAAGCAAATGATTTAGACTTGTGGATAACAGACGAACCACCAACGGTTGGTATTGCCGCAAGCGAATCTACTACACCTTCAGAAAGTCTGTCCTTTAGCAACACACAACCTGATGGAACTTATAATATCTTACCGAGAGTGTGGTCTGCAGCCGATGCAACAGTTGATGTTGAAATGTTTATATTTCATCCAGATGGAACCATTGAAATTTTCAATGATTCTGTGTCAGGAGAAACTGCACAAGCTTGGTATTATTTTGTTAAGTTTGATAAAATTACCGATGCTGTTACGGGAGATGTTACATATAAAACCACAAAACTTGCAGCGGAATCAGTCTTTTAATAAACAAAACCTAAATTCAAGAATTTAAAAAACCTAATTATGAAAAATAATAAAATCTACTTATTAGTCTTATTAACAATAGGATTAGTATTTAATTCATGTGATACAAATACTGAAGAATTTCAAGCTGTATCACCAGTTGATTCTTTTGAAACAACATCCGGATCAATAATTGTTAATCCTCTATCAAATACGTTTGAAGTTGTTGTTACAGCTTCAGAGGCACATACCGCAGACCGTTCTGTTCCAATTGAAATTAGCAGTGCATCAACGGGGAGCGGACTGGAATATAGTTTTGGTGGTAATATAGATATTAGAGCCGGTGAACTTAAAGGTTCAGCTATGGTCGGATTTGAACTAGCTAATATTCCATCAGGTGTTACTAAAAGCCTTATTCTTAGATTAGTATCAACATCAGAAGAGATTACCATTACATACACAAAGATATGTGTTTCTAATGATGTAGAATTAGCATTGATTTTTGATAATTATCCAGATGAGACAAGTTGGACAATAACAGACTCTACAAATTCAGTTGTTGAATCAGGAGGGCCTTATCCAGGAGAAACATCTTTTAATGGAGCTTACACATTACCTGACGGAGATTACACGTTCACAATATCTGATTCCTATGGAGACGGAATATGTTGTGCTTATGGGGCCGGTTCATATGTAGTAGAGCTGCCTGTTTGTTCAACCGTTTTAGGTCAAGGTGGCGAGTTTGGTGCATCTGACTCATTCACTTTTTCTGTACCATAAACTTCGATGAATTTAATATAATGTTAAGTTGAGTATTTAATATAAAGCGGGATTTCCATAACGGAAGTCCCGTTTTGGTTTACCCCAATTGGTTTAATTTTGCCCAGTTATTTTAGTTTTTTAGCCCTAAATCAGGTCACCAAAACTAAACCTTAAAACGTCTCAATCTGAGATCCTTTTTTATACTTTTGCAGTGTGAATAATTACGACGTTTTAATTGTGGGTGGAGGTGCTGCAGGTTTTTTTGCGGCAATCAATACAGCCACTCAAAATCCAAACCTAAAAATTGCTATTTTAGAGCGTGGTTCCAATGTGCTTTCCAAAGTTAAAATTTCAGGTGGTGGCCGCTGTAATGTAACCCATGCTGAGTTTATCCCCGATGAACTGGTATTAAATTATCCTAGAGGTAAAAAAGAATTGCGAGGCCCTTTTCATAACTATATGACAGGCGATACCATGCAATGGTTTGAAGATCGTGACGTGCCCTTAAAAATTGAAGAAGACGGACGTGTTTTTCCTGTGTCCAATTCGTCACAAACCATCATAGATTGCTTTTTAGAGGAGATTAAAACACATCAAATTGAAGTGTTGTTAAATCATTCTGTGCAAGGAATTAAACATGAAAACAATACTTGGGAATTAGAAACCACCAAAGGTGTTTTTAGAACCCCTAAACTATTAATTGCAACAGGAAGTAACCCTAAAATCTGGAAACTGTTGGAATCACTTGGTCATCAAGTAATTTCTCCAGTCCCTTCTTTGTTTACCTTTAACATAAAAGACACACGTTTTAAAACCATCCCAGGAGTGGTGGCTACGGATGTCCATATTTCTGTAGTGAATAGCACTTTAGAATCCGAAGGACCGTTGCTCATAACCCACACGGGACTGAGTGCTCCTTCCATTTTAAAACTGTCTGCTTATGGTGCTTTGGAATTGGCCGAAAGAGAGTATAAATTTCAAATCAAAATTAATTTTATAAAACAAGAATTTTCAGAATGCTTAGAACGTTTATTGGAATTCAAATCGACATTTGCTAAAAAAACAATTCTAAAATCTGCTCAATTTGACCTTCCGAAACGTTTGTGGGAACAGTTAGTGATCGCCTCAGGAATTCCGAACGACCTTCGATGGGCTGAGGTGAATAAACAACAATTACAAAAAATTGCCAGTCAACTTACAGAAGCGGTGTTCAATGTAGATGGTAAAAGTACGTTTAAAGAAGAGTTTGTCACCGCAGGAGGCGTGGAGTTGAAAGGCGTCAACTTTAAAACCTTTGAAAGTAAACATTTTAAAAATTTATATTTTGCAGGAGAAGTCTTAAATATTGATGCAGTCACCGGCGGCTTTAATTTCCAAAATGCGTGGACAAGCGCTTTTATTGCGTCACAACAGTTGTCTAAATAACAAATTAATAAAGCGAAGTTAGTATCTTTGTCCTTCATGCCAATTTTATGATTGTAAACGAATTCATTCCAAAACCATATAAGCAACTTTTAGAGAGCGGTGCCGCTGCTTACAGCGCTCCGAGTAATATTGCTTTGGTGAAATATTGGGGGAAAAAAGCACATCAAATCCCTGCGAATCCATCAATTAGTTTTACACTAGATAACTGTAAAACCACCACCACACTTAAGTTTAAAAAAAAGACGTCTGACGGATTTTCGTTTGACGTCTTTTTGGAAAGCGTTTTAGAAGAAGATTTTAAGCCAAAAATCGAACAATTTTTTAAACGGATTGAAATGTATTTGCCTTTTTTAAGTGCGTATCATTTTGTGATTGAAACTTCTAACACCTTTCCTCACAGTTCAGGAATTGCTTCTTCGGCTTCCGGAATGAGTGCTTTGGCATTGTGTTTAATGCAGATAGAACAGCAATTAAACCCAAATATTTCAAAAGAATTTTTCAATAAAAAAGCATCTTTTTTAGCCCGTTTGGGATCTGGAAGCGCCTGCCGAAGTATCGAAGGTGATTTAATCGTTTGGGGTGCTCATGCGAATATTGAGGGCAGCTCAGATTTAGTAGGAATTAAATATCCCTATGAAGTCCATCAGAATTTTAAAAAATACCGCGATACCATTCTTTTAGTCGATAAAGGCGAGAAGCAGGTAAGCAGTACCGTTGGTCACAATTTGATGCACAACCATCCTTTTGCCGAACAGCGTTTTGCACAAGCGCATTCCAATATGGACGCCTTGATTGCGGTTTTAAAGTCGGGCGATCTAAACGCATTCATAAGCATTGTAGAGCGTGAAGCACTCACCCTGCATGCCATGATGATGAGCAGCGATCCGTATTTTATACTAATGAAACCCAATACCCTAGAAATCATAAATAAAATCTGGACATTCAGGGCAGAAACAAGGCTTCACATTTGTTTCACCCTCGATGCTGGTGCCAATGTTCATGTATTATTTCCTGAATCGGAAGCGAAAGAAATTCAAGAATTTATAAAAACTAAGTTGGCGTTACACTGTCAAAACGGACATTTTATTGAAGACAATTTGGGTCAGGGTGCGCAACCAATAAAAATTTAATGTATCTTTGAGAAATCATTGACCAGTGAGAAGTTTAAGTCTAACACACCTCTATGAAAGGACCACTTTTTTACTCTAAAATTTTACTCTTCGGAGAGTATGGAATCATTAAAGATTCCAAGGGACTCTCTATACCTTATAATTTTTATAATGGTGCTTTGAAAATGGATGAAAATCCAAATCAAGCAGCGGTAGAATCTAACCTCAATTTAAAGAGATTTCTTGAATATTTATCGAAGATCGATACCAATTTAGTGATTTTTGATTTAGAGCAATTACAACAAGACATCAATGCAGGAATGTATTTTGATTCCTCCATTCCACAAGGCTATGGCGTTGGAAGTAGTGGTGCATTGGTTGCTGCCTTGTATGATAAATATGCACAAGATAAAATCACGGTTTTAGAAAACCTAACCCGTGAAAAGTTATTAAAATTAAAATCTATTTTTTCGGAGATGGAATCTTTTTTCCACGGAAAATCATCGGGTTTAGATCCGTTAAACAGTTATTTAAGCATTCCTATTCTCATCAATTCTAAAGACAATATTGAAGCTACGGGCATTCCTTCTCAAAATACAAATGGGAAAGGAGCCGTCTTTCTTTTAGACAGTGGCATCATTGGAGAAACTGCTCCCATGGTTGGGATTTTTATGGAGAAAATGAAACAAGAAGGGTTCAGGACAATGCTTAAAAATCAATTCATAAAACACACGGATGCCTGTGTGGAAGATTTTTTAAAAGGAGATATCAATTCACTTTTCAGAAATACCAAACAACTCTCTAAGGTTGTTTTAAGTCACTTCAAGCCTATGATTCCAAAGCAATTCCATACCATTTGGGAAGCGGGTATTGAATCCAATGCCTATTATTTAAAACTCTGCGGATCTGGTGGAGGTGGTTATATTTTAGGATTTACAGAAGATTTTCAGGCAGCCCAAAAAGCACTGATAGATCATAAATTAGAGGTCGTTTATAACTTCTAAATCACTACTATGTTTACGCCAGCCCAAAAACAGATCATGCTAAAATTATTTAGCATGTTTGTGGTCGTAAGAGGGTTCAATTTGGCGCTCATCGTTATTGCACAATACATCACCGCTGTTTTTATTATGGCACCGTCCTCTCAATCACTTTCGGAAGTTTTGTTGGATCGATCTCTTTTTGCTTTGATATTAGCAACGGTCGGAGCCATTGCCTCTGGATACATCATCAATAATTTTTACGACAGCGAAAAAGACAGTATCAACCGCCCTCGTAAATCCACTTTAGAGCAATACGTCAGTCAAAACACGAAGTTAATTCTTTATTTTATTATTAATTTTATCGTCGTGATTATTGCCAGTTACGTATCTTTTCGATCCGTTTTATTTTTTTCAATTTATATTTTTGCCATCTGGTTTTATTCCCATAAAATCAAAAAAAGACCTATTATAGGCAACTTGATATCAGCGATTTTAACCATCACCCCCTTTTTTGCAATCTTTCTGTATTACAAAAACTACAGCGGCTTGATATTTGTCTTTGGGTTTTATTTATTTCTCATATTAGCGATGCGAGAATTGGTTAAAGATTTAGAGAATTTAAAAGGCGATTTAACTCTAGACTACAAAACAGTCCCCGTTGTTTATGGCGAGAAAACAGCTAAAATTATGATTGCTCTTCTAGTTTTGATTAATATTTTAGTAACTGGATACCTAGTGTCTACATACGATTTAGGGAAGATGGATTACTTCTTTTATGGGAGTATAAGTCTACTTTTCATAGTTGTGTTTCTGGTGTATAAAGCGCAACGTCAACAACAATATGTGTGGATTCACAACCTGTTAAAGCTCCTTATTTTATTAGGTGTTTTTAGCATTGTTTTATTAAATCCGTCGCTCATTCTGTCGAAGCTATTATAAGTGAAAAAATGACACCCATTATTTATGAATGCGTTACATTTGCAAAAAATTAATCATGGCAAAAGTGAACAAGAATTCTGATAGACGTGTTGGGAAGTCCAGACCTTCAAAATTGAAAGCTCCTGTAACTTCTTATTCAAAGAAAAAGTCAACGCCCTCAAAACCGAAGGTAAAGGCGAATTCTAACACGGATGAAATTCGTTTAAATAAATACATTTCAAATTCTGGAATGTGCTCGCGCCGTGAAGCAGATATGCACATCAGTATTGGAAGTGTGATGGTCAACGGGAAAGTTGTCACTGAAATGGGTTATAAGGTCCGTTTGGAAGATGAAGTTCGTTTTGATGGTGCACGTATCAATCCTGAGAAAAAAGCCTATGTTTTATTAAATAAACCTAAAGGATTTGCCACCACTACAAGTGAGGGTAAAGGCCGAACGGTGATGGATTTAGTAGCCAATGCGACAGATGCAAAAATCAGACCGATTGGACGTCTTGGTAGAAACTCACTTGGATTGATTCTATTTACCAATGATGAGCAAATGCATGCGAAGTTTACCAATTCCAAACATGGAGTGACCCGTTTGTTCCATATGGAATTAGACAAACCTTTAAAGTTTGAACATTTAAAAAGTATTCAAGAAGGCTTCAAATACGAAGGAAAACTCGTATCGGTAGAGGCAATCAGTTATATAGAAGGATCTCCAAAAAATGAATTGGGTCTTCAGATTAAAAACACTGGAAATACCATATTAAGACTCATTTTTGATCACTTTAATTATGAAATTGTCAAAATGGACTGTGTGACTATTGGACCCCTTTCCAAAAAAGATTTACCAAGAGGGCATTGGAAACATCTTACAGAACAAGAAATTAGTAATTTAATGATGCTTTAATTTTTTAAGCATTCTCTGATTCCATAATTCCCATACCAAAACACACATTACGGGGAGGTATTCTAAACATAGAATCAATCCGTTTTCATCGACGCTCAATTGATTGTACGCAAAATAGCTAAAAACCAAGGTATAGCTCCACACGCGGGCAAAGGTATAGTTCGTGAAAATAGAGAGCAACAACAGGCTTATAATGTACCAAGGATGCACGGTTGTGGATATAAAATAATACCCTGATAGCACCCATAAAATCGTGAGAATAAGTGCCGTTGTTTTTGTTTTATTTTGAATTAATTGATAGCTGATTTGCAGGCCTAGTACACTCACCACAATGATGCCCATGCTATGAATCAACTCCAGATTAGATGTTGCTTCTAATCCCCATTTTAGGAAGTAATAAATGCTTGCATTAAACTCAAACTTAGAAAACCATAGGCCAATGGTTGCACTGTAGTTTTCGATAAAATCACCGCTTAAGAAGGGTGAGAAAAGCATTAGAAATATTCCCCCAATACTTAGATAAAATCGAATGCTTTTTTTCCAACCTAATTTATTTAAGAATAAAGGCAGACTTAGAATGGGTACTAATTTTACAGCAATAGACAATGCCATTGTAAGCGCCGCCAAATGCCATTTTTTGGTATGTATGTAATATAATGCCATAACAAAAAAGAACAGCATCAGCCCTTCAAAATGAAGGTTGCCTGTTAGTTCAATAATGACCAAGGGGTTCAATATAAACCAATAGATATTTCTTGTGGGCAGTTGTAATTTTCTTAACAATTTTTTACTAAAAAAGAGGATGCCTAAATCCGCACCAATCAATAAGAGTCTTAGCACCAAAACCGAGCCCAAGATACTGTGTTTAGAGAGTATTGCAGCGATTATAAACGGGAGTTGGTGTATGGGTGGGTAGTTGGAATAATGCCCTGCGCTTAGCGGCCCCATGCCGTCGAACAGCGTTTTCATTTGTGGGAATAAATCGGGCTGGGAAAACAGCAAATCATTAGGAGTTGTCAAGTAGGGGTTGAGCCCTGCCAAGATGAGACGCCCATCCCATATAAAACGATAGAAATCTTGAGACAAATTTGGAATCGCCAACAAAAAAACCAATCGCAAACCAATTGCTAAATACGTTAAATGCCGCTCTTTTATGTTGAGTTGTTTTAAGATTAAATAATAACAACCAAAAAGAATACTGTATACCGTGAGAAGTTTAAAATGTTCATAACGCGCCAAATCGTAAGCCCATACGGCATATAAAACCATACTTAAGCCACTCCAAAGAAATAGGGTGTTTTTTGAATTTAAAATTGACCTATTGAATTCCACAAGTCAGGGGATAAGTGGTTAAACTTTAGATGAGATCGATTTGAAAAATACAAATCCAAATCCTAGAAACAGCATCAGGTGGAAAGGAAACAATCCAAAATCGCCACCTTGATCGCCTACGATAAATGCACTGTACATTCCGAAACCAAAATACAGCATCAATAATCCTTCAAAAACCACATTTACTGAGATATTTTTCTTGAGATATTTATTGGTTTTCCAAGTATCAGTAAGGGCATTAATATTAAATTTAGGAGTACGTACAAAATCACTGCGTTTGCCAAAATGACCTTCCAAAACAGCAATTGAATTCTGTAATGAGAAACCCATGGCGATTGAGAAAAATGTAAAGAATAGGGCGATATACTGCACAAAACTTTTCAGACTCGATCCATGCGATTTTTTGTACATAAACCAATAGCAAATAAAGAAGATAAGTGTACTAATCACAAAAAAGCTCATCGCATAAAAATACATTTTTAGATGCGCATATTCATTTTTTATATACAGCATCGGGATGCTCAGAACCCCCACGATTAAGATGTTCAAAAACATGGTGCTGTTCAGTAAATGAAGCAGACTGTGTAATTTTGTTTTGGCAGAAATATTTTTACTTTTTAGAACGCGCCACATCATTTTTTGAAAATTTTCAGCACCGCCTTTGTTCCATCTAAACTGTTGGGACCTTGCAGCGCTGATGGCTACAGGTAATTCTGCAGGTGTTTCAACATCCTCTAAATATTTAAATTTCCAATCTTTAAGCTGCGCTCGGTAACTCAAATCAAGATCTTCCGTTAAGGTGTCGCCTTCCCAATTTCCTGCATCAATAATACAGGTTTTACGCCAAACGCCTGCCGTTCCATTAAAGTTAATGAAGTGCCCTTTTGAATTTCGTCCTACCTGTTCAAGAGTAAAATGAGCATCTAAGGCAAAGGCCTGTATTCTAGTGAGTACAGAGTAATTACGATTGATATGTCCCCAACGTGTTTGCACCACGCCAACAGCTTCATCCTTAAAAAAGGGAATTGTGCGTTTCAGCCAATCTGTTTGCGGTAAGAAGTCAGCGTCAAATATGGCGATATATTCACCCTTTGCATTCACCAAACCTTCTTTGAGCGCTCCGGCTTTAAACCCTTCACGATTTGTTCTTTGAATGTGTTGAATGTCAAATCCTTCTTTTTGAAGCGTATCTATTAAAATAGCGGTAGACTCTACAGATTCATCGGTGGAGTCATCAAGCACCTGAATTTCTAATTTTTCCTTCGGATAATCAATAAGTACAATATTTTTTAACAAGCGATCCATTACATAAATCTCGTTAAACACGGGAAGTTGTATGGTCACATAAGGAATTTCGTCAGCATTTGAAAAATCAAACTCGGGGCTGTCCTCTGTGTTTTTTTGAGCCTTTATATAATTAAATAGCAAATTCAATTGGGCCAAAGCATACATAAATATGAGAATGAGCGCAATAGAGTAAACGCAAATTATGATAATTTCTAAAAGCATTATTTGAAACTGTATTTAAATATCCAAGTTAATATCTTAATCCCTGCAAATATACTACCTTTTAGCGTACCAGAAACCTTTGAAACTCCTATTCTATTTCGATACTTTACGGCGATTTCTTCGTAAGTAAATTGCTGTTTTAATATTTTGAGTTGCATTTCAACCGTCCATCCATAGGTAGGGTCTTCCATCTTTAAGTGCATCAACGTATCAAACTTAATCGCCCTAAAAGGCCCGAGGTCTGTAAATTTTGATTTAAAAAACACACGCATTAAAAACGTTGCGAGCCAATTTCCGAAAATTTGTTGAGGCTGCATAGCCCCTTTTTCTCTTAATTTCTCGACACGGCTTCCAAGCACAAAATCAATGTTTTGTTCAATAATAGGTGCTACAATCTTGCTGAGTTCTTCGGGGTAATCGCTGTAATCACCATCCAAAAAAACGACGATATCGGTAACTGTTTTTTGATTTATGATATAGTCAATGCCTTTTAAGCATGCATTGCCATAACCCGGTTTAGGTTCTGACAAAACAGTTGCGCCAGCAGCTTCTGCATTTTTTGCGGTGGCATCACTAGAGTTGTTATTCACCACGATAATTTCATGCACCGAATCAGGGATGTCCCGAATGACAAGCCCGATAGATTTTTCTTCATTGTAAGCAGGGATAATAACTTTTATAATACTGCTATTGCGGTTGGGTGTATTCAAAATAGGACTTATTTATTGTGGAGTTGATCCATTAAATCCATCCCATTTCCGAGCAACACATCACTACTTCCGATGCGCCCCTCTTCTGGGCCATTCTCTAATTTCAGAACACCTCTTGGACACACAGCACTACAAACACCACAACCCACACAACTTGCACGCACAATATTTTCGCCTTTTTGAGCATAGGCACGTACATCAATCCCTTGTTCACAATAGGTAGTGCAATTTCCACAGGAGATACATTGACCTCCGTTGGTGGTGATTCTAAACCGTGATTTAAAACGTTGAATTACGCCCATATAGGCTGCTAAAGGACAGCCAAAACGACACCAAACTCTATTTCCGAATATGGGATAAAACCCAGTACCAATCACCCCAGCAAATATAGAACCGATCAAAAAGCCATAGATGTCTTGTAGGGTCTGAACTTTGATTCCAAGTACTTTGTAGGTTTCTGAAAAATACCCATACAAAGTCAAGCTGGTCATGAGCACTGCAAATACGAGAACACCATGCACGAGCCAGCGTTCCACTTTCCAAGAAAATAAGGATTTACTAGACAATTGTCGGTAGGGATCGCCCAGAGTTTCTGCAAGTCCGCCACACCCACAAACCCATGAGCAATACCAGCGTTTCCCAAAAAAGTAAACCATAACAGGAACCACCACCAAGGTTAATAAAACACCCCAGACCAAAATAAACAATCCAAAGCCTCCGTTTTCTAGCAACTCATCTAAGTTCCATTTAAAGAAGAAATCATAATCGAGTGGAAACGCATTTTTAAAATCGTACCAAGGTTTTTCAAAGCGTACCAGGATTTCTGGAATTAAAAAGGCAAATACAATTTGAAAAAATAAAACCGAAGTTGTTCTTAAAATTTGGTAGTTATTGTGGCGGTATTTGATATACATCCGAACGGCCATCATGGTCATGATGACACAATACAAAAATCCATATAAAAACCACTGACTTGCGGGGTTTCCGCTGAGTGATTCACTAACGGGATCGACGAGATAAATCCAGTTGATCATATAACTAGGTCTGAAGTATAAGACCAAATAAAACAGAATCAAAAAGGCAAACACTAACCAGGCGATCCAACCTCTGTTGGTCGCGCTGCTATGATAGATATGGTTGTTTTTAATTCCTGCAGGGCCTTTTAGTATGATAGCTGGAAGCATAAATAATAAGGCACCCAAAATTGCGAGTCCAAAACTTAAAAGCCAGAGGGTGAATTTGTTTTCAACCACAATACCTGTTCCAGAAGATTTCACCATTTGATAAGCCAAACTATGTGATTTTGTCCAAATGACTTTTCCCCATTCTTTGTTTTCCTTGTGATAGGCGTTGGCGGATTCTACTGCTTTTGCAATCGAATTGGCGAGATAAAAGGGTGTTGAAAATTCTTTGTCAATAGTGGTGCTTTTTAAATCTTTTATAAACACTTCACTGCTGATGTTGTTTTGGTTTATAAAATCTTCAAAAGTCGCAGACGTAAGTTTATACTGTCCCATAAATAGCAGGCTCATAAAAAGCGCAAACACTGCTAAAAGAAGGCCTAAACCGAGAGTTCTTATTGTCTTCATATCAGGATTTTAGTGTAAATATTTGTGACCAACTTTTCTTTTTTAATTGCAAGTTTCGGCTGTTTTCAGTGTTGAATTTTCTAATAACTTCTGAGTAGTGACTCTTGTAAAACTCAGGATCAAAATGAGCGATTTCTAAATGTTCAAGAACATAGTCAATGGTTTTATTTTGGTCCAACCAACGGTTAAAAATTTCGTGACGCATTCGAATTCCAAACGTATTAATGCCTAAAAACGCTTGAGTGGTTTTGTCAAAAGCAACGGTCAGACATTTTGTTTGATCTGGATGCATCCAATGAAAATGGGTCTCATTGGGTTTCATGTGTTGTTCGCTATTCACCCAGCCATACGTTTGATATTCAATGTCAAAAAACTTAGCGGAATTGAACCAATGCCCAGGAGAATAAAGGGTTTCTTTTTTGCAAATGGTTTGAGCGACTGTTTCGCCCATAATGCGTCCGGTGTACCAAACGGCCTCAATAGGTCTTCTGCCTTCAACAGCAGTGCGTTGTTCTGCACAATCGCCAATGGCATAAATATCTTTAATGTTGGTCTGAAGATTCCGATCGACCAAAATCCCTCGGTTTGTTTCAATGCTTGAGTGTTCTAAAAATCCAATATTTGGCGAGACGCCTGCCGTGAGCCCCACAACATCACAGTCAATCTCTTCTCCTGTTTCTGTAATCACAATCGATTTTACACTGCCATCCGCATTCGCATTAATTTGTTTTAAATTTGATGCTAACCGAAGATCTATTCCGTTTTTCCGAATCTCATGGTTGATCATTTCACTTTCTCCACTCGGCAAGATGCCGCTCCAATAACTATTTTCTCGCACCAAAAAAGTGACTGGAATGTGACGCGAATGAAACATTTCAGCCAACTCAATCCCGATCAACCCTCCGCCGACAATGACGGCACGTTTGCAAACTGTATTGTTAGGAGCGTGGGTTTCTATGGCATCTAAATCTTGTTTATGGTACAGGCTAACAACCCCTTTGAGGTCTTGTCCTGGCCAACCAAATTTATTGGGCTTACTTCCCGTGGCTATGATAAGTTTATCAAAAGTCAGTTGTTCGCCATCTGAAAAGACAAGCGTCTTTTCAGATGCATCTATTTGTTTTACAAATCCTTTTTTGAGAGCGATGTCATTTTTATCCCAAAACCAATTTTCATAAGGTTGTGTATGCTTAAATTTCATGTGTCCCATATAGACATACATCAGTGCTGTCCTGGAGAAAAAATAGTCGGTTTCCGACGAAATGACGGTGATTTTTTTATTGGATAATTTCCGAATATGCCGCGCTGCGGTAATTCCTGAAATTCCATTTCCAATAATTGCGATGTGTTCCATACTAAATAAGTTTTTGGGGATTAGTATTTAAAAACTGAAATAAAACCCTAAAGTTTTAGAATCATAAAGTTAATGAATATGTTTTAAATAATAAGCTTCTAATTTTTTAGGGGTCGCTCCAAAGAATTTTTTGAGGTGAATCATCCAAAAATGAAATTGTAAGGACCAAATTCCATTGTCAAGATAACGACGTGATGAGGTAGTCAGCCAATACGGGAGCACTTCAAAATCGTAGTGTTCATAAAGTTTATAGATTAAATCATTGTCTTCATAAATGACAAAATCCTCATTAAATCCACCTAAATTCTCAAAGGCTATTTTTTCTACAAACAAACTTTGATCACCTCCACGGCACGATTTCCAATTAAATTGAGTGAACCATCCCGCCAGTTGTAACCACCAATGACTGCTGTCAAATTTCATTTTGAAACAACCTGTTTTGGAGCCGTTGTGTATGGCTTCCATAATATACTGGTCAAAGTTTTTGGGCGGAACAGAATCTGCATGTAAAAAATAGAGCACTGTTCCTTTGGACTCGGAAGCTCCTAAATTCATTTGTTTTGCACGTCCTTTAGGGCTGTTTAAAACTTTAATTTTAGAATGTGTTTGTGAAAACTCGGACACTATTTCTTGTGATCCATCGGTACTGCCACCATCCACGACAAGGATGTTTGAAATGAACTCTGAGCTGCTATTAAGGTCTAAATAGGTCAGTAAGGCCTTTATGTTTTTAGCTTCGTTTAGTACAGGAATAATAATACTGATGCTATTCATTCAGAGACCAATTGTAAGTTTTGTAGTTAATGTTTGTGTCAGGGAAAATCTTTACAGTACTGTATTTATTGAGGTAGGCTATAAAAGCATCCCCTTTTGGGAAATCATATTTAAACCATTTGAATATTTTTGAAATTGTAATTTTTGATTCAGATATGCTGTTTTTTGAGGTGTCGTTTATAAATTCTCGTGCCGCTTGATCCAATTGATCTGTTAGGGATTTGGCCTCATAAGCGCAATTCAAAAGTTTTGGACAGGACTCTGACGCACACACAATGGCAAAATGAATTCGCGGATCACCCATCGGTCTCAGGATTTCATGCTCAATGGTGTTTAGTGATATCATTTTACCACCGATCTCAAAAAACGTTTGTCCCCATGGATCTTTTATGTCTTTGATGCTTTCTGTCGGGTAATTATTTAAAATCAGTTGAATGGTATACGCATTATACGCATTGATCCAATAGGCCATTTTCTCAGCCTTGCTCCAGTTTTCTTCGGGAGCATTCTGAGCTAAGTTGTTTAGGTATGCATTCAGCGATTTCCGATTTTTTTGCAAACCTTTATAGTTTACATTTCCATTTTCTGCCACATAGAATTGTAGAATTTCAGTCCATTTTGAATGGTCGATTGTCTGTGCGCCAGCAGTGCAAAAGCACAGAAGTAAGCTGTAGATTAAGAATCGTTTCATAGTGTTTTAGGTTAAATTAACAGCAACCCC
>Ga0209533_1002916_pt1 | contig 15354 bp, 8 predicted proteins | sample COG_04_FD_184748 | JGI IMG/M metagenome (GOLD analysis project Ga0209533, IMG submission 184748) | Pelagic Microbial community sample from North Sea - COGITO 998_met_04 (SPAdes) (version 2) | ecosystem: Environmental > Aquatic > Marine > Neritic zone/Coastal water | place: Helgoland, sampling...
CCGCACGCTCCGCACGCTCCTGTGCTTGCGATGCCGCCGATGCCAACAACGCAGACAAGAATTTTGACGCGGGTGTGGATGACGGGGGAAAAGTCACGATACCAAAAAGACATGGGTCCACTGACGTAATGTCGTCAATGGAGACTACGCAGGTCTCACACTCGGATGCGTGCCATCCAACCATGAGTCGATCGCGCATCGACTCCGACACGTACTGCAAAACCGCCAGCGGACTGCATATCTGGAGTGATCCACGACCGTTAAAATTGTCGGTAATCAAACCAAAGTACTCGGTTCCAGTGCGATACACCAGAACTGCCAAGCGCAACACGAATGGTCTTCTCGCCGACGCAGTTTGATCCCAACGTCTGCTCGAACGCAGCGTCCACAGAGAAAATAATGTAGTCTGTTGCTAAACGTTGGTGAAACACTATAAAAAAAAAAGGGTCAGCACGACGGAGAAAGGAAGGAGCAGCACGCACGCAGCGGCACGCACGCAGCGGCACGCAGCGGCACGCAGCGGCACGCAGCAGCGGCAGCGGGAGGGTGAGAGACTTACTTTGAATGAAGTGTCGGATCGGATCAGGTGGATCGGATCAGGTGGATCGGATCAGGTGGAGTTTTGATTTTTTGGTGTGAGTGATTTTTTTGTTTGAAATTTGCCAAACGTATTCTTAGGTGATTATGGTGATTTATGAATTTTTTGTTTGTGTATTTTTTTGTTTGTGCATTTTTTTGTTTTAAATTTGCCAAACGTATTCTTAGGTGATTATGGTGATTTATGAATTTTTTGTTTTAAATTTGCCAAATATTTATTTGGAGGATTTTTGAAGAGTCTGATTATAGTGAATTTTTTGTTTTAAATTTGCCAAATATTTATTTGGAGGATTTTTGAGCTTCTGAGAGCTTCTGAGATAGTATGGTGAATTTTTAGGTGATTTTTTTTTGGTATTTAAATGCCGTGTCGTAACTAATCAATGGACTGGTCAATGGACTGGTCAATGGACTGGTCAATGGACTGGTCAATGGACTGGTCAATGGACTGGTCAATGGACTGGTCAATGGACTGGTGGGCACTCGTGGTATTTGTGATCTGCTGCTTTGCCGTTCGCGGTCTGTATCTGGTGACCGACGCGTGTTTTTCCATATACACACCGTACCGAAGCATGGCGCCCCATCGCCAACTCTACGTGCAGAAGAACTTTGTGAAGTCGGTGGTTCTGTGCATGCTGATGATACCCGCCGTCATGTGGGTGATGATACCCATGTGGTCGAATCAATGGCACACCGAAACCAGCCACCTGTTTGCAGCAGTGTACGGTTCCAATGATTTTGTCGGTCTCCTGATGGTGCGTCTGCCCAGAACGACGCGCATCCACCATGTCATTTCGACGCTGCTGGTAGTGTTCAGCTTCTCGTTAGACTTCGAGACGTCACCCGTTGCGCAGTCGATGCTCGTGTACACGTTCTTCGCGGCTTCCGCCTATCTTGTCAATTTACAGTTGGCGCTGCGCTGGTTTCCAGACACCCGTCTGCGCGTCTGGGCTGGCAGGGTCTACGTGGTGGCGTGCGTGCTGTCCTGGACGTGGCAGGTGGCGTGGCTGTGGCGCACGACGCTGGCGCTGCACCACTGGCTGTACGTCCTGCTGATGCTGTGGATCGTTCGCGACGACGTGATTCTGATGCGGTGGTTGCAGACAGCGCGCGACTGATCCCATCATATCGGAGACTCCGCGCGCAGCGCAATGGACGGATGTCCTTGCAGCATGTCATTGACTTGTTCTGCCGTGTGTTCTGCCGCGAGTGTTTCTGCCGTGTGACCTACCGGCAGTCCAAGTTTCATGTACTCTTCTATGATAGGATACACCTTCGTTTGGTCCACCAGGTATCTTAAACTTTTGGTTACTTTTCGTAACGCAGCTTTGAGAGCAGATCTGTGTACTTGGACAGTTTTTGAAAATGCAGTAATAAGCTCCACGCATTTTCCGTATCGAATCAATATTGGACGAAGACGTTTCATGTTTGCGTACGAAAACCGATTAGGAAGAGGTCTTTCTCTCTTATACGTTCTCTCCGCGTCGTTGCTTTTAATTACAAATGTTTTACCATAAAACAACCGAGTCACAGCTATAGATCTGGGTGTGCTTAGGAGATCTGCAGGTAAAGGTTTGCTTATGAGATCTGCGTGTGGAGCATTTGGAAATATTTTTAACAACGTGATTCTATTTTGTGGAAATATATGACAAACAATAGTGTCCAACACGTTTTTTAAATCATCTGGACTAAATAGTTTCCACATCGCATTACTCTGACGAGAGCTTTTACGGAAACGTGAAAACATAACGTCGTCATGAAATCTCCAAGTTAACTCCGTCAAGTTTTGTAGTTCGTATGCTATGTGGACAGCAGCGGCTTCCCTCGTCTTTGGAATAGAACCAACAAAGTATGTTAGCGGCAGCATTTGTCGAGCTCTCCTGTACCTCTTGTCCTGTAGCCATACTGCTGATCCAGACCATCCTGTTGGCACCGCTGTATGGCAAGGCGCGGGTATAAACCATCTCGATCTGACCAAAGAAATGCAGATCGGTGACATTGTCAACTTCGTCGACTGCGAGTGGTGCGTGACCGACACCAACGGTGCGCGCCGGACTCTCCGGCGCGTGGCGCCGGGAGCACCCTCCACCTGCATCGCCCTCGTCACCCAGCTCGAGCTTGCCGAAGATTGGCGCAGCTCCCTCCAGCCAGGAGACATCGTTGACTTCTGGTACAAGGGGAACTGGATCCAAGCACACGTCCTCGGCACGGCGCACAGTGGCATCACGCTCCAACCGGTGTTCACACACTCCACCATCGTAGTGAGAGACAATCTCGTGCGACCCTCGGACTACGTTGACATCAAGTTTCAACAGTGGGAGCTCCCCACCGACCCTCTGCGACACCGGCGCGCAGAAGCACTCGGACAAAAACACGTCGTCGAACAATGTGTCGGGGACTTGGTCCGAACCACCCAGCACGTCTATCTCCCACGCTCCGCAGTCACGCTGCTCCCGAAAGTACCAGACGAATACTACCGCCTAGGGTGCATTCCGTTCCGTCACGACACACACTTTCGCGACAACGACAGCATTCTTGGCACCATGCCACACACGCCAATTCTCGCACACGACATTTCCTGCTGTGCCAAGTACACGCGCGTCTACGACTGGCAGCCCCGCTACGGAGACCTGAACGAAATGGTGCTGACCGCCTCACTCAATGGCGACGAGGTGCGCGTCAGGGAGCTCCTCTCCGTCGTCGGATACAACGAGCTGTTTTTCCGAGCACTCTGGTTTGAACACAGCTACGCTGCCACCTCCTACATTCAATGCCAGTTCCATCTTAATCATGTCGAACTCTTCGCACACAAACATGTGACCATCTCCCAGCGTCAGATGCTGCTCTTTGTGGCACCCATCATGGAGCGGCTCTGCGTTGAAAAACCACGCATTCCCATCCAGTGGAGCGGTGACAGCCGTTCCAGCGGACTCACCGCCTGGCAAGACATTGCCGTCGAGCGCATGCTCACCATGGAACACACGCCACTCGGACTGTCCCTCGTCGTGAAAGACACTCCGCTGGTCTTCCACCCACACCTTGGCGTCCACAGACGCGGTGGTGGACTCCGCGGTGGCGTTCGCGGTGGCGTTCTCGCCGCTGCAGTTGGGTTGGGGAAGACCTGGATGATGCTGCAGACCATGCGGCACAACCCAGTGCACACCCTCGTCGTCGTGACCTCCGTCGATGATCTCCACCACTGGATGCGAGTGGCAAGGTGCCTTGCCGTTCCCTTCACTCTCTGGCACGGCGCACACAAAGACGCCAGCGGGATGAACGTCTTCACCACCACCGCCACCCTCTGTCGCTCGCAGCCAGGGGACTTTGAGAGAGTCGTACTCGACAACGGGCACATGGTGCGTCACGACTCGCGCACCATGCGGAGCATACCACAAGCACCCGTTCGGTGGTACCTCTCTGCCGATCCCAATCGACGAGGGTACTGCGCGTTTCTGGGACTCACCAAACACTCGCTCTCCGGAGTGCCACGTGCGTTCCTGCGCAGTCTCTACCGCAGCGCTGTGCTGCGCGTCTCCGCAAAGCCACACGAGCTGCAGCGTCCCGCCGTCCAGCGGTCCACCGTCGCGTTCCAACCTCCAGAGTGCTACCACACCGTCAGTCGGACCAACCACAAGCTCAACATGAGGATGAAGAGCGTGCTCCTGTACATGCCAGCGCTGCTCTCTCCAGAACTGCTGCACCAGCACGTGCCAGTCGAAACCAACACACTGGCACACATTGCAGAGGTCTGCAAAGTACCCAAAAAACTACTCGACGACCAGGCAGAAGACAAGTGTCCAGTGTGCCTCCAGGCATTCACCAACACCGACACCGACACCAACACCGTCACCGACACCGTCACCGCAGTGTCCACCTGTGGACACATGTACTGCAGCAGCTGCCTCCAGGAACTCAAAGACAGAAACATCAAGTGCGCCATGTGTCGCAGCGACGTCAACGTCACCTATCTCGTCGGCAAACCAGACACCACACTCCTCACCATCAACAATAAAAAATACAAACCCACCGACGCGACCCCGGGAAACATGCTCGCGTGCCTGCTCACACTCGACAACACACACAACACGCACACTGTGTTCTGCACCTCCAGCTCCGTCGTCGCAAAGCATCTTGGCACGCAGGTGCAAGGGACCGTACTCACACATCAACAGTGCAAACAGGTCGATTGGGGAACGCGCGTCACACCAAACACACTCGTGCTGCTCGACGATCTTGGTGAGCGAGATACCAGCAACATCGTCGATCGCATCCGAGCACGCAACACTCTACCAGTCTTAAACGTCGTGCAACTGCACATGGACGTCTCTGTTTCTGTATAAAAAAAAATAGTCTATTATGTATATGTACCTGCCTGTACTCTTGAAAACATCGGCAGCGCGGCAATCGCGTGATTCACCTCCTCCAGACTGCACTGCTGCAGCTCCTTGCTCGTCACGTGGTTGGTGTGCAGGAACTTGCAGTACTGGTCACCGTCGTCCTGCAAAACCTGTCTCTTCGCAAGAATCATTCGCTTGTGCGTCTCAAACTCCTCTGCCGAAATCCCACTTCTCCACGTCGCAATGACGTTCTCCGACTCCTGCAGACCTCGCTGCAGCAAGTCCGGTGCGAAACTCGACACCACCTCGAACGTACTCCCCGTCGTGTGTGCATAAATCCCGTACGTCAGCCCACACTTTTCACGCACCTGCTTCATCAGTCGTCCCGCAAAACCACTCCCCAACACACTCGCGGCAAGCATCGTCGCGGCAGACGGCTTGTTGACGCAACCCCACTTGACCGCACAGCTCGTCTTGTTCGGAATGAACTGCTGGTTCGATTTGCGTGGCTCCAAGCGCGGCTTGTACGCCACCGGCTCCCAGGATTTCCAGGATTTCCATGGCTCCGGCACCGCCGACGGCATGACCGCAGTCACCACCGCAGCCGATCTGCTCTTCCACACGTCCACCACGTTCGAGTACGACTCTCCAAGACTAGCCTCCTCCTGTGCCAACGTCGGGACGTTGCTGAACAGACACTGCCGCAGCAGACGCGCAGCAACCGCGTTCACGTTCCGCGTCGACGCCTGCAGATCCTGCTGCTGCTGTGTGCGCACGAGCTTGAACTGCTCCGCGTCCAAACGCGCAGTCGACATCTCCTCACACATCAACTCGAGCGTGTCCGCAGGACCACTGTAGTGGAGCAGCACGCCAGAAGGCGTTGCTTCCGAGACACACTTGACACCTCTGCAAGACATCAACTGGGTGGTGGCACGCGCGTCGTGCGTCGAAAAACCCTTGCCCACCAACGCACCCAACAGCGAGCACACCGCAGGGGACGCAGACAACTTGTACTCAAAAGTAGCGTGAATTCGATTCGTACCGCGCATCACGCGATTGCGTCCCCACATGACCGCCGGCACTGACGCTGCCACCGGCACTGCCGCTGCCGATGACGATGCCGCTGGCGCTGCCCAGGGCGTTTCAGCAAAGTGCGCCGCTCCCACTGGCAGCAGCGGCGTTGGCGCGTTGCGCCAGGGTGTGCTGTAGTGCGTGCTGTAGTGCGTGTTCCAGTCCGGCGCAGTGCTCGGTGCAATGCCAGGTGCCATGATGCCCACTGTCGCGTGGTGGGGCACAATGTAGTCCCAAGCGTTGTTCACTTTGCACTGGTCCACCACGTGGTGGCGATCAAACACATCCTGATACGCGCCGCGAGCCACCGCCTCGTTGAGTGCTGCCGCCATCTTGGCACTGCCCTCACACTCAGCGTTCCACTGATGCTTGAGCGCCTGCTTGGTCGACACGACGTCAAACTGTGGACGCTGCTGCAATATCTTCCAAATCTCCTGCTCCGCACGGTATGGATTAGGTGCACTCGCCCAAATTTCAAACAAAAATGGATTCTTCACGCGCTGCCAGGAGGCATTGACGTTGTACACAATGCCCTGCTGCACCAGCGTGTCGAGAATCGACGACGAGCCAGAGTTTATGTTGTGCGCAAGCACTTCGAGCGCGATCGCGTCCTCGTGCAGACCACAGGGGGCTTTGAACCCAATGCCGACAATACCAGCGTCACCACACTCCTCAAACCGACGCATGCCGTTCTGCGGTGGCTCCTCCATGTAGCGAGGCGCCGACGTCGAAGACGGGATTGAACCAAAGTGATCCTGAATCTGCTGCAGCGTCTTCTCGTGATCAAAACTTCCAGTCACAATGCAAGTCGCGTTGTTGGGCGTGTAGTTCTCCTTGTGGTAGCGCTGGAGATCCTCAATCGTGGCAGCGTGGAGATCACACGGATGACCAATGACCGCGCTTCTGTATCGACCATATGTGAATGCGACCTGCTTCATTCGAGTGTCCATGATCGCAAAGGGACTGTTACGACCCTGCTGATACTCATTCAACACCACCGTGTACTCCGTCTTCATTTTTTCAGGAGAAAAGATAGGCGCAGACATGCGATCCGCCTCACGCTCGATGCACTGTCTCAAGTACTGCGGCTGGATGCACTCGTAGAAATTTGTACGGTCGTAATACGTCGTTGCGTTCAACGTAGCACCCAACTCCTCCAGATGCCACATGCCGTTGATACCCTGGTAGTTTTTCGAGCCACCAAACAACATGTGCTCAAGGTAGTGAGCATACCCAGTCTTGCCAAGCCGCTCCTGCGTGGATCCAGCTGTAAACGTCACGTTAAACGTAGCGACCTTGCTGTTCGTGGGTACAAATAACACCTTCATTCCATTCGCAAGCGTTGTCTCGAAAATTCTCGGTACCGGAGACGGAGACAAAGACGGAGACGACTGAGACAAAGACAAAGACATTTATTTATTATTTTTCTTATTTATATACCACCGTCTCCATCCGCGCTGTATCGATGTTGAAGTATTTCACAAACAAATCTCGGGTCCACGCCGAAACACCATCATGCTCGTCTGTGTAGGTTTTTTGTGTGGACCTGTTGGTGCAGTTCAAGAAAAGACAAATGAATCGAAGATTGCCAGGCACGTGCCCTTTCGCTGGATCAACGGCATCAATGGATACTTGCCAGTTGGACGGGTGTTTATTCGTCTGTAGTAATATATGACTGATTTCACATCTCCCACCAATTTCTTTCAAATGGTTGCATGTCCATCTCCACATGGTATCTACGGATTTCCATGTCGCCCGTGCCCTTTTATCGCGACCAAAAATATGGCACACACAACTGTACAATGTTGTTTGTTTCTTATTGTGGTATTTTCGGTGTTCGTAGTCGTAAAGATTATCCACGGCATCGGCAGTCACGTTGGCGTATACTTTATGTTGTACCTCTTCTGTCGTGAGATGTTTTTTTGGGGTGTTCATGCACAGGTGGGAAAGTCGTATGTTAGCAAAGGCATTTGTGATGTCCGGGAAATGAATGCATGTGTACGCGTCTTTGTTCACGATTCGGTCTAATGATAATTGAAACAGCCCACCATGTGCACGTAAAATCCATTCCTCTGGTGTTTTGATTATTTCGTGCACAAGTTGGTGTGTTAAATTGTGAATCTTTTGGTTCGTCATTGCTTCCACAGTTACGCGATCTTCAGGAGATAGGTTTTGTTTCGCATCATTCGAGATGCATCGGTGTACCATTTTTTTCACAAAAATCCACTCGTGATCCGGTAGAGATGAAGGATTTTTCAATAGTGCTGTGTACGCTGCAGCTTTCTCTGGATGTTTCGTGCGTATATGCTTTAACAAGTGGGATTGTTGTGTACAACACCGAGAACAAAAATCACAGTTGAATTTGGTGGTATTCAAATGTTTTTTCAAATTGGCAGGGTATTCAGCAACATATGTGCACGTAGCTTTTTTACAACGTTTGTTACAAGGATATTGTCCGCGACGACGTCTTTTTGACATTGAAGTTGAGTTTGGGGAAGTTGCACAGTGGCTTTCGCCATACTTCAGCGTCGGGCTCGCGCAGCTTTCTTTAATTTTTGCTGCACATGCAACTCACGATGGACAATCTCTTCGGCTCGGTTCATCGGACGCACCTGAGGCGGCTTAGACTTTGGTGGCGTTGACGGTGGCATTGACGGTGGCGTTGTTGGCAGCGTTGACGTGAACGTGAACAAGTTTCCCATTTCTTGTCCAGATCTAGTGTTTAAATACCACATTTTGCAATGTCTTCCCACTTGTCACAGTGATACCCAAGAATCAGCGCGTGGTGTTGCCCGGGCGTTGGCGGCGTGACGTCGAGATCGTACGACACATGTAAGTACTCACAGAGTTGAAAGATATTCCACCGCTTGTTCAGTCGTGTGATCATCTTACACCAAGGCATTTCGCGCGCCGCACCAAGGGTCCGCATCAGACGCAGAGCTCCAGTATGGACTTCGCGCGCATTTCCACATACTACCTGGTCGTCCGACTGCAGAGACAAACACATCACACCCAAACTCCAGACGTCGCACGTGATGTTTGTATGCTCGTTCTCAAGCAACTCCACCGGTCGCCACCATCGTGACGTGACGTACGACGTGCCGTAAAGCGCCTCCTCCTCCTCCGGCACGCCCTTGGGTGGCACGCCCGCCTGCATCGGACGCGCAAGTCCAAAGTCAATCAGTTTGAAACCATTCGCAAAAATAACGTTTGCCGGCTTAATGTCGCGGTGGGCAATACCACGCGCATGCAGGAACGCAAGTCCAGAAGTCAAGTGTCGCAGGGCACACGACCAACCACCCGCCGCGTCAATCTCACTCTTCGACATCGACTCCAGACACGTACCCACCTCAAACGTACCCTGCCACACGCTGTTCGTCCACGACGTGCCAAACACGTGGACCAAGTTCGGGTGGCGGTGCAGACGCAGCAGCCGGCAGACGTACTCCTCGCGCAGCGCAGCATAGAACGAAGCATACGAGTCCACAGGGACTGTCTTGACCGCACGCTGCTCCACAAGTTGGACACTACCGTACGAACCACAACCTAACATTGTCTGATTGTCTGGGACCCTGTTCTGTCTGGGGTTCTTGCCATACAGCTAACACCACACATCCGGGTCCCTTTGCAGATTTGGGCATTTTCGAGTTCCTCGACGCGGGCATATGTTTGTTGTTTCTCTAAAGAAAAGTGATCATAGTTTTACTCTATTTGTCTACGTGGTCCCAATACGTGATGAATTCCTCCCATGTGATTTGCCCAGAGTTGTCGGTATCCACGGATTTAAACATATCTGCAAGTTCCGCAGGGCTGAGTTCATCACCCAATGCTATTGCCAATGCGTGGAGCTCCCCTTTGTCAATCGCTCCACTGTTATCCCTATCAAACTGTGTAAAAATTTTATAAATGCACGCGTTGACGCTCATTTGCTCGCTCGTTTGCTCGCTCATTTGCTCGGTTGCTCGGTTGCTTGCGCACGCCATACAGGTCACTCCGGTGCCCAGTCAGGACTCTGGAGCCAGGGCGGAGCCGCAGTCGCAACCCAGTCACCAAAGAGATCCTCCACCTCCATGTCCGGCTCCGGCTCGGGCACGGGTGCCGACTTCACGTGCACCATGTTCGAACCCATCGCAGCTGGTTTTCCGGTCAGAATGCACGCAGACACGCTGTCCACCGTATCCACACTCTCCTGGACAGCAGCGCGCAGAAACACACCCACCACCTCTTCAAAACTTGCCTGCTTCAACGGCTGCTGCTGGTCCGACTTTTTCAGACCGTGCCGCGTCATTGGAGTCAGAGCACCGTTCTGCGTCATCCAGTCCGACAACAAGAGCAAATGCCGCACGTTGATGTCAATACCATAGTGCGCCAGAATTTTTCGCACCTCACGCAAAATTGTCGCGCGCGCTGCCTCTATACCATACGTACGATACATCACGTGCACGTCGTTCGTGTACAGTGTGCGCGCCGTCTCCATCGACACGTGGTCCAACAGCGCGTGCAAATCGGTTGTCGACGTCTCAATTGTATCGTCCACGTGTTTGCACCACTCCGCACCACTCACACCCCACTCCAACTCCGGCTCCGGCTCCGGCTCCGGCTCCGGCTCCACTGGTGCCCACACGTGCAGGAACAGTGGAGACTCCAGTGGAGACTCCAGTGGAGACTCCAGTGGATCTGGGTACGCCACGTCCATGCCACGACAGCGCAACCTGTGCGTCAACACGTGAATGTCCACTTCACCGTCCACAACCCAGCGCTCCGGTGTGCCAGCGTACACACCGGGATCAGGAAATGCCCAGAACGATGCCAACGCTGCCGCGTCCCCTGGCTGGACAGGACCACGCACCACCTTGAGAGACACACGCTTCACTCGCGCCACCACACACGCACTCTCCTCCCACGTACCAGCAACAAACGTCGTCAAAGGGGTCTTCACGTGCTTAGTCAAATTCAACAACTCCTCCAGACGAGGCAACCCGAGCGTCACGTTCTTTGATGACACCCCAGCAAAATGAAACGTATTCAACGTACACTGCGTCGCACGCTCACCGATACTCTGCGCAGCAATTGCACCCACCGACTCACCATGCAGCACCTGGCACTTGTCCCACTCGTCGCGGACCGCGTCACAGAACAACACGCACTCCGCAGAGGTCAACAGTGGCGTGTGCGCCGCACAGAACGCACGCACCAACTCGTTGTCAATGAAACTCAGATCCGGCTCCACCGTTCCCGACTCCGACCCAAGACCAAGTCCCAGACGACGCACAATCCGTCGCGTCGCAATGGGAAGGTGGTACACCGGTCCTCCAGGTGCGTTTTGAATGATGTCCAGATCCTCCTGGCGCGCAGTAGCACAAGGCGCGTACGTCTGGTGCTCCACGCGCATCGCGTCCAGACCATCGTCGCCGTACTGGAACTGAATCATCTTGGTGCCGTCCTTGGCTGCACCGTGGTGCACCACAATGTTCTCCAGACACTTCATCAGGCGGCGAGAAATGTAACCAGTCTGCGCCGTCTTAATCGCAGTGTCAATCAGACCCTCGCGACCAGCCATCGCACAGAAATACATCTCCACCGGTGTCAGACCCTCCAGGTACGTGTGCGGCACGAAACCGCGCGACTGCGGCGTCGTGTCGCCACGCTTGAAGCACGTCATCGTCCGGTCCGTCCAGTCCGACTGGATCCGCTGCCCCTTCACGTTCTGCTGTCCAATCGCCGCCTGCACCTGCGTAATGTTGACCATGGAACCCTTCGAACCACTGTAAATCATATTGTAAAACTGATTGTCCGACGTCAACTCCGACATTGCCGCCGCACCCATGATGTCACGCGACTTGTTCAACCGCTGGTTGATGTCCAGCTCCGCACCACCCTGGCACTGCGAGAACGCACGCTGTCGCTCCACCACACACACGCGCGTCAACTCCTTGGAACGCTGCAGATCACGCATGCCCACCGTGAAACCACGAATGCTCAGAAAACGACTCACCACCTGCTCCAGGTCATACAGAAAATCCACCGTCGCCTGAGGACCACAGTCGTTAAACAGCACGTGGATCAGCGAACCAGATGCAGAGCCAAGGTCCCGCTTGCGGAAACTTCCACACAACATCACACTGTTCTCAATGCACACCGCGTCCGCGTCCGCCGCCGCCGCGTCCGCACAACCGTAGAACACACCGGGTGGCAGCAGCTGGGACAAGATGCGACGTCCAGTGTACGGAGGATCAATCGGCTGCTGCGTGATGTGGAACGCAGACGCACGGTCCACCTCCGCAGACGATAACAAGTACGCACCCAACATCGTGTCCTGGATGGCAGAAATGACCGGACGCGACGCCTGCGGAGACACCACCTGGTACTTGACTGCCATGATCTCACGCGCCTCCGCCTGCGCCTCCAGCGTCTGTGGGACGTGGATGTTCATCTCGTCACCGTCAAAATCAGCGTTGTACGGCGTCGTGCACGCAACGTTGAAGCGCAACGTGTCGTGAGGAAGAACACGGACCGCGTGCGCCATGATGCTCATCTTATGCAGACTCGGCTGGCGGTTGAACAACACCATGTCACCATCCTGGAGCGAGCGCTCCAACACCCAACCCACGGCAATACGAGCGTTCCGAGATCGCGCACAGTCCACACGCGCACCGTTGGGACGGACAATGTAGCGGACGATGCCCTGTCGGACCTGCTCCTGCAGCAGCGCCTGGTTGGACGACGTCACCGTCACCGGCTTTGTCAGCGTGCGAGCGATGCTCTCGGGTATGCCAATCTCACCCAGACGCAGACGATTGTCACCAGTCACCACACAGCGACCAGACTGATTCACCCGCTTCCCCATGCAATGACCACGCATCGTGCCCTCCTTGCCCTTGATCCGACCCGTCAGCGACGTGTACTCGCGACGCGTCTGTGCCGTGCGAGTGTTGCCGACCTTGTCGTGATCGAAATAACCACTCACCGCGTGCTGCAGCGCGTCAAAACGCTCCATCACCACGTGCTTGGGCATTCGACCCATCGCCTCGCCAAGATGCAAGTTCTTGCGCATGATGTTCTGCAAACGATACGTCAAGTCGTTCTCACCACGCGTACGGCTGCCGACAGTCAGAGGTGGACGGATCTGAATCGGAGGCACGGGCAACACCGTCAACACCAAATTCACATTGCCACCACCGCGAACAAGATGCGCCAGAATTGAGTCCACGCTGTAACGCAGATCGTCGCGCTGAATACAACCCTGGCGCTTGTTCCACGCGTACTTAGACTGCACCGCGCCACAAGCGCAGCGCTTCAACATACGACCGCTCGCAGTCGTGCCACGGACACCACACGCAGCACAAATCGCACGCAACTCCTGGATCAACACACCGACAAGACCTATGTGCAGCACCGGCATGCGCAGGACAATGTGACCCCAGTGACCCTGGCACAAGTGCTGCGACTTGTGGCAGTGCGCACACGTCCCCGCACCCACACAGCCGAAACGAGGGTCGCGCAGCCCGTTGGGAGTACACACGCCGTTCGTCAGGCAACGCGCATTGGTCACCTCAAACAATGACGACTGCAAAATTGACTCGCGCGTCCACAATGAAAAGGAAACCGACTCCACCGATGACATGTTCCCGGTCCACGGCGCATGGGTCAACGTGACACTCGCCATACGTATTTAAATAAACAACACACACTGTAATTATGAGTGGTTATGACAAATTCATGAAGGAGTGGAAAAATAGGGAACGGGAGAAGAAAAGGAAGCAATTGGCGAAGGAGAAACAGGCGAAGGAGCAGCGGGAGCGGCGGCGGCAGCAGGAAGCAGCGGCGTATTTTGAGAAACAGAACCAGGCGAATGAGGCGATGGCGAATGAACGAAAGAAAGAGCATACATGGCGTACACAAAAATATGATACGTCCTCATCGTCCTCGTCCTCGTTGGAGGAAGAGTCCGAGTCGTCGTCGTCCTCGTCGTCATCGTCGTCGTCATCGTCGTCGTCATCGTCGTCGTCGTCATCGTCGTCGTCGTCGTCCGCTTCTAAGACGCGGGACGTTCCACTTGTACGTTATATCTATGAATGTGCATCACAAAATGAAAGCACAGGTAACAAACAATTGTTATATTGTATTGTATCGCCAAACGATTGCACATCTCTGCAAAAGTTATACGAAGAACAGGCGAAGCAGGCGGCGGCAGCGGAGCAGGCGGCGGCGGTGGTACAGGCGGCGGCAGCGGAGGCGGCAGCGGAGGCGGAGCAGGCGGCGCTGTGGAAGGCGGCGACGCGGCGGAAGGAGCAGGCGGCAGCGGAGGCGGAGCAGGCGCGGCATGCCTGGATGGACCCGGATAAGGCGTATGGACATGGACTTGATCTTGGTGGTGAGGAGGGCAACGAGGACGATACAGACGGAGCAGGCGCGGCAGGCGGAGGCGGTGGAGCAGGCGGAGCAGGCGCGGCAGAGGCGGAGGACGACGAGGAGGAGGACGAGGACGAGGAGGACGAGGAGGAGGACGAAGATACCATGACACAGCTGTTGGATCAAGTACGACAGATGCAGCCGCAGTCGCAGCCGCAGCCACATGCTCCACTCCTCATCTCACTCATTGTCTATCTGTATAAAAAGTTTCGCACAGAGCACGACCCTAACAACAACATCATGGAAACGCTCTTTCGTTTTGAACAATTGATAGGCGATCACACTATAGATAGCGCGCGGTCAGTGCTCGTCACCATGAATGTCACAGTTCCTGTTCAAGTCAGTCAAGACACCGATGACACTATATTATCAGATTTTATCAAGAGCTTTGACGAGAATGAACTGGAAGCATTACTTACCCCCATGTCCACAAGGTCACCGGATCTAATCAGCGGTGAAGAAGCTGGGTATAGACAGGTGGAAAAGCTATTCAGAAAATATTCACGTCATCTGAACAATCAGTTTGAATATATGAGAGTCTTAAACTCCTCTTTCTCGAGATTCAAGTACATCCCACAATTACGAAAGTTGTTCAGAGACACCTTTGATAAAAACACAACAGACACAACAGAAAGTTTAGAACACAAAGCCGCTAGGATGAACCTATTAAAAATTACACCACGGCGAGTTTATATTGACATGTTGTCTGGGAACACTGCAACCAGGCAGAGCGAAACTAAAACTGGTGTCAATACTGTCAAGTTTCGAATTGAGGATTCCGCGCTTTCCACTCATTTGGTCATGGAGATGTTCAGCAAATATTACACATATCACGAGGATCGACTTTGGATGATGGACAATTTGCACAAAACGTCAGATTATTGCAAAGATCAGTTTGATGTCTTGCGCAGGGGTCTTGAATTTATACAAGAATGCAACA
>Ga0209533_1002918_pt1 | contig 15341 bp, 13 predicted proteins | sample COG_04_FD_184748 | JGI IMG/M metagenome (GOLD analysis project Ga0209533, IMG submission 184748) | Pelagic Microbial community sample from North Sea - COGITO 998_met_04 (SPAdes) (version 2) | ecosystem: Environmental > Aquatic > Marine > Neritic zone/Coastal water | place: Helgoland, sampling...
GTAGTAGGGTTCGCATGTGTGTGGTGAGTTGTCGGCGTAAACGACAAAATTGTCAAATCTTTGGGATTAGAGTGTTTCGCGTAGGTGGCGGAGACTCGTATGATTTAAACAGGTTTTTGCCGGATTGGATGCGAGGTTGATGGTCGACAGGCTGGAGGCTGTCTCTCCTTTTTTCGACAAAAAGGCCGCTTCATTGAAAGCGGCCTTTGGAAAGCTTGGAATCTAGTGATGTGGGTCAGGCGCTCATGCCTGAACTACGGGGCTCAGTCAATTTGACTGAGGAGCTTCAGAATATTGAGCGAGTGGTCGCCGATGCTTTCGATATTGTTGAGGATATCGATATAGAGCATCTCGGATTTGATATTGGATGGATCGCTCATGCGGCGCACGGCTTCGCGACGTAGCTTTTTGCGGGAGGCGTCGATGGTCTCTTCGAGCTGCATCGCAACCTCAATGTCTGCATGGGTGACCTTTTTCGACAAGCATTGGATGTAGAAGCCCATGAATTGGTCGACTGGACCTGAGAAGTTGCGGATGGCCTCTTGTGTGCCTTCAGGAAGCACGCGTTGTTTACGGTATTTGCGCTCGGCAAGCTTCACTAGGTCGAGTGTGTTGTCGCAAATTTCTTCAAGCTCGGAAATGACACGTAGCATGACGGTCACTTCGTTGAGGCGTTCGCGGCTGAGTTCCGAGGATGTGCAGTAGATTAAGTATTGGGTGATATCGAAGGCGAGCCGATCACTACGCTCTTCCATGGCTTTGAGCTCTTTGACTCGGGCTCCAAGGTCCTCATCTGGGCGTTCGTAGACCTCGTTGAAGCCCTTGAACATCTCTCGTGTGAGCTCGGCCATACCTTTGATCTCACGTTCGGCTTCGGCTAGATTGATTTCGCCAGTTTGCGGAAGGTTGGGTGCTTGGTATTGTATATGTGCCTCGTCGCTCTGGTTGCTGGCTTTGTCGCGCACCATCTTTGTGGCGAGGTAGGCGAGTTGTTTCACGAATGGAGTCTGTATGCAGATGTTCGTTAGGTTGAACATCGAGTGAAAGAGTGCGAGGTGGTAGAGCGTGTGCGTGGGGTCGTTGGCGTCGCCAGGGGTGATTTTATCAATGATTCCTGCAAATGGGTAAAAGAGGAAGACCATCCAGAAGACTCCGACCATGTTGAAAAGGAAGTGGGCACGTGCGGCGCGCTTGGCTTCGACTCCACCAGTCATGGCTGCCAGATTGGCAGTGATGGTGGTGCCGACATTTTCGCCGAGCACGATGGCGGCGGCGTCTTCGTAGCCAATCCAGCCCTTGGCGGCCAGCGTCAGCGTGATGGCTCCTGCAACTGAAGAAGATTGCACCAATACAGTGAGCAAGACTCCGAAGACAAAGAAGATGGCAACTGAGCCCATGCCGTGGCCTGTCCAGTCGGCGAGGAATGAGAAAAGCTCTGGGTTCGACTTTACGTCGGGGACGGAGCCCTTGAGGAAATTAAGGCCAAGGAAGAGGATGCCGAAGCCGATGAGTGCTTCGCCTGTGTTACGCACTTTTGGGGTGCGAAAGAAAATCATCGCGACACCGATGCCGACGCAAGGAAGCGCAATCGAGGTGAGGCTGAACTTGAAACCTAGGAATGCGACGATCCAGAAGGTGGTAGTGGTGCCGAGGTTGGCACCCATGATCATGCCGATCGATTCGCGCAGCGTGAGCAGCTTGGCGTTTACGAAGCTGACGATCATCACGGTGGTCGCACTGGAGGACTGCACGAGCGTCGTCATTAAGGTGCCGCTGACGATCCCCGAAAGGCGATTGCGTGTCATATTCGAAATGAGTGCACGAAGGCCCTCACCAGATACTTTTTGTAGGCCCTCACTCATGACCTTCATTCCATATAGAAAGAGGCCGAGGCTACCGAAAATTGCGAAAAGAGTTGAAAACATAAGCAGAAGGGTGGCTGAAAGTTCTTCAGCAAATGTTACGAGCCTGTTACAGCAATGAAAAAATCTGCATGATCGGCATTGTGGGTTCAATTAAATGTGTGGGGTAAGTCGCAAAGATAGGATCCGACGCAGCCGCGATAGTAACGCGTTGGGGTGCGCCGAATCGCTTAGCAATTTGTCCAAAATCTTGCGATTTTGGCTACATTTATCCACATGGAATCATGACATCCTAGAAATGCGCTTGGAATTCTGCAGATCCAAGCGAACTGGGGGTGCTTCTAGCACGTGTTACCCCGCAGGAGTGCGTTGCATTCGGTGGTGCTCTTTCATCTGGGGCCACGCGCTCGATGTTACTCACCGAAGCACATGTTGCAACTTGTTCAAACAACCACCTATCAGCTTAGGTGCTGGCTGCTGCAATTTCTGGTGCTGCCTTAAACCAAGATGGTTTCAAGTTCGGGTGCGTTGCTGTCGTTTTGTGCAGTGGCGACTCCTACGAGTGGGTAGCGATATTCCTCGCCTTGAAAGTTGTGCATGACAATTGCGTCATCCGTGACTTCTTTCACATATTCTGGGTTGATGGGGATTTTTCCACCTCCGCCTGGAGCATCGATCACAAACTGTGGGATCGCGTAACCTGTGGTGTGCCCACGCAGTGACTGCATGATTTCAATGCCCTTGCGGGGGTCGGCGCGTAGGTGGGCGCTGCCCGTGATCAGGTCGCATTGATAAAGGTAGTAGGGGCGCACGCGCATCATGAGGAGGCGATGGATCAGCGATTTCATGGTTTCAGCATCGTCATTCACATGCTTAAGCAGGACGGACTGATTTCCGATCGGCACGCCTGCAAAGGAGAGGCGCTCACAGGCTTCACGGAGCTCGATTGAGCATTCGTTCGGGGTGTTTACATGGATGCTGATCCAAATGGGTCCGTGCTTTTTAAAGATTTCGCAGAGCTCTGGAGTGATGCGTTGTGGTAGGAATACGGGGATGCGTGAGCCGATTCGGATAAATTCGATATGAGGGATCTTGCGGAGTTCGCCAAGTAAGTAGTCGAGCTTCTTATCGGAGAGTAGCAGTGGGTCGCCGCCACTGAGCAGGACGTCGCGGATTTCGGGATGCTTACGTATGTAATCGAGGCCGCTTTCGAACTCGGGGTGGAAATTGTAATCTTGCGCGTTAGAGACGAGCCGACTCCGTGTGCAGTAGCGGCAATAGGCGGCGCAGCGATCCGTCACGAGGAAGAGCACGCGATCGGGATAGCGATGGACGATGCCGTCGACTGGCTTGGTGTTTTCTTCACCCACAGGATCGAGCATTTCCTCGGGTGCTACGTTCATCTCTCCCGCGCGCGGCACGACTTGTCGGCGGATCGGATCGTCTGGGTCGTTGCGGTCGATTAAATTAAAGAAGTAGGGTGTGATCGCGAGTGCCAGCTTGTCTTTGGCGAAGAGGCAGCCTGCGCGCTCGTCGGCGCTGAGCCTGAGGTGCGCTTCTAGTTGCTCAATCTTAGTGATGCGATTTTTGAGCTGCCACTTCCAGTTGTTCCAGTCTTCTGCGGGCACGTCGGCCCAGAGGCCTTGGCCCTGCTGCCAATTATCGAGTGAGTCTTGTGGATACATTTGGTAAGTTGCTAAAGGTCATGAGTCGTGCACTGGGATGCTGATTTTCCGAATCAGTGCTTGTATTTAAAAGGTATAGACGTATTCATATACTTAAATATGTCAATGCAACAGCAGGAAATAGATTTAGACAAACTGGCAAAGCAGTTATGGGCCATTGGTGACCCAGTCCGCCTGCAGATTCTACGGATGTTACCGATAGAGCCGACCTGCGAAAATGCTTGTAACGTGTCGGCGATCGCGGCTCGTATTGGCCTTTCGCAGCCTGCGACCTCACATCACCTTCGCATTTTGCGTCAGGCGGGTGTGATCACTAACGAGAAGAAGTGTCGCGATATGATTTATTGGGTTCAGCTCGATGAAGCGTGTGCGATTTCTGAAGTGCTTAAAGAAGTGCTGCATGGCTCGGGGTAGTGCGTTTACTGCTTTAGGGAGATGGCTTCCTGTCCATAGCACCATGAGCTTGGCTGGGAATATGACGGACAGGAGCGTCCGTCCTCCTTTAGTTTGCGCTCAAGTTGGCGGGAGCATTGAAATAGTCGGAGAGTATGCCGATGTTGATCGAGGCTTCTGTTAATACAGTTTCGCGGTCAAGTGTCCCATCCACGTAGGTTTTTAGTTTGAAAGAAAACGGCAGTCCTCCGATCAAGCGATAATCGCTGAAGTAGGAGGTCTGTGTGGACTTTCCGAGACGCTTAGTTTCCGAAAATGGATACATTGTGAGAGGATCGACAAGTATTTCGACGGAATTACCTTCAGCGGTCATGACTTTGACTTTGAGGTATGTCTTAGCCTCGTAGTCTGTAGGGGCAATCGACTCGATACGCCCTAAGCCTTGATAGGTGCTGATGATCAGGTCGTAGAAACGGCTTTGCTGGATCCATCGCTGCGCATCTTCACCCTCAATGAACAGGGTGTGGCTTTCTTGATTGGGAAGTTGAGTGCGTCGCCATACCGTCTCTCCAGACACTCCGTATGTTATTTCTAGAGGGTTTTGGATGATTTTGAGGCGCAATAAATCTGGCTTTTTTTTGGCAAGGGTAAACTTTTGTATACTATCGCCCTTGATGATTCGACCTGAGATGCGAATGGTTTGGGTGGTTTCCATTAGCTCCAAATTACAGTTCTGCTGAAGGTATTTTTCGACAAAAACTGTTGGGTTACACAACTCTTCAATGTTTTTTTGTGAGTAGTTCGAGGTAAGCTCTGATTCTTTAGAGTCTTGGACGAAGGCGATCACATTGAAGCTCGCGATCACCACGATGCTTAGGGCAAGGAGCAGAAAAGATGCAATTAAGAGCTTTTCTCCTTTGCTGGACCCAAAGCGTTCAGTGCGAATGTTTTTCGTATTTGTATAACGATTGGCCATGTCTGTTAAACGTTCTGAATCGTGGTTATAAATGTGCAATGCTGATTTATTGAAGAATCTGCGCTAATATACGTGAACCTTAAATCTGTTCTGCTTTTGATTTGCATGGCGCGAGGTTCTCGTTTTGCTCCTGCGCTAACATGGCTAATACGACTCGAACTGGAATTATTGCATTTGAAGACGGAACAGTGTTCCGAGGCCGCGCCTTTGGAGCGGTGGCAACTAATGTAGGTGAAGCTTGTTTCAATACCAGCATGACGGGCTATCAAGAGATTCTTACGGATCCTTCCTATTTTTCGCAAATTGTTACGATGACTGCAGTGCAGATCGGCAACTACGGCATTTGTCCAGACGATGTGGAGTCGGATGGCCCAAAGGTGAAGGGCTTTATTGTTCGTGAGGTGAGCCCTGTATCAAGTAACTGGCGTAGTCATCAATCCATTCAAGACTATCTCTCAGAAGCCGGTATTCCTGGAATCGAGGGAGTCGACACACGTGCGATTACCAAGAAGTTACGTGTATCTGGCGCGTTGAAAGCCTGTATTAGCACAGAGGGTATTTCGGATGAAGCAGCCGTGAAACGTGCTCAAGAATTTGGCGGCTTGCTCGGTGTCGATTTCGTAAAAGAGGTGACGACTAAAAAGTCGTATCAGTGGGACCCTGAAATGAAGCAATCGACACCCTTTACAGTAGTGGGCACCGATTTGAAGCTTAATGACGACAAGTCTGAAAAGCCGCGCTACAAGGTTGCTGCGATGGACTTTGGCGCGAAATTTTCAATCTACCGTAAATTACAACATCATGGTTTTGATGTGCACGTCTTTCCTGCGACTGCTTCCGCCGAGGAGATCCGTGCGATTCAACCAGATGGAGTTTTCCTTTCAAACGGCCCAGGTGATCCTAGCGCAGTGGATTACGCGCACGCCACGGTTAAGGATTTGATTGAGGATTATCCGACATTTGGAATCTGTCTCGGCCATCAGATCATCACACACGCCTTGGGCGCAAAAACTTTCAAGCTCAAGTTTGGCCACCGTGGTGGTAATCAACCCGTAAAGAATCTCGAAACGGGCAAGGTCTCTATCACCGCGCAGAATCATGGTTTCGCTTCCACTCGTGAAGAGCTCGAAAATGCTGGTGCGGTGGTGACTGAAATAAATTTAAATGATGATACAGTTGAAGGGCTTCGTCTTAAGGATAAGCCAGTCTTCTCGGTGCAATACCACCCTGAAGCTGCACCTGGCCCGAATGATGCCGATGCGTTGTTTGTCGATTTTTACAACATGGTGGCTAAGCACGCGGGTAACTAAGCGACATTTTCGATGTTCGACTTTTCGCAGCGGTTGCTGCACAGTATACGGTCTGCACCTTTACTTGTCGGTGATCTAGAGCAAGCGCTTGTTTTCGATCGTAGATTATTTGATTCGAATAGGTGCGAGGCCGAACTTTGCCACGAACAAAAGCTTGGGCATTTGTATGAAGATGCAGTCGCGGTGCTACTGCAGGCATCCTCATCTGTCGATTTACTTGCAAGAAATTTACAGGTAGTCGATGAGAGCGGTCGAACGCTTGGAGAGTTTGACTATCTACTTTTCGATAAGCTGCGTTACCAATACGTGCATCTCGAGCTCGCCGTAAAGTTTTACCTTGCTGTGGAAACTCCAGATGGTTGGCAGTTTCCAGGTCCGGATCCTCGTGACCATTGGCAGCGAAAGTTGGATCGCATGCGGACTCACCAGTTTACTTTAAGTCATGGGCCCGACGCCCGATCTTTGCTATTGAAGAACTACGGAGCTGACGCGGTGCAGGTCCGCCAGTTGATTTACGGCTGCATCTATCACCCAATATCGTCGACGCGGCGACCCCTGCCTGAGGCGGTGAATCCGCAGTGCCGAAAGGGGCGTTGGCTTTATGTGAGTGAGTGGGAAGAGTATCTTGCTGATATAGATTCAGTGCAGATGATTCCTAAGCCAATGTGGCCAGTTGAGGTGAATGATGCGCTTCGAGGTTCTCTTGAAGTCGTCTCTGTGGATACTTTGAAATCTGTAGCAACTGAGCGTTGCGTGTTATTTGTTCAAGAGGGCTCTGATGAACCAGTGTTCTTAGTGCCTGATAATTGGCTTACAGTTCAAAATACTGTTTGATGCCTGAGAGCACGTTGGTCGATGCCACCGCTGCGAGTATCAAGCCCATGACGCGGCTGATTACACTCGCTCCAGCATCGCCCAAATATTTATGCAACACATCTGATTTCTTGAGTAAAAATAGTTGGCAGAGTAACACCGCGAGGAGCACGCATACGGTGATCAGTTGGTTTATAAAGCTGTGCTGCGAATTATCAGTGAGTAATACGACCGCCATGATTGCTCCTGGGCCTGCGATGGATGGTGTCGCGAGTGGAAAGACTGCGGTTTCATCCCCGTTTTTGACTATGCGCACTTCTTCCTCAGGTTTACTCTCACCGAAGATCATTGAGAGTGCAAAGATGAACAAAATGATGCCACCCGAGACTTGGAAAGCTAGCAGTGGCACTCCGAGATAATTCAATAAGATCTCACCAACAAAGATGAAAAACATGAGAATTAGAAATGCGGTGCCGACTGCAATACGAGCGATCCGTTTACGTTCTGCTGAGTCGTAGTTGCGGGTGACGGCTAGAAAAACAGGCACGGTGCCGATGGGGTCAATGACTGCCCAGAGGACGATAAACGTGCTGATCAAATGTTCTAAGTTCAAGAGTGCTGAGTAGGACAGAAACCTTTAGAACTTCAATCTTTATGCATGGGCTTGAATCGTTGAAACTATGCCCCGTCTTTTGTAAGTTAGACAGCTTTGCCTGGCTTCTGCAGTGGGCTGGTCAGTGCTGAAGTAGCATGTAGGGGCAGCCTCTGGCCTGACCGCCGAACTTTGCTCTTGAAGATGCTAAGGGCGAGGTTGACCAACAAAATGGCCGCTCCCCCAAATTAATGGAAGAGCGGCCGGGTTTACTTTATACTTTATTATAAGGAACGTAACCACCGAGGTGATTGCATTCGAGTTTTAGGTGCCTTAATCCAGAGCGATTTGCGTTGGAGCATCCACTACCCGGAATGGGATGGTGATGTTAGTTCTCACTGGCTTACCGTTTTTCATGGCTGGCGTGAAACGCCAATCCATGACTGAATCGAGGACGGACGCTTCGAATCCTGGTGCATCTGCACGCAAGACGTAAGCGGCATCCACGATACCCTCTGCATTTACAGCGATTTCGACTTCAACAACCATGCCTGGCTCTGCATCGGCCACACTCGGTGACTCATACAGATACGGCTTTGCGGTGGTAATTGTCACCCCTAGGCCTTGTATGCCATCGAATGCGGATGCAAACAGTGGCATGATTATCGCGATCAACACTATATATGTGTGTTTCATTATTTGTTATTCCTCTTTTGTTCATCAGGCCGTGGTAGATCCCACGACCAAAGTCATGAGGCAACTTGTGATGTTTCTATTTGAGAAATAATTGGATCAAAGAACGTCACAGCAGGTGCTGTCGATTGAAGACAATGCATACAAAACCTAATTTGTCGATTCCGATAGGTGTATAATTTTGTGAATTTGCAGTGAAAAATGCTCAATATTTGTGCAAAAGTGTAAAATAGGGCACTATTTTAGTGCATTTCGAAGGATTGCAACAGGGTGTTGGGACGCTCTTTGCAAGCCATCTTTGATCTGGTGCCTGCAGCTGGTTCCAGTAGCTGCGATGAGTGTATCCGATTTTTCACTACGAATGTGTGGAAAAAGAACAAGTTCTCCAATTTGTATCGATAGGTCAAAGTGCTCCTTCTCGTAGCCAAATGATCCTGCCATCCCGCAACAACCACTTGGTATTTCCTGCACCGTATAATTCTCGGGTAGACTGAGTGACTGCAGGCTGCCACTGGTTCCAACTAATGCTTTTTGAAAGCAATGCCCGTGGAGCTGTATCTGTTTGGCTTCGTCGGTAAATGAGCTCGAAGTGATGCGCCCGGCGTTTGCTTCACGTGCGATGAAATCGTCAATAAGATACACATTCGATGCGAGCTCTACGGCGACGGCCTTGTGTTCTGAGTTTGCTAGGTCTAGGGCTTCGTCTTTGAATGTTAAAATGGCAGCGGGTTCGATTCCAATGAGCGGTCGCTCCTGTGAGACCACATTCCCGAGGAGGGAGAGGTTTTGATTGATTCGTTGCTTTGCCACCTTGGGAAGACCTTTAGACAGCTGTGAGCGACCACTATCGACATGCTTAGGTAGGTGCACTTCGTAGCCGAGTTGTTCTAAGAGCTCAATGGCTTGGATACCAATATGAGCGTCGTTGTAGTTGGTGTATTCATCGTTGAAGAGCCAGACGGACCCCACATTGCCCGCATTGGGGTGTGGCGAATGCGCTTTGAACCAGCGGTCTAAAGTCTGCTTAGGAAGCAGGGGGATGCTGCGCTTTGGATGAAATCCAATCGCTCGATTGAGTCCTTTGCGAACGATTGTGTTACCCCAAAAAAGATTCCACAACCAAGGAGCTTTCGATGCCAATTTTTGGTTAGCTGCAAAGTTGGCAATCAACTGTGTCCGAAATGGTATGCCCTCATTCTCATGGTAATGTTGCATGAACTCGGCTTTGAGTTTGGCCATGTCGACGGTTGATGGACACTCTTTCTTGCAGCCTTTACACGATAGGCAAAGGTCCAAAATATCCTTAACATCTGGATTAGAAAAAACTTTAGTGGCATTACTTGGGCCCGAACTGAGTGTGTGTCGCAATAGGTTTGCACGCGCTCGCGTGCTCTCTTTTTCGTTGCGAGTCGCCATGTAGCTTGGGCACATCGTGCCGCCAGTGAGTTGTGTCTTGCGGCAGTCGCCTGAGCCGTTGCACATTTCAGCTGCGCCAAGCATTCCATTGGTGGAAGACCAATCAAAAACGGTTTCGAAGGTCGTGGACTTAGCTGAACTATTGTAGCGCAAGGCTGAATTCATCGGTGGGGTATCGACGATTTTATTGGGATTGAAAATGCCATGAGGGTCCCATGTCCGCTTGATCTGTTGGATTAACCGGTAGTTGTTTTCGCCAATCATTTGCTCCAGAAACTCGCCGCGCAGGCGTCCATCACCATGCTCTCCAGATAGAGAGCCTCGATATTGTTTTACTAAGGCGACTATCGATTGAGCGACCTCGCGAAACAATCGATGGCCGTCTTCGGTCTTTAGGTTAATGATTGGGCGAAGGTGAATCTCGCCAGAGCCTGCGTGAGCGTAGTGCACGCAATCCAGATTGAATTGCTTTTTCAGCCTGCGGTTGAACTCCGCGATATATTCTGGAAGATCATCTACCCGCACGGCGGTGTCTTCGACCACGGGAACGGGTTTGGCATCTCCTGGGATATTAGAGAGCAGTCCCAGTCCTGCCTTGCGGAGATCCCATATTTTATTGGAGTCACTACCGAACAATACTGGGTATGCGTAGCCTAGATTAGCGGCCCGCATTTCTGCTTGGATTCGGTCGGTGATTACACGCACCTCAGCCTCGGTGTCGCCGCGAATTTCAGTCACTAAGATCGCACCTGGGCTACCTTCGATGAAAAAACGATTGGCTCGATGCTCAATGCTGCGCTCGGTGCATTCGAGCAAGTAGTGGTCGATTAGTTCCGAAGCAAAGCAGTGATGCTTCACTGCGATTTGTGCTGCGCGAAGTGCCTGATCGATGGTTTTGAAGTGGCCGCATTGTAATCCACTTACGGCAGGCGGTAGTGGGTTACAGTGAAGCTTCATCTCTGTGACTAAGCAAAGGGTGCCTTCGCTACCTGCGATCAATTTTCCAAAGTTGAAGCGCTTCTTCGATTGAGGATCGAGCGCATCCGCATCCATCAATAGATCAATCGCATAGCCAGTGTTTCGGCGTGGAATTTCGGGGTGTGGAAATTCCTTGGTGATCTCATCGCGAGTTGCTTGGTCTGAAAGCATGTCACGGATGTCGCAATAGAGCTTGGTTTCTAGGCATTCGGGGCCATTACACTTTGCGTTGAATTCCTCTTGGCTCAGTTCACCAAAGATCGCTATGGAGCCATCTGAGAGTAGCGCAGTGACTTCCAAGATGTGATCTCGTGTGCTACCGTATTTTATCGAGTTTGAGCCGCAGGAATTATTGCCGAGCATGCCGCCCATCATGGCCCGATTCTGAGTCGAAGTCTCGGGGCCGAAGAGTAAACCGTGTGGCTGAAGCTCCATGTTTAACTCATTACGAATCACTCCCGGCTCAACGCGAACCCAAGACTCATTTGTATTGATTTCAAGGATACGCGTGAAGCTTCGAGAGACGTCGACAATGATTCCAGAGCCGACGACTTGTCCTGCGAGCGAGGTCCCAGCTGTGCGGGGAATGAGCCCGACTTTGTGTTCGCTCGCAAATGCGATAAGCGTTCGCAAGTCCTCAATATCTTTAGGGAACGCAACTGCTAGCGGCATCTCTTGATAGGCAGATGCATCAGTCGCGTAGATGCGACGCATCGCTTCGCTATCGTGAAGTTCGCCCGCGAGGGCGGCTGTTAATTCTTTGAGCGCACTGAGCATTGTCTAATTCGTATGAAACCAGATTTTTTGCTTTTCGACGACAGTGGTAGGAGGTTCGTCGAGCTTTGGTAGTTGTCTACTACATATATCGAATCTTGCGGTGTAAATACCTTAGGGCTTGTTCGCCTCCGGGCGTATCCAGAACTTGAGGTCGCAGTTGGTGACTTATAGAGATCAAATTCTTTTTCACTCATTCCTAGCGTCTGACTCAGTCGGATTTACTGGACCCTCGCTTTTAATGTTTAGATCCACCCATTCGATGAATGTTTTTGCCGATGCGTTTGCTGAGCGGATCGGGTGCCCACCAGCTGCCTCAACCATGATCGCTTCTTCAGGCTCGAAGGTGCGCACTAGAACCTTCGGCTTTTCACCACGTAAATAATCGAGTGCGATTTGTGCATCTCTGGTGCGACGCATGGAGCAAAAGACTACCCGCGCTTGCTTCGCATGGGTCATTTCCAGAGTGTGTTCATCGGAGCCATCCGCTTGCACGCAGGCGATTTTTTGGCTGATGAGTTTGCGAATGACTGCGGCATCGTCGTCGACGACAACGACAGAAATATTGTGTTCTTGTAATGCTTGTATTGTTCGTGCTCCGGCACGACCATAACCCAGCAGCACTGCATGGTCGGACATCTTTTCGCATGCAGACTCGCCTCGTCGATATCGAGGGTGAAGCTTCATCAATGACCAAGCGACTTTTTCTTGAGAAATGAACGGTGTGAGTGTCATCGTGCTCACCGTGATGATGGCAATCATGGAAAAAAGCTCGGCGTTGATTTGCCCCGAACCTACGCCGGTGAGTGCGAGCATCAGTGAAAATTCACTGGTTTGGGAAAGGAGCACGCCAGTCTCGATCGATGCACGTGTCGAGTAGCCCACAGCTTCTGCGACAATGGAAACGAGCACGACAGTGACCACAATGAGCACGAGTATAAAGACGATGCTGTGCCAGAGCATTGCACCTTGCGGTATGGTTAAGACCGAGCCGATGCTGATAAAGAAGAGTGCGAGGAAGAAGCCAGACAGCGACCCAAGCATGCCTCGAACCAATCCATTCATTGGAAATGCAGATAGTGAAAAGCCCGCGAGGAAGGCTCCGACTAGAAACGGCAATTCTAACAAGTAGGCCATTCCGGAAAAGGCAAAAAGCATTCCGAGCGAGCCTAGCATGAGCTCTTCATCGTCCAGCTTTAGGCTCTTGGTGACCCAAGGCACAAACCATTTGTGCACTGCGACTGCGAGGAAGCCTAGCGCGATGGCGTTGGCAACTCCGTGAATGCTGGCAAGCACGCCATCGGGGGATTTCAGCAAGGCGACCATCAATAGAATAATGAATACGTCTTGCATCAACAGCACCCCTAGGACGAGTCGACCGAAAGGCTCGAACATTTGTCTGCGTCGTTGTAGGTGACGCACCACGACGAGTGTCGAACTGGCAGATAAGGAACAGCCCAGATACAGGGCAGTTGTCCAATCATAACCTAGTAGGTGTGCGGTGAAGACGCCAGCAGCGCCGAGGGTTATAAATTGGGTGAGGGCCACGATCATGATCGGGCGTGTGCGCCCCAACATACGCCGCGGACTGAGGTCAACCCCAGCGGTGAATACTAGCACCGCGAGTCCGATTTCAATCATCTCTCGCACCAAGTTTTCATCGGCATCAATGCCGAGTTGGTTGCCAAGTGCTTTTAGGCCGACACCTGAGAGCATGAGCAGCGGGATCGGTGGTAGTCGAAATAACTTCGAAGCCCCGAAGGCGATCGCCGCCGCAATCAATAATACTGCAAAACCAGTCATGAGGTGATCCCTTCCTTGGTCATCAACTCACGTTGTTCAACGATCCCATCGAGTGCAGGCATGAGTAAATAGCTCGTATCTAAATCGAGTAGGTCATTCACCACGGAGACGTCAAACGCATGGATTGCGCAACTCACACCTGCCGAGCGACAGCGATAGGCGAGTAGGTGGTTGGTATCTTCAATTTGTAGTGCGGATACCACAAGCTTTGCTTCGCGTAGGCCGATTTCTTCGACAACGGATTGATATTCTACGTTGCCGATCAACATTTCTGCGGGAGCGAGGCCTTCGAGTTTTTTAGGATCAGTATCAATGGCCAAGACGTGCTCACCGCGTGCAGTCATTGCTTGCACGATATTGCGACCGAGTGCGTTCATGCCGACAACGATGATGTGGTCTTTTAATACTTTTGAAACCTCTTTATCGGGTTCCTGTTTTGCTTTGATCAGTCTTAAAAGACCGAACCGTTTCATGAATACATAGAGCGGCTCGCTGTAGATGATGAGATAGGAAGATACTGCGATGGTGAGTATGCCAACCAGTCCACCCAGCGCGACAATCGTGCTGCCGATTAGGCCCGTGGTTGCCCCGAGCGCGAGCAGTATAAAGGCGAACTCGCTCACTTGCCCCGCTGCGATGGACGTTTGAAAGGCGGTATATTCGCTGAATTTCATGCGCGCCAGAATCGTAAAAATGATCAAAGGCTTCACGAGTAATACGAAGAGGCTGAGTCCGATTGCGGCAGGCCAGATCGCGGCCAACTCGCCAAATTCCATTTTAATACCCAAGGTCACTAGAAAGACTGCGATGAAGAAAGTCATGAGTGGGTGGAGGCGACGATGTAGGTCTTCGTGTATGGGTAGTTGTGCAATCGCGATGCCAGCGAGGAAGGCGCCAATCTCCACGGATAGATGAAATTGGTGTGCGAGGAGCACCACTAAGAAGCACCAGCAGAGTGCCCAGATGAAGACAGTGTCAGGCGAGCGTGATGCCCATGCAAACGGCTTCGGTAATATGTAACGGGAGGCTGTGAGTGATACGATCAACAGGACCGCCATGCCACCAAATGCGAATGCCAGGTTTTTGGCGAGTTGCACGAGCTCAATCGATTCGCCAGTGCCCAGACCACTCAGTATGGTCAGGCCGATGATGACGACGATGTCTTGAGCCAAAAAGAGGGAGATCGCAATCCGGCCGTAGAGGCGATTCGTTGCACCTTTTTGATCCAGTAGTTTAATCACGACCACCGTGCTACTAAAAGTGACCGTGGCACCGAGAAAGACTGCTTGGATCGACTCGTAGCCCATGAGCAGCGCGACTGTAAAGCCGCCGAGAGCGGTGAACAGCACTTGTAAGCCGCCTAGGACTAGGGCAACGCCGCCAAGGTCTTTAATTTTTTGTAGGCTCAATTCGATGCCGACCAGGAAGAGTAGGAGGGCAATGCCGAGCTCAGAAATGAGTTCTAAGGAGTGATCGAGTTCTACCAGATTGAGCCCAGGCCCCAGCACCATGCCAGCCATGATATAGCTTACAATCGATGGCATTTTGATGAGTTTTCCAAGAAATGCAAAGCCCGCCGCAGTGATGACGATGAGTCCGAGGTTGAGTAATAAATGTAGGTCCGGAGTCGGCATGTTTGATTCGAGGTTTATCTCAGCAGTTCTGATGCACTGCGTAAATGGAAATACTTGAGAATTTGTGCGGGAGGGAGGGGGGTGTCGTGTTGGTGTCTGTGATTGTAGCAACGGCGCACTACCGCTGTTTCGTATAAAGTAAGCCTCGTCAGAGTGAGGCGGGCTACAACTTGCCCTAGAGCTGGAGGGTTGCGCTCTGTCGTAACCGCTGTGGTGGCAGTTTGTGGGAGGGCAGTTGCCTCAACTGCCGAGGAATTGTGATGCCTTTCGAATTCAATAATAGTTACTGCAAATGGGCCTGAGCTCAATTTTGGCTAGGCTTCGTCGTTGCTGGCTTATGCTCCGCGGTTGCGACAGAGCGCAACCCTCCAATTGCGGCGGGCGTGTCAAGTCACGCCCCTAGAGTCTTAGA
>Ga0209533_1002920_pt1 | contig 15333 bp, 13 predicted proteins | sample COG_04_FD_184748 | JGI IMG/M metagenome (GOLD analysis project Ga0209533, IMG submission 184748) | Pelagic Microbial community sample from North Sea - COGITO 998_met_04 (SPAdes) (version 2) | ecosystem: Environmental > Aquatic > Marine > Neritic zone/Coastal water | place: Helgoland, sampling...
GTTCCTCTAATAGGTTTCTCTGGTAGTCCCTGGACGCTGGCAACCTACATGATTGAAGGTCAGAGCAGCAGAGATTTTGCCCGCGCAAAAACCATGCTCTACACCCAGCCTGAACTAATGCATCAATTGTTGGAAAAGCTGGCGCTGTCAGTGATTGATTATTTGAATGCGCAAATTCGTGCTGGTGCTCAAGCCGTACAGATTTTTGATACCTGGGGCGGTGCACTCAGTCACTCGGCCTATGCTGAATTCTCCCTTGCCTATATGAAAAAAATTGTCGATGGTTTGATTACTCACCACGATGGTCGCGAAGTGCCGGTCATATTGTTTACCAAAGGCGGTGGCCTCTGGTTGGAGGCGATGGCTGACACTGGTTGTCACTGTCTGGGGCTCGACTGGACTATGGATATTGCCGCAGCCAAGAGCCGAGTGGGTCAGCGAGTAGCCTTACAGGGCAATATGGATCCCGCTGTTCTACGTGCTGATCCAGCCACTATTGAGGCGCAGGTAGAGAGTATTATGCGCGGCTTTGGTGAGGGCTCTGGCCATGTATTTAATCTAGGTCATGGCATCACCCCGGATATAGATCCAGAGAACGTTAAAGTCTTTATAGATGCAGTTCACAGATTTTCTGGAAACTAACCCTTAGTTCGACCAGTTCTTGGTCTATATTTGTTAAAACTGATACCTGAGCACGCCTTTCTATTTCATAAAGCGTTACATTTTGCGTTCAAGTCGGTTTTTGCATAATTTAGATACGCAGAGGATCTGGTAAAAGCAATGTCTTTACAGCAGTTAAAAGTTTTTATTCACGAGCTTGAAGTGGGAATGTTTGTTTCTGCTCTTGATAAGCCTTGGGCGGAGACACCATTTCCTATTCAGGGATTTATGATCAAAAGTATCGCCGATGCCTCTAGGGTTAAGGCTTATTGTGATTATGTTTATATTGATGTGACAAAGGGCGCTTCCCCTTTAGATTTAAAACATTCATCCTCCGTCAGCCCTCCCCGTAGTAATGAACCCTCGTCAGTGTTAATTGACAATAATTCGTTCCCTCAAGGTTCCCATCAAAGTAAGCATAGTTCTGTACCACGCAGTTTTATTGTAAAGCCTTATATTTACAATAAAACGGTTGAGTTGGCTAAGGAGATACCCGCTGCACGCAGAGTGATGAATAATTTGGTTGGCTGCTTAAGTGTGGCAACTCGTCAAATTACCAAAGGCAGTGACTTCAATTTAGACCAGCTACAGCAGTCCGTTGACGATATGGTTGATAGCGTTGTGCGCTGCCCAGATGCGTTTACCTGGTTGTTGCGCTTGCGCGCCAAAGATCCTCATACTCATGACCATAGTATACGCTCTTCGCTTTGGGCCACTCAGTTCGCTCGGCATATTGGTCTTGATATAGAGCAATTAAAAGATATCTGTCTGGCTACGCTACTAAAAGATGTAGGCAAGGCGGATATAGACCGAACGCTGTTGCGAAAACCCAATCGAAATGCTGATGAAGAGACCGAATATCGTAGTTTTGTCAGTGCCAGTGTGGAAAATTTGAAGCAGTCAGGCTTTGAAAATCGACGGGTGCTAAATATTATTAAATTCCACTGTGAGCGATTTGATGGCAGCGGGTTCCCCAAGGGTTGTACGGGGAAACGGATTCCTTTCTTGGCCTCTGTTGCTGGAATAGCTTCTGAATTCGATCGATTGTGTAATCCTCGAGAAGTGACAGAAACGTTAACGCCATCGAAAGCCACAGGCAGGCTCTACAAGCTTCGCGGTCGTTCTTTTTCCGAGGATTTGGTGATTGAATTTATCCGTTCTATGGGTTTATATCCGGCCGGAACGATGGTTGAACTATCCACTGGAGATTTGGGTATGGTGGTTGAGCAAAACCCCAAATCACGGCTGTCACCAAGATTGGCTGTATTTGAGCCGACAGACAACAGTAACGATGAACCGAATTATATTTTTGTCGACCTCAAAAATGAGGAGAAGGCACGAGCTCAGTTGCGTAATTTTGGTGCCCGACGAGCCTATGAAGTATCAAAGCTATCCATTACCAAAGACATTGAGCCTGAGAAATTAAATATTAACGATCAGTTATTGAATCGATTGATAACCAAACCTTTTGATTCAACTATGGCCGGACTGTTGGCCACGAGCGGTGCTAAAACAGGGGCGAATCGTGGGTTTCTTTCAGCACTTAAACAGCGGCTTTCTATTTAATAGATCTATTTTAAAGCCGCTATTTTTTCACCCATCTGAATATCACTCTGTGGCAATAGTGAGTCCTGCCAAGTAACCTTATCCTCTTGGAATAAAAGGATAACCGTTGAGCCGAATTTAAACCGTCCTATCTCATCGCCTTTGTTATAGATAAGATCGCGGTCGGAATAATCAGCCTCTCTAATGGCGCCGCGTCCTGGCGTTTCAAAGCCGCCCCAGACAGTTTCAATACCAGCAACAAGCATTGCGCCAACAAAAACCACAGCAAAATTGCCGATGTCTGATTCAAACTCACAGACTAGTCGCTCATTGCGGGCAAATAAATTTGGTAGTGCCTGAGCTGTTTGATCATTTACCGAAAATAAATCTCCGGGGATATAACGTGTAGATAGCAACTTACCCGCAGCCGGTATATGTACGCGGTGATAGTCGCGCGGTGAAAGATAGATGGTTGCGAAACTGCCATTATCATAACGCTTAGCCTGCTCTGAATTGCCGAGTAACCGGCTCGCAGAGTAATCGCTGCCCTTAGCTTGAATAATTTTGTGGCGGTTAATTGGTCCAGCCTGGCTGATGGCACCATCAGCAGGAGAGGTAACAGCGCTGCTGTCACTGTTGATAGGGCGAGCGCCATCTTTTAATGCGCGAGTAAAAAAGCTATTAAAGTTATCGTAGTCATTAATATCGCTACTGGCCGCTTCATTTATATTAATATCGAATGATGCAATCGCCCGTTCAATCAACCAGTTTTTCAGCCAAGGGGTTTTCGATTCCGCGGCTTTGGCGATAAGTCTCGATAGGGCGTGTTTGGGGAGTAGTCGCTGCAAGGCGACAAATAATTCTGCACGGTGGTTCATAACTTATGGCTCATAGTTTGTGGCTTATAGTTTGTAAATTACAGTCCAAGACTCGCATTGCTTAGGCGCCTAGTTCAACGGGCGTTGAGTCGAGATTGCCCCATTCGGCCCAAGAGCCATCGTAGGCGCTGATATTTTTGTAGCCGAGAATACGCGCAACCATATAGGTGAATGCAGAGCGATGATGGCTCTGACAGTGCGTCGTTATGACTTTATCCTGCGTTAATCCAGCCGCGTCGAGAATCGCTTGAGCATCCTCTCGTAGGCGTAAATTGCGCTGTTGGTCCATTAGAGTGGTCCATTCAATATTGATCGCGCCGGGTATATGACCGGCGCGGGCTGCACGAACCATATCGCCGCGGTACTCACCGGGACTACGTGCATCCCAGACCGCAAAATCAGAATCTTTCAGTTTGCTGATAATTGAACCTACATCGCTGCGCACATTCGGGTTGGCTATATTTGCCTCGATGCTGAGGCTTGCCGGTTGGTTTGCTTCACTCTGAGTCGAAAAGCCCTCTTTTACCCAAGAGACAATGCCGCCATTTAGATAAGACCAGTTGCTGAAACCAAGTAAATCCAGAGTCCAGGCCATTCGACCAGCCCATCCCCCGCCTTCGTCGTCATAGACCACCACATGCCTGTCCTTGGTAATTCCAAGATAGCCAATAATGTTACTCAACTGTTGAAGAGCGGGTAGCTTGCCAGGAACCGGTGCTGTGCCAGCCATCAATAGATTACCGGATAGATGTACTGCGCCGGGTACATGTTTCTGTTGGTATAGGGCCGGATTGCAGAGGTCGATAATCAGTAAATTATCGCGGTCTAGAATCGTTTCGAGTTCACTGGGCTCTAGTAGGCGAGGAATATTGTTAGTCATTATTGTTAGTCGTTTGGGTTAGTCATTGAGGTTTTTAAGTGGCCATTTTAACCTTTATTTTAACATTATCGTTCATCTTGGCTGGCAAGGATATTACGGTAATTCATTAGCCGTACATCGAGAATTTTGCCTTCTTCGGATGCTTTTAGAAGAGCGCATCCGAGTTCGACCTTATGCTTGCAGTCGCGAAATTTACACTGGCCGAGAAAGGGTCTAAATTCAATAAAACCATCAATAATTTGCTCGTCACTCAAGTTAGTGACGGCGAATTCTCGAATACCCGGTGAGTCAATAAGGTGGCCGCCATTTTCAAGATGAAAGAGCCGTGAAGCGGTCGTGGTGTGAGTGCCTTTTTCGGTGCCCTCGGAGAGCGCACCGACAAGAATGTTCGCTTCTGGCTGCAACTGATTGATCAGTGATGATTTCCCTACGCCTGACTGGCCGACAAATATTGAAGTATGGCTGGCGAGATAGGCTTTTAGTTCATCCATACCCTCGCCAGTCTTGACTGAGACTGGAAGAACCTCATAGCCAACAGTTTTATAATCGGAAATTAGCTGCTGAATGTAGGGGTGTTCGCCTCCCTCGAGCATATCGATTTTGTTGATAACCAGTACTGGTTGAATATCCTGCGCCTCAGAGGCGATTAGATAGCGATCAATCAGGTTGCTATAAGCGGTGGGTTTGGCGGCAAAGACGATGGCAATACGATCAACGTTAGCGGCCACTGGGCGAAGTTTGCCGTAGGGGTCTGGACGCAATAGCTCAGAGTTGCGCGGCTCGCGGGCGACGATTACCCCGTTGGGTTGCGCATGCCGCCAGATTACAATGTCTCCGGTAATCAGCGGCTCGAGATTGGTGCGGATATGGCAGCGGTATATTTTACCTCTGTAGCTATCATCTAAGCCCTCAATATCAATTTGAGCACCAAAGTTGGTAATAACTGTGCCACGTACTTCTGGGCCAAGCTGGGTCAGATTCTCCAATTCATCATCGCTGACTGAATTTTTAAGAATGGCTCGCTCACGTCGACGCTCCTGAATTGACTGGATGCGGTTTTTTTGCCGTAGACTGAGATTGCGTTTGGCCATTCATGTGCTCGTATGGGTTGTATTGATTACTCATTAAACACCATCTCTGGCGTTCTGGTTCGCAAGGATATAGCATATCTGGCTGAAGTAACATTTTGCTAATCCCAACTGGGCCTTTTACACCGCTATTCTTTACGGAAATACTATAGATGACCAATGCAACCCCCAGCCCCGATCCAATGAATTTGATCTGGATTGATTTAGAGATGACGGGTCTTAGCCCTGAGCGCGACCGAATTATTGAAATCGCCACAGTGATAACTGACAAAGATCTTAATATTCTCGCCGAGGGCCCTGTATTAGCGGTGCATCAATCGGAACAATTGTTAACGGGTATGGACGAATGGAATACTCGCCAGCATGGCGGCTCTGGTCTTACCGAGCGGGTTCGTCAGAGTGTCACCACCGAAGCTGAGGCAGCGGCGGCGACCCTAGCATTTTTGCGTCAGTGGGTGCCTTCGGGTAAGTCGCCTATGTGCGGTAATTCAATTTGTCAGGATCGCCGGTTTCTGGCCAACTACATGCCTGAGCTGGAAACTTTCTTTCACTATCGAAATCTGGATGTTAGTACTCTGAAAGAGTTGGTTCAACGCTGGAAACCTGAGCTGTCCAATGGCTTTAAGAAGCGTGGTAGTCATCTGGCGATGGATGATATTCATGACTCTATCCGCGAATTAGATTATTACCGAGATGTGTTTATTCGTCTGTAGAAATCTCTTCAGCAGTCTCAAGTTTGCGCTGCTGTTCTCGCAGCGCCCACTCAACATGTTCGCGAACCAGCGGTGAAGGATCGTCGACTTTATTTTTCAGTGCATTGATTATCCGCTCAGATGGCGGCGCATTGCCAAGACCCACTGATAGATTTCGCAACCAGCGTTTATAGCCAATGCGTCGAATAGGGGATCCTTCGGTTTTCTGCATAAATTCATCCTCAGTCCACTCAAATAGAGTCACTAACTCTGAATTATCTAAATTGTGCCGCGGTTGAAAATCTATTTCCTGAGTCTTTGATGAATAGCGATTCCAGGGGCAGATTATCTGGCAGTCATCACAGCCAAATACTCGATTGCCCATCAGCGGTCGCAACTCTTCAGGGATTGGCTCTTGGCTCTCGATGGTGAGATAGGAAATACATTTGCGCGCATCGAGAACGTAGGGCTCGGGAAAGGCGTCAGTTGGACAAACCTTTAAACAGGCGCGACAGTTACCACATTTGTCGCTTTGCTGGTTTTCATCAACTGGAAGCTTCAGAGAAATATAGATCTCCCCAAGAAAAAACCACGAGCCGACTTTGTCATTTAATAGCAGAGTGTTTTTACCGATCCAACCAAGTCCGGCCTGTGCCGCTAATGGTTTCTCCATCACTGGCGCGCTATCCACAAAGGGTCGTTGGGTTAGCTGCAGATCGGTAAGGCCAAGTTGATCTATCTCGGCTTCAATTTTTTTGGTTAGGTTGGCAAGCCGGTTGCGAATCAGTTTGTGATAGTCGCGACCCAGAGCATACCTTGATATATAAGCTTTATTTTCGTCTTTGAGTACCGCGATCATATTGCTGTCAGTAAGATAATCCATGCGCACAGAAATAACCCGCACCGTGTGGTCGACTAACTTTTCTACCTTATAGCGTTTATCCCCATGATGCCCCATCCATTGCATCGAACCTTGAAAGCCCTTTTCCAGCCACTGCAAAAGACGTTCTGAAGCTTTATCCAAGTCGGGTTTTGAAATAGCCACCTGCTGAAAGCCTAAAGTTTCACCCCAGGCTTTAATATTTTTCGCTAGATCATTGAGCTTATCTGTTTCGGTCATGGTTTCAGGGCTAATCTGACATATAATCGCGGTAATCTTACTGGGAACTTGCAGTCATGTCGCACATTGTTATTCAAGACGCTCTATATAATGCCAAATCTGTTCGAGAACTTGATCGTTTGGCGATACAAAAGCTCGCTATTCCGAGCATAGCTTTAATGAAACGCGCCGGTCGAGCTGCATTTGATGAGTTGGTGGACGCTTGGGGGCAGCCCTCATTAATCACGGTTTTTTGTGGTTCTGGAAATAACGCTGGTGATGGTTACATAGTGGCGGCACTGGCTGTCGAAAAAGGTATTGTCGCACGGGTTGTTGAATTGGCTGCTGTAGAAAAACTATCTGCGGACGCTGCTCTCGCCAGAGACTACAGCGCAAAGGCTGGGGTTTCTTTTCAAGCGTTTGATGCCGATATAGATTTATTTGAGGGGGTGGTTGTCGATGCTCTGTTGGGAACAGGCTTTCAACTTTCTATAGATAATCAAATGCGTAAACTCTATGCAGATGCTATCCACTGCATAAACAATGCCGCTCTACCGATACTCTCAGTCGATGTTCCCTCTGGGCTCTGCAGTGACACAGGCAGTGCAGCAGATGCTGCCGTTAAAGCTGATATTACGGTGACCTTTATTGCCGCCAAGCAGGGGATGTTCACTGGTCGTGGACCGGCACTCTGTGGTGAGATTATTTATCATTCTCTAAATATATCTGAAGAGCTTTTTTATCAACAGCCAAGTAGCTCGCAGTTAATGGATCTAGATGATCTGCTTGAGCACTACCCTAGCCGCGATGCAGATGCCTACAAAAATCAATTTGGTCACGCCATGGTTGTAGGGGGTGATCTTGGTTTTGGTGGTGCGGCGGCGATGGCAGCCGAATCGGCTCTGCGAGTTGGTTCAGGTCTGGTAAGTGTTGCCACGCGCCCAGAACATGTCGCCGCGATATTGGCGCGTCAGCCAGAGATAATGGTCAGTGGTATTATTTCTGGTCAGGAATTAGAGCCCTTATTAGATAAGCCATCAGTGTTAATCGTTGGTCCCGGTCTGGGTCGTTCACCCTGGTCTGAGCAGTTACTTCAAAAAGCCGTTGCCACCGGACTGCCGATGGTTATGGATGCCGATGCACTGAATATTATTGCAGAGGGAAGGGTTGTGCCTAACCCCAATGGGAGTCGTTGGGTGATGACACCTCATCCGGCAGAAGCTGCGCGACTGTTAAATATCAGCGTTACTGAGGTTCAGGTCGATCGATTCTCTGCGGTTATCAAACTACAGAAAAAGTTTAATGCAGTGGTGCTTCTCAAGGGTGCCGGAACGCTTGTTGCGAGTTCCGAGGTTGATCAAATTAAGGTCTGCCCTTATGGTAATCCAAGTATGGCAACTGGCGGAATGGGCGATATGTTATCGGGAATTATTGGTGGTCTGCTAGCGCAGGGGCTGGAGCCATTTCAGGCGGCTCAGTTGGGCTGTTGTCTGCATTCGGCAGCGGCGGATCTGGCGGTAGAGGTGCGCGGTGCACGCGGCCTTGTCGCGACGGATATCACGGCTTCATTGACGGCAATTTTAAATGGTACCGATTTGTGAGTGACAAACCTTTAGTTGAAGGTTTTAATCGATTTACCCTTGAATTACAGGGGGAATCGTTAATGCTCCAATTTGGCCGTGAAATCGCTAAGGCGATTAATCTTGTCCATAAAGAAAACAGTCAAATCATTTCCAAACAGGCCTTGTTGGTCGCTCTAAGTGGCGATTTAGGTGCGGGTAAAACCACAGTTAGCCGCGGCATATTAAATGGCTTAGGCCACCATGACTCGGTAAAGAGTCCGACCTATACTTTAGTCGAACCCTATGAGTTGGCGCTGGGAAAGGTTTGTCATTTTGATTTCTATCGTTTAATCGATCCTGAAGAGCTTGAATACATGGGTTTTCGCGACTATCTAGTAGAGGCTAGCCTATGCTTGATAGAATGGCCAGAAAGAGGGCAGGGGTTTTTGCCTGAAGCGGATATAAATATTGGAATTATCCAAGCAGGCGAGGGTCGTACTCTTAGTTTGAGTGCGGGATCTGAGTTAGGTGGTCAGGTTGTCGCCCTGCTGGACAATTTATAAAAATGGGGTTTGACTTGCGCTTAAAAATAACAGCAGCATTTATGTTTTCGACAATGCTATTTGCTGGTCCCGCTCTAACGGCGGATATTGACAGTGCGCGAATTTGGCGCGCGCCGGATAATACGCGCTTGGTTTTTGATATCAGTGATTCCTTTGAACATAGTATTTTTCGTCTAGATAATCCCAGTCGTGTAGTGATTGATATTAAGAGTGCAAAGCTCAAAGCAAATCTTGACCAGTTGAATATCTCTCCAACACCCATCAGCAAAATTCGCTCAGGACTTCGCGGCAGTGCCGATATGCGCATTGTTTTGGAGTTGAAGAGCCATGTGAGGGTAAATGGTTTTACTCTTAAGGCGAATGAACAGTATGGAGATCGGTTGGTAGTCGATCTTTACGATAAAGATCAGGTCGCAAAAAAACCGCTCAGTAAAGTGTTGCCAACCACTAATCGTCCAATTGTTATTTCCATTGATGCCGGACACGGTGGTGAAGATCCTGGCGCTATTGGTCCAAAACATATTTATGAAAAGGTGGTGGCTTTTCAAATCGCTCAACGTCTGGAAAAACTGTTTGATAAAAATCCAGACTTCAGGGGCGAGTTAGTTCGTACCGGAGACTACTATCTTGTTCATCGCAAGCGCACAGCAATTGCCCGTAAAAGTCGTGCGGATTTCTTTATCTCTATTCATGCAGATGCCTTCACCAACCCCAAGGCCAATGGCGCCTCGGTTTATGCGTTGTCGACCAAGGGCGCTACCAGTGAGGCGGCACGTTATTTGGCGAAAAAGGAAAACCGTGCCGATTTAATCGGCGGTGCCGAAGGTTCATTGAATTTGGATACCAGAGATCCCGCCTTGCGTGAGGTGCTATTAGACCTGTCGATGACTGCTACCCTTAGCAGTAGTCTCGACGCGGGTAAGTATGTTTTAAAAAATATGGGCGGTGTAGCCAGATTACATAAAAAGCGTGTCGAGCAGGCTGGGTTTTTGGTGCTTAAATCTCCTGATATTCCCTCATTGTTGATTGAAACCGGTTTTATATCCAATCCCAAAGAGGCTCGCCTTTTGAGCAGCGGCGCCTATCAGCAAAGAATGGCTGCGGCGATCTACAATGGGCTGGTTAGTTACTACATGGATCATACTCCGGAAGGCACCTCGCTAGCGGCTAATAAAGGCAAGCGTGAGCGCAGTTACACCATTGCCAGCGGCGATACATTGTCAGGGATTGCCCAGCGTTACAATACCTCAGTTACCACTATTCTGAGCTACAATAAGATGGGCTCCAGCACGATTAAAGTGGGTCAAAAAATTATCATTCCTGCTAGGTAGTAAGCCCAGTTAAAAATCATGAAAACAGCCAAATATTCAATATAAGGTCACCAGCTATGCCCGTTATTCAGGTTCTCAGTCCGCAATTAGCCAATCAGATTGCTGCGGGTGAAGTGGTGGAGCGTCCCGCTTCAGTGCTAAAAGAACTGGTTGAAAACAGCCTTGATGCTGGCGCCCAAAGCATTGATATTGATATAGACCAGGGCGGCGTTAAATTAATTCGAATTCGCGATGATGGCTGCGGCATTGGTGAAGAGGATTTACCTCTGGCTCTCAGTCGTCATGCAACCAGTAAAATTGGCAATCTGGAAGATCTTGAGGCGGTTTCCTCTCTTGGTTTTCGCGGTGAGGCGCTGGCCAGTATAGCCTCTGTATCGCGGCTCAGCCTGACCTCTAATAAGGGTGAGGGCAGTGCTTGGAAAGCGGTATCCGAAGGGCGTGATATGGAGGTCGATATTCAGCCGGCCTCGCATCCGGTAGGGACCAGTGTTGAGGTTCGCGACCTATTCTTTAATACCCCTGCGCGGCGCAAATTTTTGCGCACCGAAAAAACCGAATATAACCGAATAGATGAGAGCATAAAAAAACTTGCCCTGAGCCGTTTTGATGTGGCCTTTAGTCTACGCCACAATCAGCGTGCACAGCTGAGCTTGCGACCTGCCGTCACACAATTGGAGCAAGAAAAACGGGTTGCAGATATATGCGGCGCGCCCTTTATGGAGCAGGCCCTGTATGTGGATAATGATCGCCACGGCCTGCGCCTCTGGGGCTGGATTGGTCTGCCCACCTTCTCCCGCAGTCAGGCTGATCTGCAACACTTTTTTGTCAATGGTCGCTCGATTCGTGACAAGGTAGTTTCTCATGCGGTGCGACAGGCCTATCAGGATGTTCTCTATCACGGCCGACATCCGGCCTATGTGCTGTTTCTGGAAATTAATCCGACAGATGTCGATGTCAATGTACATCCCACAAAGCATGAGGTGCGTTTTCGTGAGAGTGGCTCCATTCATAGCTTTATCTCGCAAACCATAAAGAAAGCCCTAGCTGAGGATCGCCCTCAGGATCACTTACAATCCAATGATCCCTCTGCTTCGAGCAATCTTACTCAAGGTCAGCAGGCGTTCCCTCAGGGAGCTCAGCAGGCGACGCAGTGGCAACCATCAATGCGGTTTTCTGATCATCGCCAGTCAAGCCATGGTACCGCGACACCGATGGCGGCATATCAAAGCCTCTACTCGACCGATCAGACCCGCTTGCCAGAGGCGACTCCTGACTTTAATAGTCAGCAGGATGTTCCGCCGTTGGGTTATGCCATCGCTCAATTGAAAGGTATCTATATTCTTGCCGAGAACAGAGAGGGTCTAATTATTGTCGATATGCACGCTGCCCACGAGCGAATTACCTATGAGCGAATGAAACGCGATTTTGATGATCAGGGTCTTATTTCTCAGCCCCTGCTAGTCCCCGAGAGTTTGGCGGTTAGTCAGCGTGAGGCAGATGCCGCAGAGCAGCATAACGATATTTTTACCAAGCTAGGATTCACCATTGAGCGAGCCGCCGCTGAAAGTATTATTGTGCGCCAGATACCGGCTATATTGCGCGGTTCAGAAGTCGAAGCACTGCTTCGCGATGTATTATCAGATTTGCTTGAGCACGGGACATCAGAACGGATTAGAGATCATATCAATGAAATCCTATCAACGATGGCCTGCCATGGTTCGGTTCGGGCTAATCGAAAATTAACAGTTCCTGAAATGAATGGATTGCTGCGAGATATGGAATCCACTGAACGAAGCGGTCAGTGTAACCACGGTCGACCCACCTGGTCTCAGTTGACCCTTGATCAGTTAGATAAGCTTTTCTTACGTGGGCGATAAACCAGTGACAGGCTCTGAAAAACCTTCAGCTATATTTGTTATGGGTCCCACCGCCAGCGGAAAAACTGATTTGGCGATTGCGCTGCAAGCGCATTTCCCGGTTGAATTAATCAATGTAGATTCTGCGCAGGTATACAGGCAACTCGATATAGGCAGTGCTAAACCCGATAAAGCTACCCTCGAGATAGCCCCTCATCATCTGATCGATATTCGCGATCCCCTTGATGCCTACTCTGCGGCAGATTTTCTTACTGATGCGACTCGTGTGATGGCCGAGATTACTGCGCGGGGAAATATACCGTTATTGGTTGGCGGCACCATGCTTTATTTTAAAGTGTTACTCGAAGGGCTATCAGAGATGCCCGAGGCTAACGCTGAAATCCGTGCGCAGATTCAGCATCAGGCAGACAGTGAAGGCTGGCCGGCTGTTTACAAACAACTTCAGGCCGTTGATCCAGAGACCGCGGCCGAGCTACACCCAAATCACTCTCAGCGTATTCAGCGCGCACTGGAAGTTTATCTTTTGACGGGCATGCCAATGTCGAAGCTTCGACAAGCGAAAAATATAGGTGCTATTTTCGACACCTATGCCATAAAACAATTAGCGTTGATGCCTGTGAACCGTAAGCTGATACATCAACGTATTGAAAGGAGATTCAAAAGGATGATGGATCAGGGTTTTGCGGCTGAAGTGCAGGGTCTCTATAAGCGCGGTGATTTGCATGGGGATTTACCCGCAATTCGCTCGGTGGGTTATCGGCAGATTTGGCAGTATCTCGACGGCCAGTGCAATTTGGATGAGGCGGTTGAGAAAGCCATAGCCGCGACTCGCCAATTAGCTAAACGGCAGATTACTTGGTTGAGGAATTGGCCGGGAAGTTGTGAAATCGAGACTGATAATGAGACAGAGTTCTTTTCAATTGATAGAATGTGCCTGTTGGCCTTGAAAAAGCTTTCTGATGCGCCCATATATGGCAATAACAGGGAAGGTTAATATTAGTTGTAGGTTGAATTTTACCTACTTTATTTGGTTGCAGTTTTTACAGCACTTCATTACAGCGCTTATTGCAACAACGTTTGAGTATTTAAAAGGAGAAGTATAAATGTCAAAAGGGCACAATTTACAAGACCCTTTTCTTAATGTGTTAAGAAAAGAGCGTATACCCGTATCAATTTTTCTCGTTAACGGCATTAAGCTACAGGGACAGGTAGAGTCATTCGATCAATTTGTTGTTCTGTTGAAAAACACCGTCAGTCAGATGGTATACAAGCATGCTATTTCAACTATTGTCCCGTCACGTGCAGTCAAACTCCCCGCGAGCGGTGCTGCTGGATCGGCAGACGATAGTCAGGGTGGTTTCGATAATGGAAATTTCTCTGATGATGATTATTAGAAAATACTAAGTGTCACTATTTTTTGAACGACCTGATTTTGGCGAAAGAGCGGTTCTTGTTCACTTAAAACTGAATAGTGAGTCCGAACCCGAAGATCCAAGAGAGTTTGAAGAATTAGTGTTATCTGCAGGGGGTGATCCAGTTGAATTTTTGACTGGGTCGCGCATCTCTCCGCATGCCAAGTTTTTTGTCGGCACCGGCAAGCTCGAAGAGATTAGTTCAGCGGTTAAAAGCAGTGAAGCTGAGCTAGTAATCTTCAATCACAACCTTTCTCCCAGCCAAGAGCGCAATATCGAAGCCGAACTAAAATGTCGCGTACTCGATCGCACTGGCCTTATTTTGGATATTTTTGCCCAGAGGGCGCGCACCCATGAGGGTAAGTTGCAAGTTGAGTTAGCTCAGTTGCAACATCTTTCCTCTAGACTGATTCGCGGCTGGACTCACCTCGAACGTCAGAAAGGTGGTATTGGTCTGAGAGGGCCGGGTGAAACCCAGCTCGAATCTGACCGACGTATGGTTCGCGATCGAATTAAGTCAATTCAAGGACGCCTTTTAAAGGTGCGTAAACAGCGCGCTCAGGGTCGTCGAGCCCGAGATCGTGCTGAAATACCGGCGGTGTCATTGGTGGGTTATACCAATGCGGGTAAATCTACCCTGTTTAACACCCTGACTCAGGCCGATGTTTTTGTTGCCGATCAGCTCTTCGCAACTCTTGATCCCACTATGCGTAAGGTAGATGTTCCGGAGAAAGGGACGGTTATCTTTGCCGATACCGTGGGTTTTATTAGCCATCTTCCACACCGTTTGGTCGATGCCTTTCGAGCCACCCTGGAAGAGGCCGCCAATGCCGATCTGCTGTTACATGTAGTCGATGCAGCTGCAGAGGATCGAGCGACTAATATTAAAAGGGTAGAAGAGGTGTTGAAAGAGATTGATGCACATAAATTGCCCACATTGATGGTCTACAACAAAATCGATTTGCTCGATGATGCGACTGCACGCATTGAGCGCAATGCTGAGGGTCAGCCAATAGCTGTGTGGCTGTCGGCGTTAAATGATTGTGGGTTAGATCTATTATTTCAAGCGGTTAGTGAGCGGCTTCCCGGTCAGGTGGTGCACAAAACGCTGCATCTTTTGCCCGAACAGGGCGCACTGCGAGCCGCAATGTATAGTCATAAAGCGGTTTTAGGCGAAGAGATTGATGGGAATGGCTGCATTAATCTTGAAATAAAGCTTCAGGAAATGGATTTTTATCGTATTCTCAAGGCTGCAGGGTTGAAATCAGAAGATTTAATCGCATTGTAAATAGCTAGAGATTGTAGCTAGTTAAAGGTAAAGGCTTTAGAATTGTGCCCGCGCTGGAAACCTGTGGGTAGTCAGTAGCTGGAAAAAAATTACTTAAATTTGGAGAGAGATTATGGCCTGGAATGAACCGGGTGGTGGTAAAGACCCTTGGGGTGGAAATAGAAACAATGATGGACCTCCTGATTTGGATGAGGCGCTTAATGCACTGAAGAAAAAATTCAGTGGCTTTGGCGGAGGCTCAGGCGGTAGTGAAGGAAAAAATTTACTGCCGATTATCTTAGTTGTTTTGATTGTCTTGTGGGGCCTGATGGGTTTCTATCAAGTTGATGAAAAAGAGCAGTCAGTAGTTTTGCGACTCGGTAAATATCACGACACGGTCGGTTCTGGTCTGCACTGGAATCCGCCAATCATTGATTCGATCAGTACGGTTCGAGTCACCGAAGAGCGTCAGTATTCAG
>Ga0209533_1002922_pt1 | contig 15332 bp, 10 predicted proteins | sample COG_04_FD_184748 | JGI IMG/M metagenome (GOLD analysis project Ga0209533, IMG submission 184748) | Pelagic Microbial community sample from North Sea - COGITO 998_met_04 (SPAdes) (version 2) | ecosystem: Environmental > Aquatic > Marine > Neritic zone/Coastal water | place: Helgoland, sampling...
GCTGCCGAACCTTGAGGCATGGCCCCGTAGTTCAATGGATAGAATAAGCGTTTCCTAAACGTTTGATCCGAGTTCGATTCTCGGCGGGGCTACCATTTGCCTCCATAGGCTGCTTAGAACTTGCGTTTTCCAGTGTGGTCCCAGAGGCCCCAAAACGCGCCAACACTTCCTTCGGCGCCTACCTTCCAGGCCTCGTCAAAAGCAGAAAAGTAGAACATCTCGATTTCTTCTTTTTGCGACCAACTCTGCGCGTTGATGAAATACTTGAGGGCATTTTCGTAGCCGGGATCGGCAGCACCCAACGAATCTCCTGCGCTCGGCCATCCGGTCTCGGTGATGATGACTTTTTTGTTCGGTGCCGCTTGTTTTGCTTGGTAATACATTTGCTTCATGTACAGCAAGGAATAATCGCTGTGGCATCCTTCCCAGTACGGGTAGCAATTGGCCAAAATCACATCGCACGCTTCGGTGATTTTAGGGCGATTGGTGAATTCGTAATAGGCGTCGACATAACCCACGGGAACTTCCGGTATGGCTTCCTTGACCCGATTGATGTAGGCGATCAGCTCGGACTCCTCCAACTCCTTCCGGTACATGACCTCATTTCCCACGGCTGCGATGTCCACAAACCCCGCACGAGCCAGTTCAATCAACCGCTCGATCTCTTCCTCGTTTTTTTCTTCATCATCGCCCACCCAGGCGCCGACCAATGTCTTCAATCCGTACTCGCGTGCCAACTGCGGGATGATGTCATTCCCTTCGGTGCACGAAAAGACACGGATCCATTGGGTGTGCGGTTGAAGGAGCGCGAGCTTTCTGCGCACCTGCTCCTCTGAAATGGGATCGCCCGGCTCTTGGTCTCCTTCATAAGGGCTGAAGCAGACGCCGTGCATTTTTTCATTCAAGTGCAAGGCACACTGCTCCTGCAACGCGCTGCGATCCAGTCCATTGACTTCCGTTCCTGTCAACGATAGCACCTTCTCTTTTCTGTACGACATATCCTATTCTTTCTGGATTTGATGTTGGTTTAGTCTTGGACAGCTTTTCGCTTCTCGGCCAATTCGGCCTTGATTTGTTCGGCCTTCTCCTCGGTGATATCGTAATTCTTCATGATGAATATGGCGCCCACAACTCCTGCAATCGGAAGAAGCGTGTAGAACATGCGCATGCCCGTGATGGAGGATTCTGTGACATCGCTGGCATCGAACCCAACGACGGAAAGGATAAACCCTCCGAGCAGTGCAGCGACACCAAAGCCGAGCTTCACCATCCACCAATACACCGCTCCCAGAACGCCTTCGCGTCGTTTGCCCGTTTGCAATTCATCCAAATCGCAGACATCGGCGGTCATGCTCATCATGATGGTGAACAAGCTGCCAATTCCGAAGGAATGGAAGGGCAGCGCATAGAGGAACAAGTGTGGTTTGCCAGGGACAAACAGGAACCAAAACAAGATGTATCCGATGATGGAAATCAATTGAGACACAATGAATGCTTTCTTCTTGCCCATCCGCTTGGACATTTGCGCAACCAGCGGAATCACCAGGAAGGTGGTGACCAACGCCCCAACAGAACCGTGCAAAGCCGGCCAGACGCCCGCGCTTGCAGGATCACTGTTGAACAAGTAGTGCACAATGATCAGGAACGTGTAGGCGGCAATGACATTGAACGAATTGAAAATCAAAAAGGTCGCTCCGGCAATTTGTCGGAATTGCTTGATGCGGAAGGCTTGGAATGCAGAAACGAAGATCTCCTTCACGCTTCGGGTCACCTGCGCCACGCTGATCGGCACAAAATCAGTCCGGTCCAGGGTGGACTTGCTTTTGATGAAAATGGCCGGAATGAGCGCGAAAATGGTGCACGGAATGGCCACCCAAATGGACAGGTCCCGCACGCCCTGAGCGGCGCCCTCTGGAAACCAGGCAGGATCGTAGAGAATCACCCAAAACCAAGGTGCGATGACCCAGGCCCACTGTCCGATGAACTGCGCAATGGCCATGATGTTGGTGCGTTCGTGAAAATCCTCACTGATTTCATACCCCATGGCCACGTAAGGCACGCTGAAGATGGTCAGCCCGAGGTAAAAGACGAGCGACCAAGCCAAGAAATAAATGAAATTGTACAGGACACCATCTCCTTCATACAACTGCCACATGGCCACGTAAGCAATCCCCATGAGAATTGCTCCGATGAAAACGTACTGCCTGCGCCTTCCCCATTTCGAGCGGGTATTGTCCGAAATGAATCCCATGATGGGGTCAGTGATGGCGTCGAAAATGCGTGGCAAGAATTGGATGACCCCCCAGAGAAGGGCGGCAAAACCGAGGTCCTGAACCAACACGATGATGAATACACCGAGCGCAGCGGGAAACATCTGGTTGGCCAGCATGCCGAAGCCAAATGCGACCTTCTGGCCCATTGAAACGGCCTGCGTTGAGGGCGATGTCGAATTTTCCATGGATTTATGGATTTGAGGGGTTTTTAGAGCTGATTATAATCGTTTGAATGGCTTCAGAATCAATGCGAATACGCACATCTTCAGAGAGGCCTGCGATGCACAAGGTGCGGGGCGCATCCCCGGGATTGAAACAGACCAAAACGTGCGTTCCATCCGCTGTTTCTGCGGCAACCGCCATCAATTCGGGGTCGTTGCATTCGCTCGCTAGCACGCTCGCTCCGGGCCGTAGGAATTTACTGAAATGGCACATCACGTCAAAGAGTGGCGTGAAATAAACCTCATCTGCGGCCGGGTCCACGATCACCGGCGCAATGCACCAATTTTTGAACCAATTGGGGCCACCTTGGCGATCCAGCACCATGTTCCAGTCGATCCAGCCGTCCACCCAATGGTTCAGGCACCCGATGATGTCGCGCGCATACCGGTGGACCGGCGCATACGTTGGGTGCAAGTGTTTTTTCTCGGGTTCTCGCCACGTGTAGCCCCAATCCGTCGCCTCTGCGCGCCAATACCAGTCGTCATCTTGCCAAACCGGGGTCTGTGCATCGCAGCACGCCTCCGTTTGAATCAGGAATTTATCGGGAGCTGCTTCGTGAGCGCGCTCCAAGGCCGCAGGGAAATAGTCATGCGTGCTCTCGTACCAATGCACGGCCGTACCGTCGAAATACTGCGCGCTTTCTGCATCGCGGTACATGACCGAAACCCACTCATCCAATCCCTCCCGGTTTTGGTCATAGCCCAACACATTTAGGTGTCCCAGGCCATTTTCCTTCAAGGCAGGACCCAAATGCAATTGCACAAATTCCGTCATCTGCTCCGGAGAGTAGAGCATGCTCTCCCAATTGTCTCCATTTCCATGCGGCTCATTTTCGACCGTAAAGCCCCAAATCGGAAGGCCCTCGGTTTCATACGCTTGGGCGTACTTGACAAAAAACTGGGCCCATGTTGGCTGCATTTCTGGGCGCAAATGCCCTCCAACCCAGGCGTTGTTGTCCTTCATCCACGGTGGAGCGGTCCAAGGCGAGGCGATGATGTCAAAGCCATCTTTCGAAATTTCCTGCGCAGCCTGCATCATGGGGATGAGAAATTCCCGATCCGGATCAATGCTGAAATGCTTCAAATCCACATCACCTTCCACTGGCGCATAGCTGTATTGAAACCGCGAGAAATCACACGAGTTCATGTGCGTTCGCGTCAGGGAATAACATGCTCCATCTTCGTGGAAATAGGCCTCCATGATGCGCTGACGTTGCGAAGGGCTCATCTGATGCACCAAAAATGCGGATGCATCGGTGAACGATCCCCCGAATCCGGTGATTCGCTGCTTTCGTTGATCTGATTGCACCTGTATCGTCGCTTCCGAGGGGTCAGGTTCATTGTGTTTTGCGATCAAATCATGCGGAACGGTATGAAAGCGCCCCCCTCGTCGAGACGTTTCGAAAACCGATATTTTGATTTTGCCGCTTTGCATCTAACCGTTGATTCGCGTGGCGATTAATGTTCGGATTCAAGGGGTGATTCGTAAAACGACTTTACCACCCAAAAGGCCTCCTTCTTATTCCGATCGATGTCCACGAGCCCCCAATATTCTTCATTGGCCGTGGCATCGTAGGGGACACCGCTGCTCCCCGGTGCCCAGCCGCCAACATCTTGCTGATCGGGTTGCCCGGCCTTCCACCAACCATCGGTAAACGAAAAGACCGCCACACCCGCGGCGCGGGTGGAATCCGTCAAGATGTGCTCGAGCAAATGTTGCGTTGCATCGGCTTGCGCCCGCTGATTTTCACCTTCTTCATACCCCAATTGACCGACCGCCATGTAACTGTCTGCACCGAGCTCAGAGAAGTACACCGGTTTGTCGCTGCGTTGGGCAAAATCTTCAAGCGCAGTGTGGGATTCATCCCAGCGGTAAACATTCAATCCCCAAATATCAATGCCTGCAAGCGATTGGATCAACTCCGCGTCGGGAACCTCACCGTGCGCGGTGGCAACGGGGTGGTTTGGATCCGCTGCATGGACAGCATTCGCAGCGCCTTGCAGTGTTTCGTACCACACATCCAACGATCCGCCAAACCACTCGGGATGGAAGTTGTACTCATTTCCGAGTTCCCAGAACAGGATGGCCGGGTGGGATTTGAATGATTGGATGTAATCCAAATAAGTGCCCGATTGCAAATCGTACACACCGTCTTGATTGTATCCAAACCCAATGATGACCTTCATGCCGGCTTCACTGATTTGGTCCAAGACGGACTTTGAAGCGATCGGTTCATACACGCGAAGGGTGTTGACACCCATTTCCTGCATGAGACTCAGGTCTTGCGTCAAGTTTTCGAAGCTGCGCTTGTCCTGACCGACGGGCACGGGATGATAGCAGACGCCTTTGATAAAATACGTGCCTTGGGAGGTTTGAAGCTGCGCACCTTCTGTCCAGACCCGTGCGCCTGATTCGGACGTGCAGGAGGACGCACCGAGGCACAGCAAGCATGCGATGAACACGAGGTGGAGGAGGTTCGTTTGATGCTGCATGGGATGAATTGATTGAACCATTACCGTGCGGGGTTCAATACATGCCGATCGAGCAATTCCCGCTGCCCTTCGTACGTGCTTTTGATGGAATGGCCATCCCGGGTCAAGCCGCTGAAAACGCCTTGTTCCACATGTGACCACAGCGCATACTTTGCGTCGCCTTCGACGGTAAACAAACCAAAATGATTTTCAGAATCTGTGGGGTTTGCGGCACTTTTCCACGGCTCATCAAACGCTTCGAAAAAGAAGCAGCTGATGCCGGAGGATTGGGTCCATTCGCGCATGCCTTGGTAAAAAAGAGCTTGCTTGTATTCGTCCGCGGCTCGAGAGCCTTCAGGCCCATAGAATCCGTCGGAAACACTGGACCAGCCGGTTTCTCCGATGTGCACGGCCTTCGTCGAATCAATGGTCTGAACATAGTCAACCACTTGGGCATATTGGGTTTGGCTGTACGCCACGGCCCGCTGCATTGCCTGCTCAATCATCCCACTCTCCGATGCTGCATCTTCCGCGCTGTCCAAGGATGCTCTTCCCCAAAACACGGGATTGTAATGGGTGTCGTGGAACGGGTAGGTGTGCATGGAGACATAATCCACGGCGCGAACCAACGCCTCGAGATCTTCATTGTGGTACTCGCCTCCACCTCCGCCCCAGGACGCGAAATTATCCGAGCTTGTGATCCACAAATCATCGGGCAGCTCGCCTTCCGATTTCAAATGCTGAAGGTGATTGACCCAATGCAAAATGACGCTCGGAGCCACAAAATAGGAAGCGGCCCAATGGACCATGGCCTCGTTTCCGACCGCAATGACTTTCACGATGTCCGGAAACTGCTGAGCCAATGCGACAGTGCGCTCGATTTCAATCTGATTCGCTTCGTAATCCTGTTCTGCATGGTTGGGCGAGTCGGTCCATGCGCCAGCGCAATCAATCCATGCGCCGAGCATCACATACATTTCAAAACGCGGATCTTCTTGCTTCATTTCGTGGATGGCTTTTACCACGTTTGAAGCATGCGGCAATTGAACATTGTACGTCCGTAAAATCCGAATGCCCATGGCATGCAAAATCCGCATGTCCTCCTTTAACTGAGCAATTGACGGTTGCTCAGAACGGCTGACCCCCCTGTAGCCTCCATAGGATATGGCGGTGTATTCAGGATTTCCTAGAAGCTCGGATGCCGATGGATCGTGCATGATTTGATTGGATTTTACTTGTCCGCATGATGCGATGACCGTTGAAAGAAGAAGGAATATAGCCATAGCCCGCCTGGGAAGGCGATAACCTGCAAACGCAGAAAGGGAATTTGGAAAATGCACCATTCGCGTTGGATCAGGCCGTGACGGTCAGTTGCGTCACCTCGTGCGACCGGCGGAATATTTTGCTGCTCAACGCCCGATTGAGGGCCAAACCTTCGATGCGCTCGGTGCGTCCATCGGCCATCTTGATTTCAATTTCGGGTTTGTCCCCCCGCTTGTGAATGACTGGGACTTGGCACACGGTGTACGCCAAGCTATCCGCAGCCAGATCGATGGTTTGCCAGCGTTGCTTGACATCCACGTAATCAAATGCAGCGGCCTCGGTCAAAAATTCTTCGCGATGCATCAGGGCGCGGTCAAAATGAAGTTGCCCGTCGGAAACGCGCACACCCAGTTCCCCAAATCGGCAAAGCAAATCTTCTTTCACTTGACCGGTCATGCCGGGTTGCTGCGCTCCTTTGCCGCCCGGGGTGTGCGAATAAGGGTCGGTTGGGAACGCACCGTATAATTCGGGCGACTTATGGGCCCCGATGCCGGCATTGATTTCGAAGTAGTGATTGAACAGCTGCCCAATGATTTCAGGAGATACTTCTTGCTCCACGGCAGCCTTCGTCACTTCAAAGACGGCAAGCCTGAGCTTGGAAACCATGTGCCAATAGATGGAGCCCAATCCTTCATACCCAAAGAAGGTTCCGGAACGGCCTGTAAAGGACTTGTGGTTGAAGATGCCCTCGTAAATCGCTTCAATTTGCTTTTGCTCTGAAGCCACCAAGGAATCATATTGGTTGGGCAATGCACGCAGTGCTGCACGCAAGGAATTAACATTGTTGTGGTTGCCATTGAAGTGAAATCCACCCATGCAATCCTGGGTCACAATGTCCGCATTCTCGTCTTTCACCAATTGGGACAAGAGCTTGGAGCCGGCCAACGCTTCCGGGTCGATGTTGTTCTTGTCCAAGAACCGCGGCAACGATTTGTTGGGATACAGCACATAGCTGTATTGATCCTCGCGAAAGAGTGCACTTGCCTTCAACGCATCCAAAACGTCAAGGCTTTCGGCTGAATTCAAAAGGCCCGAACTCAGCACTGCGACCTGGCCTTCAAGCATCTCCGGCAATTCGGTAACCTCGATGCCCCCATCGGGCTCAACCGTCATGAGGTTGTAGGCATGGTAGAGGCCGTCGGGTCGTTTGTTGGCTTTGATGGAGTGCTCCAAGTGCTGCAATGCCACATCGACAAACGCCGAGAGGTCAGCTAATTTCATCGCGGACTTGTGGCCCGAAAAATTCTCACTGTAAATTTTTTGACGGTAGTCGCTCGCTGCAATGCCCAATCCGTCGAGAATGGACCGTCGCTGGGCATTGGAGATCTGTCCTGTCGTTACGGATTGGTGTTTCGAGAGCGTTGCATTCATGCGATTGAAGCAAGTGAGCAGCTCATCTGAAATCTGGACTTCTTGGTGGCTTGTGGAGGCCAAAACATCCTTGAAATAAACCAAGAAACGTCGGAGGTAATAGAGCGTTACCATGGACACGCCGTTCCCGACCAGGGCATTGTTTGCATCGTTCCACTCGGGACGCTGTGTATTCATCCAAATCCCCCCTTCCGGAATGAAATTCGAAACCTTGGCGAGCATGGTCGCCATGATTTTCTCGATGAAATTCACTTTGTAGATGAACACGTGGGCTTCACGAAGAAGCGCTCCATCGCCCCCGATCTCGTCTTTTTTAAACGCAATCCTCTCTTCCCGATCGTGATCGAAATCAATCGTGTTCTTGGGATCTTCCAGCAGCGCGTCGTACGGCTTGATTCGGTAAGGGACGTTGGCGTAGACAAATGAATCGTTCTCGAAATACTCTTCCAGTTTCTCGGGGTAATAGGCCCGCAAAAACTCGAGGAATTTCAGCAGATAGATGATCTGATGATCGCCCCAATAGCCGATGTACGACCAAGGGTTGTCCGGTTCAATGGTCTCCCATTCAAACCCGTCTTTGAACACCCGATAAGGGTTGTATCCATCGAATGTGGTCGCATTGAGAAACTTGAAAATCATTCCCTCAATGAATTCGGGATATGCGTGGACCAAGGCTTCCCAGTTTTGGAAGATGTCACGCCAATTGCCCTGGTAATCAAGGATCTTGGAACCATCGTCTTCGTTGCGCAGGTTGATCGAAAACCGATTCCAAGGACGGCTGGGATCACCGTGGCGCCGGCTGAATTTCAGGGGCAAATACTCTGCGGACAGTCGCTTGAAATTGAGGTCATCGTCCTCTTTCGTTTGTTCTTGAAGGAAGGACAAATCGAATTTTTCGGGCCAAGTGGCCATCACGTCCGCTTTCTTGAAGAATACTTTATGGTTCGCGCGGTCGATGTACGCCATGAAGTCCTCGCGTTCAATCGCATAATTTTCATCAAAAATTCCGCCGCGCATCACGTTGAACATGGTGTTGGCGAAATGCCGGATGTTGCGGCGACGATCGGCCGTGAGCTGCAATCCATCGCTGCCCGCAACGAGCGCCATGAGGCGTTTGGACCCCTCCTCAACGTCTTGCAACAATTCGCCCTTCAAGGCCTCGGGCGATTGAAGCTCCTGTTTCAAGCGAACGACTTCGCGAATGGACTGGCTCAGATTCGCAACGATCATCCAGTCTTTGCGTCCGTGGGGTGCTAGCTCAAAAGAATTTTGAATAAAATAGGCCCCGCGTTCGCCTTTGATGTCGGTCTCGGTGACGAGAGCGGCACCGGTCTTAAACGCTTGCAACTGTTTCGAAGACAAGAGTACGGTAGGCGCATCAAACCCCAGGGACCAAACGACGTTTGCTTTCAATGATTCGCTGGGCTCGGCCTTGTCGGAGATGATGGCGCTCAGCGCATAAATTCCCACATTGCCAGCCTCTAACTCGCATTTTTTGTAGGCATCCACCAGGTTGCTGCTGCCGCGTTGCAATCCTTCCGGCACACCGTGCGGCAGGACATTCTGAACCCCGTCGAGCACACTCACCTTCGTGGGTTTTGATGCGGAAGACTTGAGTCGTGCCTGCCGCATGAATCCGAAACGCTCGCTCGCAGCCCATTGGTAGCTGAAGGTCAATTCGAGGTCGTGATTGATTTCTTCAAAGATGACCTTGTTGCCGCACGTGTTTTTATACAGGTTGCGTTCGATGGTATATACCCCCGCGTTTTGTTCCGAAAAAGGCTGCCAAAGCATGCGACGACCGTCGGATTCAACCAATATGATGGTCTTGCTGCCTGTTGTTTCTGCGGCTTCTGTGATTTTGTCGTCTGTGTAATACGGGAATAAGGCGAAATCGCTGTTGACTCTTCCAGCGGACAGCCCACCGTTGCTCGCCAAAAACATCCAATGATCCGAGTGGCTCACAATGCTCATGAAGAAGGGCCGCATGCGATCAACCGTGCTGATTTTGTAGTACGTTTCGCCGCCGATGGTCACTTCCTCCCCGGAAGTGGCGGTGGTTGAAGTGTGAAAGGGCTGTGCCCCAAGGTATACTGGTGTGCTGTTTTCCAAGTCGCTCATTTCAACGTGATAGTTGGTTGTCGTGTGACCTTTCGCCCCGCCTGCATCATTCCTACGGCGAACAAGATCGAGTTGCTGTTCATTTACAGCAGAGCGAAAATAAAGCGAGCGAAGGGAATTCACCACATCAATTGGGAAGGATGCAGCGTTAATTCAGTTATTTCCTTTGTTTACGGGCGGATTCCAGTTAAAAAACAAACGAAATTCGCGGATCGCGACAAAGGCGAGAAAGGAGTGGTTGAGCTGATGGATTTCATCATTGCTCGGTGCCGCGATCGCGGCGTGCGCAAATTGGAACGCTATTCCAACACCAAACTTGAAAATGCCTTGCACTTGTATCGCAAGTATGGGTTTTCGGAAATACCGCTTCCTGCGCACTGTGTGTACGATCGTACCAACGTTCGAATGCAATTGGTTCTGTGAGTACCTTGGCCGTATAACAAAACGAGCAAAACTCCCTCAATTATGTCGATTTTCCGAGCCTCTTTCATTCTCCTTTTTTCATGCATCGCCATTGCCTTTGCGAGTTGTGAAGCGGCAAAAAAGGACGTTTCTGCGACCTTCGATGCGAATGCGGCCACAGTCGCGCACGTATTCGCTGACTTTCAAGCGGAAGACGACCATTTTTTCACGCACTTTGCGGAAGATGCTTATTGGGCTGGAACCAGCCTGAATGCTCCGGATTCCATCGCGTTGGCCGATGTGGCTCCGAAGTACCGTGAGCTTTGGGGGAAGTACGATTACACGTTGACAGAAGAAGCGAATTTCCTGCCCGGTGTCAATCCAGTTTCCAAAGAAACAGATGGCTCTGTTCGGGGCTATTTCAAGTGGAACATCACCAAGGTTGCTACGGATAGTACGGAGCAAAAATCGGTGAATGTGAAAGTCTATGAGTCGTTTGATTTCAACGCGGAGGGCAAGATTGTGTGGACACAAGTTTACGCCAACATGCAAGCGGCATACGCTGCCCTGGAGGACTGAACGGCAACGCGGTATTGTCACGCCCTTAAAGCGTGCAAAAGACGCCTTCTGGCCACGGGCAGAGAGGCCTCTCGAAGCGGAAAGGTGTAGCTCATCCGAGCCAAATACACGGCGGGATTGGGCCAATTGGGGAATTCCCGCGTGAGGCGCAATTTCATATGCTCAAAGGACTCATTTAAGGACTTTTTGACCCGCTCAACAGGGTCCACTTTCATGCGCACGTGAGGCTCTCCGTTGATCAGGATGTTTGATTTCGAATAGCGATAATTGTCCACTGTTTTGAGGCTTTCATCGTAGACAAACAGATACCCTTCGTCGCGGTACAAAGGCTGCACCCCAATGGGTTCCAAATCGAGGTGTTCTTCGACAATTTCGTAAAGGTTGCGACCATTGGCCATGGCTTTTTCGATTTGAGGAATCGCGAACGAGAGCAGCTCGTCCAGGTAGTCTTGCAATTCAGGGTGCGCGGTAAAATGCTCGTAAATCATGCGGCGGCTCGAAAAATTCAGTCCTTTGAGCGATCCGCGTAGTTTTTTTTGCCAGTCTTGCTGCTCGGAGCGAAACGATTGCAAGTCCCGATGCTGTTCGATGAGGTTGGACAGGCCCGGGTAAATTTTGACTTCGCGAAAATCCCGTTCCACTTGTTTGAGCCAAGCCAACAATACGTACCGCTTGTATTCGGCATCGAGGATGCCACCGGTCAACCAGTCGGAAGGAAGTTCTTTTCGAGTCATAGTTTAATTTACAAAAAATATCAATTCAATCGGCAGGGCTTGGGGGGTGTCTTGGTAGGAAAGAACTATTTTGGCCGCATGAAACCACTGCACGATTGGGGCCTTTTGATATTGCGTTTGGGAACAGGAGGGCTGATGCTCCCGCATGGATGGTCCAAGCTGAATCGTTTGATCGAAGGACTCGGAGCAGCCGAAGGTGTGAAATTCTACGATTGGCTTGGCCTTGGTTCGACGGCTTCTTTGTGCCTGACGGTTGTTGGAGAACTAGTCGCCCCAATTTTGGTGTTGATTGGATGGAAATCACGCTGGGGCGCTGCGCTTATGGCGATTACCATGGGCGTGGCCGCATTCATGGTGCATTGGGAAGATCCGCTTTCAGACAAGGAGCATGCCTTGCTTTTTTTCTTCCCAGCATTGGTCTTGGCACTGATGGGGCCGGGAAAATGGAGCTTGGACCGCAAGTAAAGGAACAATACCTGCAGCTTTTGAGCTTCGATGCCCGTATCAGCGCTTGACCAGGCGTTTGGGGACGAACAATGGGCCTTGTCCCTTGGGGTTTACATGCGTCAAATGCACGGTATAAACTCCACGGGCGAGAAAAGACACATCCATTGGTGATGAAACAGCAGGCGCGGAATGAACGCGTTTGCCGCTGGCGTCATAAAAGTCCACGCTCCAGTCTTCCAAAATCCATTCAGCGGCCGCGGGAAAACGAATGTGTACCAACGCATCTGCGGGATTGGGGAACAAGCTCCACGCGGGAGATTGTGTCCCTTCGATTCCTGGAATGCCCACCACGGTCCAATCGTTGCTGAACACGCCCGGGCACGCGACAAAATCCGAGACCAAAACGGAATACAATCCCGGGCCTTCGAGGAGTAGAAGTGAATCTGTGGCGCCCGGCAAAACCACACCGTTGTTGTACCATTGGTATACCGAATACGCGGCATCCAAGCTCAATTCACCGGGACTAAACTCTTCCATTAAAGGGGCTTCTAACGGATAGCAAACGAGCAGTGAATCACTTTCCCAGGGACACATGTAATCGTCCCAGGCGGTCACACCGTACCAACCGCTGTTGGCCGGGAACCACAAATGGCCTTCCATGTCATCCAGGGTGTCCGAAACGCTGCCATTTGCATTCCAAACATATTCTGCAAATCCAGCATCTGTCACGAGCAGTTCCGGTTCGTCCGCACCGTTCGTGGTCAACTCCAAGCCGAGGGCAGCGGAGGTATTGCAAAAGAGTAGGCTGTCGCTCGCCGTGCTACATCCCTGAGCGGAAGTCCCGATCACGGTGTAGAAACCGTTATCGTTTGGAGCAAATCCGAAGGCTTCGCTGGAAAGCAAGAGGCTATCGCCCCACATCCAATTGTATTGACTTAAATAAGGGTTGGTGCACGAAAGGCTATCGTTTTCGAGCCAAACGAGTCCAACTTCAGGCGATTCATTGACGATTACGGTGGCCGTATCGATGACGTTGATGGCTTCTTGCAATGCAATCGTAGCGACGGCATAGCTGGGGTTTGCATTCAAATCAATCGTTCCGGCGCCATTCGGACTGAAACTGGTGGAGCCCAAGTCGTCGTCGCCTGCAAGAAAATCTTCGTCGTAAAAAGAGACGGAATACGGGGGATTTGTCAATACAATGGATAGCCCATTCCAAGTGGCGGAATAGCTCTCTTGGGCAGTGCTGGAGGTGTAGACATTGGAACCATTGGCATCCGATAGTACGAAATAAGGGTCTGGGTCGGGAGACCAGCCGTCGTCCCAGCCGCCGCCGCCCGTGGTATTGAGGGTAATCTGGGTCAGCATTTGGTCGAAAATGACGGTTTGCAGTGCGACGTCGTACGTCCCTGATTCAGCAAACAACATGCTGTCGATGCTTTGGCTTTGGGAGAACTCACCGTTTCCAAAATCCCAGGCATAAGTGGTGACTTGTGCGGTGTTTCCAGCGAGACTGGCGTCGAAATGGGCGAGCAACGAGTCGCATCCAGAGGTAGGAGCATAGGTGAATGTCCCGGTTCCACCAGCTCCTTCCTCTACGATCAATAGATAGTCAAACGATTCATTGACGACTTGTTCGATTCCAAATGCCGAAGCCACTGCTGAAATGCTGATGACCATGTCGTAGACACCGGGCAATACAGGCTCTCCACAAATACTTGCACAGCCTGCGGTTTGGCCATTGGCGGGTTCATAAACGGCATCGGATTCGTCCAGCACGACACTGAGTCCCAAAGGCACACCGGTGATAGAGGTAACGGTGACGGTGCTCAGCGACGCAGTTACGCCGGATCCTGGATCCACCACGTTTTCAGGCATGAAAAAGGTGATGGTTTCTTCGTAAAACTCGCCGGTTGTGGCCGCGGGCAGGCTTTCTGGGCAAATTGTAGGAAACCCATCCGCGGAAGTGCATTCAGGGTCTGGGATGCAGTCGAGGCATTGGCCGTTCGCAGCGGCTGCCATGACAACAGCAGCAAACGCAAGGAATAGTCGGTAGGCCATGGCGATGCAGGTTTGTTCAGAATCCGAAAATTAATGAAAAAGAATCCGAAACATCCATGGAGTCATTTTTATGCGGAGCCCTCAGCGCTGGACCTATGTCGTAACGCTTGATTTTCATTGAAAGGAGGCATTTATTTTCTTGATTCGGAACTTTTTAATTGGTGAATGCACGAAATAACAACAACGACATGAACATCAATTTGTTGATAAGTTAGCAACCGCCAAGGCGTCTGAAGCACCTGTTAAATCAGGCCTTTCAGGCGGTTGAGGTGCCCGGCGCTAAAAAGATTTCAACAACCAGAAATAAGCATTCGTCTACAAAAAAAGCGGATTCATTTTTAAAATCAAGTGATTTGGCGTAAATTTGACTCCTTAACCATCGATACTCATGTCACATTTGATGATCACCTCCAAAAGTAGCTGCACCCCGTTGCGCCAGAGCGTTTATTCAGCACTTTTCTGTCTGTTTGGAATTTTTTCCTTTGCAGTTATGGGAACCACCGAGGCTGCAGCGCAACCAGGAGTTTTGTATGTTTCCAAAATGCCACCTATAGGGACGGCGCCTAATTTCAGTAGCGAGGCTACGTGGGTCGGAAATATTGTGCCACCGAGCGGATCGAGCATTCAAATTGTCGAAAATTCAATCGTTGTTTTGGATGTGGACAACTATACGTTTGGGGTCGTTAACGTTACTGTTGGCGGAAGTCTTGACTTGGGAGCGAATACAGTGACCATCACAGATTACCTCGTGAACAACGGAACATTGACCGCATCTTCAAGCACGGTTGTATTCAACTCCACTGTAGCTGACAATAGTTCCGGTCAACCGACATGCGATGGAGTAGCAGCGATAACCTTCAATGATGTTCAGATTCCGAGTTCAGCAGTGGTGGATTTTGGTTCAGGTGCCATAGGTGCTGAGCCCAATACAGAGGCCTACGTGAATGGAACGCTTTCGATGGACGGTGGTGCGGTTGTTTTGTATCCACCTTTCTATGGCGGCGCATCTACATTGAAATACAACGATGACTACACGGTGAGCACAGAGTGGACCAAAAACGATGCTTCGGCTTCGACCAAAGGTGTGCCAACCCACGTTGAAGTGGCTGACGGAGCGAGTTTATCATTTGGAAGCACTTCAGACAATTACACGTGTGCTGGGAATTTCACAGTAAACGGTTCGGGTTCATTGAATATGGCGACCATGTCGGGGGATCTCACAGTGACTTCTGCGCTGACGGTGACGGGAGCTTCAGGCTCGTTGGACATGTCTTCCATGATGGGTGACATCATTGTCAATGGCAATTGCACCATTGGAGGCGTTGCAA
>Ga0209533_1002925_pt1 | contig 15323 bp, 14 predicted proteins | sample COG_04_FD_184748 | JGI IMG/M metagenome (GOLD analysis project Ga0209533, IMG submission 184748) | Pelagic Microbial community sample from North Sea - COGITO 998_met_04 (SPAdes) (version 2) | ecosystem: Environmental > Aquatic > Marine > Neritic zone/Coastal water | place: Helgoland, sampling...
ATAATAGTTACTGCAAATGGGCCTGAGCTCAATTTTGGCTAGGCTTCGTCGTTGCTGGCTTATGCTCCGCGGTTGCGACAGAGCGCAACCCTCCAATTGCGGCGGGCGTGTCAAGTCACGCCCCTACAGTCTTAGATGTTATCCTGCAGGCTGCCTAGCTCTTCTGGGTTTTCGAAGCTTAGACGCTCGAGGGCCTCTCCAACTAGATAGAGTGAGCCAGTGATGACGATGGTGTCGCCTGCGTTTCCGAGCGTGCACGTCTTGGGGCTTGGAATGATCTCTTGGAGAGCGGAATGATGGACTTCAAAGCCGCGCTCACTCGCTAAGTAGCCCTCAAGTGTTTCGGTGGGAGTGGCTCTTGGTTGATTGGCTTGCACTAAATGCAACTCTGCTGCGTGAGGTGCAAGTGCTTGCATCAAACTGCGGCCGCGGGATTCACCGAGTGCTCCAGCGACAATGATTGGACGTTTACCGTTTTTTTGGACCAAGGTCTTTAGGTTTTCGCTGAGCATCTGTGCGCCCTCAGGGTTGTGAGTGGCGTCGAGTATTAGGGTGCGGTCGGCAAGTTGTATGGTTTGCCAGCGGCCCGCCCATTCGATTTGTTGAAGGGCTTCGTGTGATTGAATAGGGAAGCGTTCTGCGATGAGTTCGGTAGCGTAGACTGCGACGGCGGCATTCCAGCGTTGGAATGAGCCTGATAGGTTGGTGTTCGGGAGTTCGGCTACATTAGTAAAGCGTTCCGTGACCGAATAAAGTGGCGCGTTGCGTTCGCTCGCTATCTCTCGAATGACAGTCTCGGCTTCTGGAGGGAGCTTGCCTATGAGCACGGGCTTGCCCTCCTTAATGATTCCTGCCTTTTCTCGTGCGATGGCTTCGATCGTGTCGCCGAGGAGTTCAGTGTGATCGAGGCTGATCGATGTGATGATCGAGAGTTCGGGGTCGACCACATTGGTGGCATCTAGGCGTCCACCGAGGCCGGTCTCGAGCAGTGCGATGTCAACCGACTTTTCTGCGAAGCGTAGGAAGGCCATCGCGACCATAAACTCGAAAAAAGATGGATGGTTGTCGTGGTCGACTTTGCCGAGGGCTTCGGCAACTGGGCGTAATTGCTCTGAGTAGCGGACGATGTCGGTATGAGAAAGGATCTCTCGATTGACCTGCACGCGCTCGCCTTGGTGAACGAGGTGAGGGGAATTGAAAAAGCCTGTTGTGTATCCATTGGATCGATACAATGCTTCGAGCATTGCGCAAGTCGATCCCTTGCCATTAGTGCCTGCGACATGGATACTAGGAAATGCTTTTTGCGGATGACCGAGCGCTTTGACAAAGAGGCGCATTCGATCAATGCCGTATTTGGAGCCTTGGTTTTTGAGCGAATAGAGATAGTCGCGGGTTTGGATGTAGTCGGTCATATACAAAAACAGGAGAGGTGATCGCCTCTCCTGTTAATAAAATACGTTGCTTACGCTCAAACTGCTTTTTCTGCGCGGTAGAGGGCTTTGATCAAGTTGATCACGCGGTCGCGCATTTCTAGGCGAGGGATGATCAAATCGACAAGTCCGCGGTCGAGTAGGAACTCTGAGGTTTGAAAGCCGTCTGGGAGGTCCTGCTGAGTGGTTTCTTTGATCACGCGCGGGCCTGCGAAACCGATGAGTGCTTCAGGCTCTGCGATGATCACGTCACCGAGTGATGCATAACTCGCCATCACCCCTGCCATCGTCGGGTTGGTGAGGATCGAGAAATATGGAATGCCGGCATCGCTGAGGCGAGCAAGGGCAGCACTGGTTTTAGCTAACTGCATGAGGCTCAAAATGCCTTCCTGCATACGAGCACCACCGGATGCAGAAACGATGATCACGGGGATCTTTCGCTCGACGCCACGCTCAATGGTGCGAGTGAGCTTTTCGCCAGCTGCTGAGCCTAAACTTGCTGCCATGAAGCGGAAATCCATGACTGCGATGCTGACGGGAACGCCGCCCATTATACCCACTCCTGAAATGACGGTATCCGTTTCTTTCGTCTTGGCCTGATTTTGCTTAATTTTTTCTGGGTATGACGAAGTGGCATTGAACTCAAGCGGGTCGAGAGAGTGCACACCTGTGTCCATTTCTTCGAAGGTGCCTTTGTCGAGCATCGATGCGATACGATCGCGGGCTTTGAGCGGGAAGTGGTAGCCGCTGTTGGGCACGACCATGAGATTCTCTTTAAGAACCTTGTTGTAGATGATTTCGCCAGTCTTTGGGCATTTGGTCCAAAGATCTTTTGGGATGTCCTTTTTCTTAACCGTGACGGTCGAGTATTGTGGTTTTCCGAAGAGTGCCATGTGTATGAATTAGGATTTAAAGTTAAGAATAATTCGTCTAGCCGTGCCCGAGAGTGACCACTTTAATTCGGGTCGCGCCTGCTTCGAGTAATACCCGTGCACAAGCGTTGAGAGTCGAGCCCGTCGTAAAGACGTCATCCACGAGGATGTATTGTTGATTGGGGATTACAACTGCATTGGGGGCCAAAGCAAAGGCATTTTTTACATTCTGGTGACGTTGCTCTCGATTTAGACGGGTTTGGGTCTGAGTAAATTCGCGTCGAATCAGCATATTTAAGACCTTTGAGCGTCCTTTAGTTGCCTCAGAGAGCATGTTTGCAATTTTTTCGCTTTGATTGTAGCCACGTTCCCGCTGTTTCGTTGGGTGCAGGGGCACTGGGATTAGGGTTGAATTATCAATATACTGCTGATAATGAGGAGATTGCGCGATCATTTTGGTCGCGTCGTTGAGCACGTAGAAGCCGCCATTGTATTTCAGCTCATGAATCATCGAGCGTGCTGGGCCTTTGGCCAGAAAGAGTGTCATTCCTTGTTTGAAGAGCGGGTTCAGCTCTGCGCAGTGCGGGCAACTCTTTGGGCCCGCCAGCATCCCGTAGAAGGGGAATCCGCAGGTCGAGCAGGCAGGTGGCTTGGATAAAAAGAGCTCTTGGCTACAGCTTCTGCAGAGAAATTCGTAAGGCGAGTCCTCGATCGCGTCCGTGCAGTGCACGCAGCTGCGGGGGAAGAAAATGTCAGTCAGTGCAGAGCCGAGCTTCTTGCCACTCGATGGACTGCTGTCGCTCTCGGTTTGCTTACTCATTCCCTGATGCAAATCGTGGACTGAGCCCCAAGCTGCTTATTTCACAGAGAGCGTTAATGTCTTCCAAAAATCTTCAATGATGTAGCCGTCGGTCTCATACTCTTCTTTCTCGACCATGGTCACGATCAATACGCCCTTGTCGTTGCTGCCGTAGGCATAGAACTCGCGTTTCCATTCCTCGTCGTTGTAGCGGGTATAAACCACTTTACCATTTAGTGTATGTTCGCCGATCTTTCTTTCGCCTGTTTCCTCTTCCTTTTTGTAGCCGTAGCTGACTTCTTCCTTGGTCAATTCATGCGCCATCAGATCGATTAAAGCTGAAGGGTCCATGGATTTGTATTCTTGAACCAAGACACCGCAACCGAGCGGAGACATGAGCATCGTCTGTTGGATGCCATCACCCAAATCCGTCTTTGCGGGCTGCAGCAAATTCTTGTGTTTGATGGAGAAGAAGTCGCTGTTGAAGGTAACGTATTCCTTCTGCGTTACCTTGATGGTTAACTCTTCGCCGCCTTCTGTGGTGTAACGAACTTCCTCGTTTAAATGGAGGTCCATTTCCTTATCACCGATAAATAAAGAGTAGTTGGCTGCTTGCATACTCAATGCGCTGGCTAGCAGTGACGTGGAGAAAAGTGCGAGGAGTTTCATAGATATGGAATTCAGGAGTGCTGTCGCATTAGGAAGTTAGGAGTGTGTGGGGGGCCTTGGAAAACGCAAAAATAAAACTGAGTTAAATAATGAGGCCGATGATGAGGTGGTTGAGTCCAGCGAATTAGTATGTTCTCGGTAGTGCTCTTTTTTCGGGTGCGAGTAGAGCCTGTTTTGAGGGAGGGCAGTGAGTTCAATAAAACACTGTATCCAAAAATAAGCCTTTGGCAGGGGCGGTGACGATGCGGTGGGTGCGTTCTTTAGAGGCGATGATTTCGCTGATGTCGTTTGGGGTGAGTCGGCCGCGGCCTACGGCGTGTAGGGCGCCGGCGAAACTGCGGACCATACGGTAAAGGAAGCCAGTGCCTTCGGTGTCGATGCGGATGAATTTGCCGCGTTGTTTGATGTCGAGGCGGTGCACGGTTTTGACTGGGTTGGGATCGTTGTCTTTACCGTGGGTCGCGCTGAGCGCGGTGTAGTCTAGAGTGCCAGTCATGCGACTTGCGGCTTCGCGCATGGCATCGAGATCGAGTGGGAAGTCGCGGCAATCCCATACATAGCGAGTATCGACAGGATTGGGTCGGCCGAGATAGAGATTGTAGAGGTAGCGTTTGCCTTTGACTGAGTAGCGGGCGTGAAAGTCGTCGCTTACCTTGAGGGCGGATTTGATTTGTAGGGTTTTGTCGAGGTTTGCATGGAGCGCGCGGATGAGTTTCTCAGAGTCGTGTTTCCAGTTGGCATCGAAATGGAAGCATTGGCCGCGCGCATGCACCCCAGCATCGGTGCGGCCACTGCCATGGATTTGGATCTTGGTGTCGAAGATCTTCGAGAGGGTGGCTTCGAGATGGTTTTGCACGGCGCCGCCGCTGGGCTGTCGTTGCCAGCCGTCAAAGTCGGTGCCGTCGTAGGCGCAAATACATTTCCATCGCATGCTGGGAGCTTTGTCGGCTTCGGTTGAGTTGTGAAGAATGAAGTTTGGATTTTAGAGAAGAGGATAGTGGGAGAGGGGAACGTTGAACGCTCAACATCGAACGTTCAATTTTGAAGTTTTTAGTGGGACGGATAGGGATGAATTTTAAACCACCCGTTTCCTTTGGTCACTTGAGGACACCCAAAGCACAGAGCGACTCTGACGTGTTTTGGGTTTTTGCTTGATTTGTGGAGAGTGGGAGAGGGGAACGTCGAACGCTCAACATCGAACGTCCAATGTTGACGTTGAGCTGGCGTGAACGGAGTTTTCTTAGGCATTCATTATTCAAAGTTGGACGTTGAACGTTCGATGTTCCCCTTCGTGCTTGGCATCTTCTTTTGAGGTGTAAGGCTGGGCTGGATGTATTCTCTGGATGTTTGGCAGTATAGTATGATCGCGTTGGGGGCCTTCTTTGTGGGGCTTGGCAAGGGCGGGCTGCCAGGTGTGGGGAATTTGACTGTCGTGTTGATGGCGTTGGCGCTCCCTGCGAAAGCTTCGGTGGGGATCTTGCTGCCCATCTTAATCTCGGCGGATATCATCGCGGTGATCGTGTATCGGCGTCATGCGCTCTGGTCGTATATCTTTAAGCTGGCGCCAAGTATGGTGCTTGGAATTGTGTTGGGCTATTTTGTTTTCAGTCGTGTGGATGATGCGCAAGTGCGCTTGATGATTGGGTTGATTCTGCTGGGGATGACGGCGGTGCATTTCATTCGTAAATGGATGCGGCGTAAATCAACGGAGGCGGATCTGCTTCCGCACCATCCAGTTTTTATTGGGGCGACAGGAATCATTGGTGGATTCGCGACGATGGTGGCGAATGCGGCAGGGCCAGTGGCGGCGCTTTATTTCATCGCGTCGGGTTTACCGAAGTATGCCTACATCGGGACTTCGGCTTGGTTCTTTCTCTTGGTGAATTGCTTCAAGGTTCCTTTCATGATGGATCTCGGTATCATCGATTGGCCTTCGCTACAGTTTAGTGCGAGCTTCATGCTGTTTTCAGTGCTGGGAGCAGTGATTGCGCCGTTTATCGTGAAGCATATCCATCAAAAGGTATTTGAGGGCTTGATTTGGTTTTTCGTGATTGTGGGTGGGCTGAAGTTGGTGTGGTGAATTGGGGTTAGGGGTTCGAGGATAGCGGTTAGCGGGTGTGATCAGGACTTTTTAAAAGCTGACTTCTAACTCCTATCTTCTAACTTCTTTTAAATGTCTCGGAAATCCTCACGTAAACTTTGGGCGGAGTATGTTGCTCGTGGCGGCACACGGGCTGCCAAGCAGCCGCAGGCTTCGATGGCTTTATCGGCTCAGTTTTCGGGTGTGGTGCTGGGTATCGACCCTAGCTTGCGCGGTAGTGGTTTTGCGGTGGTCGATTATCGTTCGAGCTCTGATATCCGTATCTTGGAAACGGCGACTTTGGGCCTGAAGCGTGACTTGACGCAAATTGACTGTTTGGGAGCGATCGGGAATCAAGTCGAAGATTTTATTGATCAGCATCAGATCAAGCATGTCGCGATTGAAGAGACGATTTATGTGCAAAACTTTCAAACGGCTCAAGTGTTGGGGGCTGCGCGGGGCGCTGCGATTGCGGTGGCTTCGATGCGTGGCTTGCCTGTTTTTGAATATGCGCCGTTGCGTGTGAAGAAGGCGGTCGTGGGCTTAGGGCGAGCGAGTAAGGAGCAAGTGGCGCGCACGGTGCAAAGTTTGACGGGTGTGGATTTTGCCAAGCGTTTGGATGAATCAGACGCGGCTGCGGTAGCGATTTGTCATGCGTTTACTTGGCGGGAGAGCTGAGGCTGGAGAGCCGAGACTTGGCGATGCGGTGAGCGAAACGTGTAGGGGCGCGACTTGACGCGCCCGGCTCGTCGTTGGGCCTGTCGGGCTGCGGGCGCATCAAGGTGCGCCCCTACGATGGCGGTGGTGGGCGATGACCTTCTCTTGGAGGGCCTCTTCGTTCGCCGTGCTCGCGTCCTCGGCGGTTGCCGCGTGTGTTGAAACTTGGGTCGGGTGTGCCTTTAAATAGTCTTGGGATGAAGGGGTAGTCGTCGGTGAGCACGTAGTAATAAGTGCCTTCGGGGAATTCTGGAGTGACTCCGAAGCGGCCGCCGCATTCGTCGAGGTCCCCGTTGCCTGTGATGTATTCGTAATCGAGTGTGAAGGAGCCGTCGTAGTTGCCACCTGGAGAACCTTCGCCGCGCGGGCGTTTGCCTTGTTTGATTCGATAACTGGAGGTGAGCTTGGCGAGGCTTGAGTTGGCATTGCTGGCGTCTTTGTAGCCGTAGGTAGCATAAATGGGGAAACCATCTGCGGCCCAGCCGACTAGGATCATTCCGTCGGTGTCTTTTGCGAGTTCGTTGACGAGTGTAGTGGGAAGGCCGTGGTAATGGTAAGCACCATTGGGTTGGACATGGGCATGGTTGCTATCGAGTCCGAGGGGGCGGGTGCCACTGCTGAGGGCTTCATAGTTCCACTCTGAGCTGCGGTCGTTTTGGTAGTATTCTGCAGTGCCTGGGTCGAAGAGCACGCCGTTGAGCGCGATGCCGAAAGGCTGACGAATCATCGGCGTCGGTTGCTCGGCTACTTCTGGGGCGGCGGGCGCGGTGAAGTGGTAGTGCTGCTCAGCAATAGTGTGCGGGTTGCTGCGATTTGGGAACGGGGCAACCGTGTGGTTGGGTATGCCGTTGGAGCGAAAGATGCGTTTGTCTCCTTCAATGTAGGTCTCGAACTGGGAGTCTTGCTTGAGGGACTCGGTGGCGGATACGAGTTGATCGTGTGTGCTTCCAGTGTGCGCATTCGATAATGCGTGGGAAATACAGAAGAGTCCTAGGGCGTAGAGAGGTTTCATGGGGCAACTGGATCAAGAAGGTATTGTCATTACCTTCATCGTGACTGTAGTGAGTTTGTTTCATGAGTCAGCATATTTTCATCACAGGAGTCAGTTCGGGGCTAGGTCATGGCCTAGCAAAAGTTTATTTGGAGCAGGGTGCGGTCGTCTATGGTTGCAGTCGGCGTGTGCCAGAGGACCTTGTTGCGGCTGGGTTGCAGCATGCGGTCATTGATTTGTCAGATGCCGCGCAGGGGGCGGTGCAAGCGACGGCGTTTCTTGACTCGGTGGAGTGCTTGGACCTGGTCGTGCTGAATGCCGGGAAGCTGGGGCAAATTCGCGATCTATCCGCGACGCCGCTGGATGATTTACGCGAGACGATGGAGGTGAATGTCTGGTCTAATAAATGGTTATTGGACGTGGTTTTTGAGCAAGTGCCAGTAGTGAAGCAAGTGGTGGCGATTTCTTCGGGTGCGTCACAGTCGGGGAGTCGTGGGTGGAATGGCTACAGTGTCTCTAAGTCGGCGTTGAATATGTTGATCAAGCTCTATGCAGGTGAAGCTGAGAGCACGCATTTTACTTCGTTGGCTCCAGGCTTAGTGGATACCGCGATGCAAGATTACTTAACAAATTTGCCCGTTGATGATCGCTATGCGCCACTCGAGATTTTAAAGGCAGCCAAAGGCACCGAAAAGATGCCCGATGGTGAGACCTGTGCGCGTATGTTGATCGATGCCTTTCCGAAGCTGTTGGAGTTGCCGAGCGGAAATTATTCGGATATACGGAAGTTGTAGGCAAGGGTTGTTCGACTTTGTTGGGAGCGTCCAGCTCTTTCTAGACCGCGGATGTCGTGGATTTATCCTACTGAATGCGGATACGGAAGTCCGCTCTCCCGAAAGCCTTTTTGTATTTCCTCGACAGTGCAATGTCATCTAGCGACTAAAACGGATAATAGATTCGACCCTCGGCTTCGTGTAAGGAGACTGTCAATCAAGATTGATCAAATCGTTACCGGTGAGGGTTTTCCACGTCGCCTTGGATTGGCTACTGGACAGAGGTTTGTAGCCGATAGCGTAAGCTGTTGGTCAGCTTCAATGGTAAATGAATTGTAGTTTCTATTATTGAGACAGGTTCCAGTGCGAGCCCTACGAATGTTTTATTGCGCGGTCTTGAAGCCGGCGCGCTCGGGGTATTTTTCTATGAACTTTAGGAAGACGTCTTTGGCTATGGGGCCAGCGGTAGAGCCGCCGTGGTAGCTGTCGCTAGAGCTGGTGCCTTCGACCATGACGGCGAGGGCAATTTGAGGGTTGTCGGCAGGGGCGAAACCGACGAACCACGCAAGGTTGACGTCTTTACCGTGAGCGCGAAAGTCGGCGGTGCCTGTTTTACCTGCGATAGGGAAGCCATCAATTTGGACGAGGCGGCCGGTGCCATCTGGGCCGATGACCCGCTGCATGCCGTCCCATAGTGTCTGGTATTGCTTATGGGTGAGACCGATGGGTTCGCCACCATGATTGACTTGCATGCCTTCTTCGCGGCTGAGGGCTTTGAGTGTCGGCTGGGTGCGTGTTTCACCGCGAGCAATGGACGCGATGACGGTGGCCATTTGTAAAGGCGTGACGAGTAGGAAGCCTTGCCCGATGGCGGTGTTTGCAGTGTCGCCTGGGACCCAACCTGCGCCGATTTTTTCGCGCTTCCATTCTTTGGTGGGCACGACGAGGCGGCTGGTTTCGTAGGGGACTTCGATGCCAGTTTTTTGGTCGAGGCCGAAGCGTATTGCCTCCGCGCTTATGACGTCGATTCCCATACGTAGGCCTTCGCTGTAATAAAAGACATTACAACTGCCTTCAATTGCACCCGCAAGATCCGTGACGCCGTGCCCGTAACGTGAATGACAGCGAAAGATACGGTTTCCGACTCGATAGACACCTTGGCAGTCGTGCTCGGTTTCGGTGGTGAAGGTGCCCGCGCGCAAGCCAGCGATGGAAGTGAGTAGTTTAAACGTGGAACCGGGGGGATAGGAGAGTTGCAGTGTGCGGTTGAGCCATGCGCCGCGTTCGTTGATTTCGTCAAACGTCTTACGTGGAATGAAGGGGCTTAGATCGTTGAGATCGTAGTTGGGGTGGCTGGCAATGGTCAGCACTTCACCGGTATGCACGTCGAGAGCGATGACGGCGCCAGTGCGCTCACCGATTGCGGTCTCTGCTGCGAGTTGCAGATCGATGTCGATACTGGTGATCAGATCTTCTCCCTGCTTCGGTGGAATTATCTCGAGTCGTTTGTCTTGAAATCCGAGCGGATCAACTCGCCACATTTCAAGACCTGTAGAGCCTGAGAGATGCTTGTCGAAGTGTCGCTCAAGGCCTGTTTTGCCCCGTTTCTTTTTGAAGGTGAAGGTCTTTATGCCGTCGCTTGGTATTTCGTCAGGCTCTGGGCTGACGCTTTGCACATAGCCAATCGTATGCGATGCGGCAGAACCATATGGATAATAACGAGCGGTATCGGTATGTATCCGAATTGGAGAGATTTTAGGGTTCGGATGGAGCTGTTCGATCAGGCGCGCGTAGTCGTCGGGGTCGAGGTCTTCTACGAGCGGTAGCGGTAGGAGCAGCTTCTCGTTGAAGTGGCGCATGACTTTGCTCTGTGAAAGTGTATCTTCGCGTCCTGTTATGGCATTGATCTGATCAAGGTAGCGCTGAATGACATTCATTCGAGCGGTCCAAGCGCAGTCGCTACGGTTGGCAATGGGTGGTTGATCGGGACGTTCTTCGATGGGCGTATTTTGATAGATCTCGATCAGAGCTTCGTCGGCTGCATTACGCACGAGCACAAACTCCTTGCGAAACTCTTTGCGTAGATCGTCGAGATAGACTGCGGCCGAATAATGCGGGCGATTACCGACGAGGAGCTTGCCGCTGCGGTCGTAGATATCCCCACGCGGCCCTGGCTTTAAGATGCGTCGCTCGGTTTGGCGCTTTTCGATTTCCTTGAACTCGTTGGTTGCAATCAACTGGCTCCATGCGAGGCCAATGATCAGCGCACCGCTAGCAATGAGGACGACCCAAAAGAATAACAATATGCGTGGGTTATCTCCCTTATGCACATCATATTGGCTCATAGGATCGGAAAATCCTCCGGCTCAGTTTCCAGCCTGCAGAGTTCAAAGAGGAGGCGCTGTAGGTCGAAAAACCACGGTGCAACGATAAGTAGCACCGCATGTGAAACCAGCGAGGTGGCGAACACTTGTATCCAAAAATCAATTACATTGAAACGGCTTAGGCCTGTCGCGATCGTGAGTAGTGCGATGCAGAAGAAGTTACAGCTATGTGCGAGTAGGATGGGGTGGTAGTTGTGTTCGGCTCGAAAGCGAAAACGGATCTGGAAGATGAATGCGCCCGCGGTGATGAAGCCGCATGTGATGAGACCGAAATGGCTTGGGAGTGCGGCATCGACCCAAAGTCCAGTGAGTAGGGTGCAAATCATGTAGGAGCGATGGCGCAAAAAGATCGCTGGTAAGACAATCATTGGCCCAAGCAGAATTAGATAAAGCGACCATCCGCTGAGTGCAGAGTTCACCAGCATATTTAAATACAGCAGCAGCACGTTGGCGCCGAACATGATAACTATGCGTGGATCAAGGAACATTGAGTTCAAGTGGATTCAGAGGGATGAGGACGGAGACCTCTTGGATGCTTAGTAGGCGCTCGTCGAGGATGACACTACCTGCTTGGAAAATGCCAGAGCTGCCAGGTTCCAGCCAACTTACGGTGCCAATCATTAACCCCGCTGGAAACGTGCCTCCAAGTCGCGTCGAAACAAGTTTTAGTGGGGCGGCTGAGTTGGCGACAATATCTTGCGGCGCATCATTTACGGTGCCAACTGGCTGCCCGAAGCCGCTTTGTCCGATGCCTTGGTATACCACTGGACGTCCATCAGTTTCGAAAGTTGCAGCCATGCGAAAGTCGGGGCTGGTGATGAGTTCGACACGGCTGGTGAATGCGTTGACTTCGACGACTCTACCGAGCACTCCACCTGAGAAGATCACTGCTGCGCCTTCAGGGATACCGTAGTCGTTGCCTTTACGAATAACAATCTGCTGCCACCAAGCGCTGAGGTCACGTCGCACGACGCGGGCGACTTCGTAGCGAAACTCGCGACGACCCGGCATATTGAGGATGGTTTCTAGGCGATTGACTTCGGCTTCGAGGGATTCGTTGCGTTGGGCAATGTATTGGTAGTAAGCCTTTTTGCGGGCAAGTTCGCGACCGGCCTCGATGAGTTCGATTTTGGAATGGCTGCGTCGCGCCCAGAATCCTTGTAAGTCTTCAAGATAGGAGCTGACGACCCAGGCGGGTGCTTGAAACTCCGTGAAGCTGACTTTAAAAAACGACTTAATGAAGGGTGGCACAATCCACCAAGCGATCAAAAAGATGCCAAGCGCAACCAGCGGTTTCAGCTTATCGAGGCGCAGTTTCGCCACGTCCTTAGCTTAGCTTTTAGGGTTACCAGTGAGGTCTTTCAGGAGAAAGGCCAATTCGTGTAGCACCATGCCAGTGCCATTTGCAACCGCGCTGAGCGGGTCTTCAGCGATGATGACTGGCAGGCCAGTTGCGTCGCTGAGTTGTTGATCCAATCCACGAATCATGGCTCCACCGCCAGCGAGGAAAAATCCGCGGTCAACGAGGTCTGCTGAGAGTTCTGGCGGGCAGCGCTCCAAGGCGTTGCGAACTAGCTCGACGATGGATGCGATGGTGTCTGAAAGTGCGTCACGGATCTCTTGAGAAGTGATCGTGATGGTTTTTGGGAGGCCAGCAACTGAGTCACGGCCGCGCACTTCCATGGAAACTTCTTCTTCGAGTGGGAATGCAGAGCCGATCTTGATTTTAATTTCTTCAGCGGTGCGTTCACCGATCATCAAGTTGTAAGCGCGCTTCATGTAGTTGACGATAGCGCTATCTATTTCGTCTCCGCCCACGCGTATACTCTTGGTGTATACCACACCTGCGAGTGAGATGATGGCCACTTCTGTCGTGCCGCCGCCGATATCGACGATCATGTTGGCTGCCGGCTCATCGATTGGAAGGCCGACGCCGATTGCAGCGGCCATGGGCTCTTCAAGGAGCACGACATCGCGTGCGCCTGCACGGATCGCAGAGTCTTTCACGGCACGTCGCTCCACTTCGGTAATACCAGATGGGACCGCTACAACAATACGTGGCGCGACAAAAGTTTTCTTACGGTTCACCTTGTTGATGAAATACCGTAGCATCGCTTCGGTGATTTCAAAATCAGCGATCACACCGTCCTTCATGGGACGAATTGCAGTGATGTTACCAGGTGTGCGACCGAGCATTTTTTTCGCTTCAGAACCCACAGCACAGACCTTTTTGGTCGAGGTGTAGATTGCGACCACACTCGGTTCACGCAGGACGATGCCTTTTTCTTTAGCGAACACGAGGGTGTTTGCGGTTCCGAGGTCGATGCCAATGTCGTTGGAGAGAAATCCGATCACTTGTTGCGAGGTGGTTTAAATGTGGCTGATTACCAGTGTTATAGTGTGCTGATTACTTCTATGAAAGCATTTGAATGTCAAATAATTACCATGAAAACGGGGAATCATCTTGAAAAGAGTCGTCGGGAGACAGGATTCAGAAAATAGAAGTGAGCGCGAACGACTTATTACACGAAATGTTACAACTTGTGGGCCGCACCTCCGAAACCAGTAATTGTCTGATGTAGACGATTGAATCCTGCCTTCTGTATACTGAATTCTGGTGGTAAGCTCAATTCCTAGCCGACTACTTTGAAAAAGATACGCTTACCAGCTTGGAAGATACTTTCGCCTTTGGGTGGAGTGATTTCCTTGTTTGGGTCGCTTTGTTTTTCACCATCAATCTTGACTGCACCTTGTTGAACTAGGCGTCGTATGGCTCCTTTGCTCTCGAAGAGGTCGGACTGCGCCATTACTTCAAAAAGCGGAGCGCTATCGGCGTCTGAGATGAGGTCGCTCCATGCGAATGTGGGCATATCGTCAGGTAGCTTGTTCTTGGAAAAAACCTGCTCAAATTGCTCTAGCTCGTGCTTGCCTGCCTTCATGGAGTGGAATTGTCCGACGAGTGAACTTGCAAGGTGCTTTTTTGCATCCATTGGGTGGCCTTTTTGGCGACGCTCGATTTGCTCGTCGCTGGATTCTAGTAGAAGGCGGTAGTAATCCCACATGGTGTCGTCGCTGATGGACATGATTTTGCCAAACATATCCTTCGCGCTATCGGTAAATGCAATGTAGTTGTCCGCACTCTTAGACATTTTCTTGGTGCCATCGAGGCCAACCAGCAGCGGCATAGTGATGACGGCCTGTTCTTGCTTGCCTGCATCTTTCTGCAGTGCGCGACCAACGAGCATGTTAAATAGCTGATCGGTGCCGCCGATTTCGACATCGGCATTTAAGTAGAGTGAGTCGTAACCCTGAATGAGGGGATACATGAACTCGATCATTGAGATGGGTGCATTGTTTGCGTAGCGCTTGGCAAAGTCGTCGCGCTCGAGCATGCGAGCGACGGTCATCTTACGCGCGAGCTTAAGGCAGTCTTCGAAGCTCATCTTGTCGAACCATTCACTGTTGTAAACAACGGTGGTCTTTTCCTCGTCTAGAATCTTAAAGGCCTGTTCGAGGTAGGTCTCGGCGTTGTCGATGATCTCGTCCTTAGTGAGCACGGGGCGAGTGTTCGAACGGCCCGATGGGTCACCGATCAAAGTAGTGAAATCGCCGATAATAAGGATCGCTTCGTGCCCAAGGTCTTGAAACTGGCGCAGCTTATTAAACACCACTAAGTGGCCAAAGGTGAGGTCGGGTCGAGTCGGGTCGACCCCGAGTTTGACGCGCAGCGGGCGGTTGCCGTGCATGCGATCTTCGAGTTCGGCTTCACCGATGATAGTCTCGGTGTTCTTGCGGATGGTTTCGATAAGGCTCATTAACAGGAGTCAGAAGTTAGAATTTAGAAAATAGAAGCTCTTTTTTAGATGAAGAATAGCAAACTGAGCGTGGCTATGGCTCCGTAAAGGAAAAACAGTGATTAGATGCTAATGTAGGGCTCGATGGCTCGATTGCAGTTGGCAGAATCGACAAAGGCATCGCGAGTGGTCTGACTTGAGAATACGTAAAGCGCATAGCCTCCCCAACCGCCACCGCAGTATTTACGGCCGACACAGCCTGCAGCTTCAGCGAGTTCAGTCATACCTTCTTTCAATTGAGCCTCGTAGCTAAGGCGGATTGCGTCTCCTAGTTTTTCGACATTCGCTTCGAATACGGCGTCCCTCGCGGTGGCCGCCGCTTGTTCGATCAAGTCGTAGTCGCGGAGGTTGTCGGCATTGCTTGGGGTGTTATGCGGTATGTCGGTGTAGTGTAGTGCCATATGCCCCTGCAGAAATTCGCCATTCCGCTTGAAGTCGAGTTTTGGCAGTGGCCCGCTACGCCAGACGCAGAGTCCGGTCTCGCGTATGATCGCGGGGTCCTGCCAACCCACACCCATGTTGAGCTCACTTTCAACGCCGTCATTGCCATTGAGCAGTGCCCATGCGCCGCTGCCACCAAGACCTGATTGGAGTTCATAGCCCCACTCGAGGAGTGATACGGTTGGAGAAATTGCGCAATTTACAATGTAGGCTCCTTCGCGTGCATGGCGTGGCACATCGAGCCAACCGCCGCCAAAGTCGACACGGAGTGGAGCTTGTGCGGGTGTGCGAATATTACGCACAATGGAGCTGG
>Ga0209533_1002928_pt1 | contig 15304 bp, 16 predicted proteins | sample COG_04_FD_184748 | JGI IMG/M metagenome (GOLD analysis project Ga0209533, IMG submission 184748) | Pelagic Microbial community sample from North Sea - COGITO 998_met_04 (SPAdes) (version 2) | ecosystem: Environmental > Aquatic > Marine > Neritic zone/Coastal water | place: Helgoland, sampling...
CCATACCTCCACGCATGCGACGGCTCTTCAACCGAATTGTCTTGGTTGTTCGTCTACTCTTACGAGCTCTTCTACTCTTACGAGCTCTTCTACTCTTACGCGTTTTGGTGCGACGTTTTCCACCAGTCTTGCGGCTCTTTTTCAAACGCATTCTACGCTTACCGGTTTTACTAAACCTTTTCAAGCTCTTGGCACGAGTGGATTTTCTTCTACCTGCTTTCATACTCTTATATATTCTACTGATATTTTTTCTACCACCACCATTTCCAACCCATGAACCAGACGCAGCCACAATGTTACTGGGAGGCTGTTGACAGCTGTGGATTGATGTGGGAATGACATTGCTTCCAAATCCTCCGGCATATGTGCTTCCGTCTACATTTACAAAATTTCCATTCACGTTACTGTTTGGAGTTATTTCGCCGTATCCATAATTAGATGCTCCTGAACCGCTCATAATATTGATCTTATATTATCGTACTATTATTTTGTACGATCGCATAGTTTGATGGGAACCCACATTTTGAACCGTCGATTGTATGTGCAGCTCATGGAATGTTTCGCGTCTAAGTGAACGAACTTGTCCACATCATCCGATTCGAATTCATCTTCGTCGTCGCTTTCTTCAAGAGCATCCAGATTATCGTTTTCCTTGATTTTTCTAAACAACTTGTTCATCATCACGCTGGTGGTATAATCTGGAATATAAGCAACGCCAATATATTCATTGTTATTGTCGTGTAGATGATAAATATCGTTTTGAATATCAGGGGTCACGTTGAATAGTTTTTCATGAGTAGTTTGCTGTGAACGAGGCTGATTTGAATGTTGTTTTTTTGGTAAACATGCGACATCTTGTCTTGGAGCAACCGTATCGTGTGGTTGAGTTGTTGGTTCAGAACGAAACACTACAAATGGCTTGGCTCGCAATATTACATTTTTATTAAGGTATCTGTATTGAAAATACATAACCCGTTGGTTTGGAGCAATTAGTTTAATGAGTTCCTCGTGGTTATGGTGAAACAATGGCATACCGAAGGAAACAAAATGTCTCCCTGGGGATGTAGACGGAAGTTCTTTCGAAAATACCCTTTCGAGTGTGCTGAGTTTTTCTCCATAAGCGTAATGTGCTGTTTTACGACCTTTATACATAAACATGTCTTCCAATGCTACAAAGGGACTGTTGTTGTAGTCCACCATGGTTCCGTAGAAGATAGACCCGTAACTCAGTTCTTTGCTAAAGCAAACAGGATATTGATGTACGTGCTCAATTAACCTGTTCCTACCCAGTTCAAGAATGTAACATACCTTGTTAAGGTCTTTCACTGTAAACCACACAAAACACTTTTTTCCTGACGGAATGGCAAGTATAATGTCTGCGTCGTTAACTTTCTTATGTGATAATGTTTCATAAGAAAGTTTGATAGATGGAAAATTTTGAATAACGTCATCACTGTGAGCACATCTGGTCATGATAATATATACATATATATACGGTATCTTTAAGGTGTTTACATATACATATATTACAACTGCATAAACTGTGGTGCGGTAGTTCCCGTAGAAACCTGTTTGTCACCAAGTTGTTTTTTCATGAAATTCTTTAATTCGTTCTTCATGTTTACATTCTCGGTGGAAGACAGTGTCTGGGGTACATTGCCTGTTACACCAGCGTCTTGGTTCACCATAGGGATATCGTCTATATTCGTAGTTCCGGACAACTGGACACCTGTATACACGGTGTGACTACTTACTGGTTCGGGGTCGTTTTTATTCAATGTCGCATAGATATGTTTGTATTTTTCCATGTGAACATCTACTAAATCCTTTGCTTTAGGTACAGTGAGTGTGTTTTTTAGAAAATGAAAAATATTATGGACGACAAGAATAAAAATAACGGACACAATTGTCGTTTGGATTACCCAAAATAGCATATACTACGTAAATATTACTTTAAGGACGATAAAAACACATTAAGTTCGCTTGTGGTGTCCTGATCGTCTATCAACTTTACATCCTTTGTTTGAAAGTACGAATTAACCGGAACACATTTATTGCCACTGCGAACACATTCAACGATAAACTGAACATACTTCAATACAAATACATACTTGAAAATTACCTGTTTGACATGTTCGCATGGTAACTGGAAACATTGGGTTCTTTTGTGACACGAATTGTCTATTGTCATTGTGAAGTCGCCAACGGTTTTTGTTTCTATACAATCGTCCACGACGTTTTCTTTATACAGGACATTTTTCTCGTATGTAAAAACCCCTTCGGGCGAACAATACTCTGTGAAAAAATGAACAGTGTAGTCGCGATGTTTGTTCAAAATGGAATCTAAATTCAAGACGCTCGGGTCGCATGTTTTTACGTATATCTTCATATTAACATTTATAACAACAAACTATTTAAACCTATTATTTATCATTTAGTATGACCGACATGATTGTAGTAGAAAAGACAGGTGTGCTAAGACAGACCTTCATGAAGAAGTATGCCGAGGATGAACTATATAAAAAATGCGGATTCAAGAAGGGGAGCGATTTTTCGAAACATGCTGATTGGAACGTCACGGTTGATAAGAAAAAGTATAGGGTGTCGCTTCATGGAAAACTGACAGGGAAGGCCAATACGGAAAACAAGTATGATTTCCCGCCTCCTGCGGACAATCTCCTTTTGTTTGGGGCATGTGTATTGGTTTGTCATGATGTGTCGAGCCAGGCTGTTTGTGGAATGACCTTGGATTTATGGGAAAAAATGTACGAAAAGCTGTTTGGTGGGTTTGAAGACCTTGCGGCTACGGCCCAAGAAGATGAGAACGAGATCGACGAATTGGCAAATGTGCCAAGCGATAAGAAAACGAAGACAGGGTATTTGAAGGACGGATTTATCGTTGACGACGACGCTGAGGAAGAGGTAAGTGCTGACGGAAGTGAATCAACTGACGCGTGCGTCAATTCAGACTCTGAGACGGACTCCGATATTCTCCAGGAGTTAGGTGAGCTTCATTTAGAGGATATTGGTACAGAGTCCGAATTGGAGGAAGAGGAGTATGATTACGAAGACGAAGACGAAGACGAAGCCGAATAAAAAAATAAATGAAGGAATATAATTTAGAACGAATATACCAATCTACATTATATCGACATGCGCGTCGTTGACAATCCCAGTACATTTCGCAAGAACATACAGGCAAAATTTAACAATATCATAAAGAATGAAAATATGAGCTTGAACCTCGAGAAGGGGATCTATAATTACACGCTGAAGGAATCTACCAACAGAAGGGTGATTCGCAAGTGGTGTAATCCCCACTTTGTCCAATTGTATATAGACCGTGTTCGCAGTATCTATCTGAACCTCGACGACGATATAGTGGAACAGTTGCACAACAAAACATTAAGACCACACAAGATGGCGTTTATGACGCATATTGAACTTAAACCAAAGAAATGGGAAAAACTTATCGAGGAAAAGATACAGCGCGACAAACATAAATATGACACAAAAATAGAGGCAGCAACAGACACATTCACATGTAGAAAATGTAAATCGAAAGAGTGTACTTATTACCAGATGCAGACGCGTTCCGCAGATGAGCCCATGACAACCTATGTGTCCTGTATTGACTGCGGAAATAGATGGAAATGTTAGTTACCATCCGTACAGATCAGTATACTGTATTGTGTTATATCGTGGAATCTTATTTCTGTTAACTATATAAGCAATATGTCAGTAGAGAAGGTCGTGACAGAGAAAACGAAAGAGGAGGAGATAGATATGAACAACAGACTGGATGAATTTACCAAACTTGAACAAAACGAGGCATGTATATATGTAGAAAACTACAAACTTATAAAATTAATTCAACCTGCTTATATTTTTTGTAAACAGATTAGGAATCATGAAGACAAATTGTATATAAATAGTATATCCGTTGAATCAGTGGATCAGACAAAAGACTATGTTTACATTCAAAAATATGGATTGGACATTTTGTCGTTAAAACAATCATTTACTGACCTACGTCATGTCATGAAAAACGAATTGTATGTAGACGGACCAAAGTATTGTTGGGAGTATTCAACGATGGTCAAGACTTTTAAAACGCAGAAACGAACAACTCATATGAACAACAATGTATTCTATTGTACGCATAGTCATCAGCCATGGGCACACGTATTATTGTATGCCTTTCCTTTAATTTATACTTATTACTTGCTAAAAAAAAGAATACCGGACCTTGTATTGATTTTACAATATAGGACACCCGATGTTAATTTTCTATTAGATATATTAGGCATTAAGGATGTCATTAGGATTGGACATGATGAGCGAATTGTAAATACAGGTGTTACATATTTTGCAGGTCAGTTAAATTGTAACTTTACAAAGAGTATCATAGACAACTTTTTCTACAATTTAATTGTAAAAACAACGATATTAGCCAATCCGGTGGATGTTACACATAGACCCAAAAAACTATTGTTTTTGAGAAATACGCGTAACGTGGTGTCTGCTGGTATACTTGCTAATAGACAACAAATTGTAGAGTTGGCAAGTAAATACGGATACGTAGATATAGATCAAACACGGTTATCATTGAATGAGACAATACATCTAATGAATAATGCTACGCATGTACTATGTGAATCTGGTGGAGCGTGTATACATTTACTATGGTCATTACATATAAAATCCATTGTATTGAATTATAGAAGTCCATATTTTAATACTATGGCACGTTTATTTCCTGAATCAAGTGAGTACCTTAAACTTATCTCTGATAATATGTTTGTTGATATCGTCAAACATAAAAACGCTTGTGTAATAAATAGTTCTGGCATGGATGCCTGTCTTTCACATAATGCGAATAGACATCCACCCTACCCACGCTGCGAATTCCCGAATATAGAAACAATAGAACTGGCAATAAAAAAACAGGAAACATCTGACATGAAGTAATGTGCAAGGACATACATAGTACTATCGAATGGCATTATTCTCTATTGGTATTATATGAGCAAGTCACAAATCGGCGACGAAGAAATGGATTTCGACATGGTGTTCGAAACACCGACGTTGACCCCTGACAGAGGACGCATCAAAGAGGATAAGAAGAAGCGGCAAGGAAAAAGGCGTCCTCGAAGTAACATGGCACCAATACATTCACACGAAGACTTTGTAAAAATGTTATCGCGTAATGAATCATCAGGAGACCCGCAATTACCGTTTATACCTCGGGCTAAACAAGGCTCATCAAGAAGAGGTGGGCGGAGGAGAAAGAAGACGATGCGTAAGACAAAGAAGCGAACAAATCGTCGAAAAAAGAGGATAACCCGAAGAAAGAAAACAAGACGTTCTGGTGTGTCTAGACGGCGATAAGTATGGATTTATATATAGATATTCATGTTATAGGTGTATACATGCCCATACCAACACCGATACCAAGAGCAGACAGCCATACAGATATAGATGGTAGGACATCCATTCCCATCCGACGAAATACATGTTGTCGCCGTCCTTTTCGCAAGTAAACTGCGAGAGAATCTCGTCCGGAAACTCCTTGCTTACCTTTCTCAAGAACATTGCGTATCTGTTTTTGTGAAGTTGTTCATTTATATATCCAATTTCGTCCACCGAACCCGTCGAAAACACATACGGGCTCGTGGCCGAGCTTGGCTTCGTCCAATCTGTTATGTGCGAGCTCTGGTTGATTGCCTGGGCAAGTCTTTTGTTCTGGTACAAAACGATGGCAAAAAGGCTTTCGTTGGCCAGCCCGCCGTTACATATAAGCTGATAAAGTTTCGTATTCGAAATCGTGTAACCCACGCATTTGGATACGTCGTCTCTATTCAACACGAACCACGGGTCGTGTCCCAGACGCAATTCTTCTTGAAACCACCGCAGATTGGCGCGTTTGTGTAGGTCGACATTCCACCACGCTTTTCTCCAGGCCAGTATACTGGATGTATAATTTTCGTAGAAGAGTCGTCGGAACGCTCCCGGGGATATGACGGGAACACATGCCTCGGTTAGCAAACAAAACCAGGTGGTGTCTTTTCTCTCTTTGTACGCAAAATGTAGAATGCTCATATACGCGGGCACTACGTGGTAATACGAAGTCTTTACAATATACGAAGGCGGGATCGCGTGTTTCTGAACCCATTGCGAGGTAAGCGGAATATCCTTGTTGTAGTGAATGTACACGTCAAGAATATCCCTGTTGGGCTCAATCCACTTCTTCCATATACTTTCCTTGACCAAGTTATTGTCATAATTTACGAGAAAGCACAGGGCAGCCCTCATTGCTTTCTATCGGCAGATATGTTTATATCTTATTTGTATGCGATAAGTGGTATAACTTTCGGAAGAACAACCGTTTCGCCCTCTTTGAACGGACCATGTAATCGGTCTGTTGAATTCCAACCATACTCGTTATACCACACAGGCAACTGTTTTGTATCGCTGTCTACAATGATTCTTATCCTATGATTATCGTATTCTTTCCCTACTTCGGCAACTCCGTCATCCGAATATGTATTCGACAACACTCCGATTCGATGAATGAATCCTGGGGGATTGTTTGCGAGGGAGTTGTGCGTGTTGTCTATAACAACCGTAACTTTATTAGACATATAATACACGAACAAAAATATGTTATTCGCGTGTTATTCTCATATATTCGTCTCAATATACATACACATATACATACCCATATTACATTGTTAATATTTCTAAATCTTTGAGTGACCAGTATTCGCTGCCTGCGTTTCCTGGAAGAGGACGCCGAATGATGAATGGAATCCGTTTTTGTTCAAGCTCAAGTTGTGCTATCAAGTGACCCTCGATGATGTTGTCCGGGACAGCTACATACGGTTTGGACCCATTGTCGATTTGTTTGGCACGCTGACCAAGAACGCGTGCGCGTTCATATTTTGTAAGAACGGGAATAGTTTTATGTAACGGATCCACAATAATGTTATTTTTATCGCGAACCACCTTTGCCATGGCGACGATTTCCTCGTAGTTGTGCACACTGGTTTCTGGATGGAAGTCTGATACATAATTCTCCTTGATGTTTGTTTCAAATTTTTGTAGATAATTTTCATCAGGGTCCTCGTCTTCTTCGTTGTCCTCGAATAATTGGGGGTTCATTGCAGATGAAGCTCCATATACATCCATGTCCTCTGGTAGGTCCGTGCCTACATCAAGCGACATTTTACTCACCTGCTTCCTTTTGGTGTCGATGTCGTCCTCGTCACCTGACATATTTCCATCCTCGTCGTTTTTGATAGACTCGTCGTCATTGTTCAAATCTACACTATCGTCATCCGCATCAATATCGTCAAGGTCGTCGTTGTCTATTTCAATATTTTCTTCCTTGTCGTCTACTCCGTCATCGTCGTTTTCGTCGTTCTCGTCATCTTCAAAATCACTATCGTCGTTGTCGGGTTGTATGGTAATCTTTGTCTGTTTCTTTTTGGTTGTATGTCTCGCTGACTCTTCGTCTGTGTCGACTTCAAAAGAGTTCTCGTCATCAAATATATTGTCTTCGTTGTCGCTCATGGTGTATATGTACTATCTATATATTCTTATATGTCTAAATAGTGTATTCATTTATTTTTAAATTGATAGGAACAGGCACAATATGCGTTACTTGGTAACGCAATGAAAAAAAAAGTGACTCGTCGATCGCTCGAACCACCCCCTCTTTTTCGTAGGCTTGTTTATTATTTCGTATGCGGATAACATTCTATCTTGACTATATGACCATTCCATATAAGAGTAATATGACGCGTTTTTATATAGATAGAATATTATTGAGTTTGGGCAGTTGTCCAAGTGGTATCACATGTGCTACACAGATAAACATATTTTAAATTGACTGCATCGTATCGGATGTATATAATCTCCCGTGGAGTATCTTTGGTGTTAGTGGAGCAGTCGGAGTTCGGACACAATATACTGTTAAATCGTGGCAACGTCGGGTCGTGTTTTGTGTATTCATTGATAACATGGGTAAACGTATCTGCTGTATTGCCAGAACCAGTTTTGCTCACGCACATATTTGAATCGGTGATAGTGTCGTCTTCGTTTCCGCATTTTCTACAATAGTAAATAAGCTTGTTCCCCTCCTCGCCGTCAATGCGAATGTAATACATATTTTGGCAAACGTCGCAGAAATGCATGATGATTGAATATACAATACTCGGGGATATTATATTTAAATCATTTATTTTCTAATTGCACGACCAGAGAAAACCTGGAAATTGTGATATGATGATTACATGAATTCGGGTTCCATGTCGATTATATATTCGTTGATAAACTGCGTCCGCTGTTCTGGTGTAAGTAACCCAACAAGCGTTCTCGTTGCGCTTTTGTGTGGCGAGGAACTAATTCCAGTATTTCTGGACAATACGTGGTGATGTATACTTCTCTTCAATCTATTGTGGGGTGGAAACCCTTGTGCTAACATAAATTTGTAAAGTTCCATATATAGTGCTTTCAAGCTGCCTATGTCAAACTCATCTACCATATAGTAGTTAACAATCAGAGAAAGGTCATGCGAATATGACCGTATGTCTCTTAATAAATGGGGAGACACCTTTTCGACAGTGTATGGCATAATGTGTTGATTGACAACGTCTTCGTTTAACCTCTGTAGAAAAAAATCATAAATTTCCATTAGTCTATGATATCTCATATCGTTTGTTTAAATTATTTCGATATGTCTTCTTGCGTCAGCTCCTCACATGATTCAGACAATCCCTCTGTGGTTGTTTTCAAATATGCTATCAAGGTGTCGTATTGCAATACCGTATCCATTGAATAAATCGATGTCTGGACCCGAACCTTTGATTTGTTGGCCGTGACTAAAGAATGTATGTACTGCGATATTTTGTCCTTATTCGCGTGAAAATGATTCTTCATCTCTGGATAAAATCGATTAAATTTTTCCAGATAATACCCCGATTTTTTGTTTAGTAGATGTAACATCGCAATCTCGATATTTTTGTATTCGATAATAGAATTGTATTTCTGAAAATCCCTGTGCTTTTCTGTAATCCCTGGTTCGTTTAACATAGGGTCTTTGCATAGCACCATACACAACGACAACAGCACCGATGATATATTTTGGCACGAAGTCCACTGGTCCCCTCTCCAGGTATTTAGTATCGAAATACATACCTTGCCAGTCTTGTATAAATTAGGATTGAATCGTATATTGTCACCGTTAGTAAGATACGTTAATACAGGTGGACTGTGTGGATAATTTGACGGGAAGGTGAGTTCAAACATGTAGTATCCGCCATAATACGGCGTATCCTCTGGTCCAATTATCATCGCGTATCCTTTTAACATATCGGCTTCGTCGTGTTCGTAAAATATCCCGTTGTCGTGAAGAGGACTTTTCATAATCTGTTTCACATCGCGTATTAATCGATGAACTGTCTCACGGGATATAGTTGATTTAGACATCCTATGTTTGAAACAATAATATAAGACGTCTCTGTATATTTAAACCTTTTATGCAGTTATTAGTAACACATTCACAGAATAGGTTACTAATGATAATGAAAAAAAATGAATTAGAAAAGTCTAGCCCTATAATATAATAACCAAGTAACCATGAACAAAAACTACAGAGATTTAAACGATTATCTCATACAGCATAATGCTAACAAAATCGGCAAACCACCAACCCATACTCGCATAGGCGATAAGGACCTACAAGTGTTTGGGGGAGCCTATTCGTTGGAGAGCGACGATATGGCTGCGTTTTATAAACATTACCACAACAAGGTTTTCGTGAAAAAACAGCCCGAGTATCTTACCGAAAAACAGTTATCTGACGACCGCAGTCCTCTGGCTGTAGACCTGGACTTCAGATACTCGTTGGATGTCACCGAACGGCAGCACACGCCCGAACATAACCAAGATCTTGTTATCCTGTATTTGGAGGAGATGGAGAAGATGTATAGATTCACAGAGGATACCGACTTTCCTGTTTATATTATGGAGAAGCCGCATGTAAATAGACAAGAAGACAAGGGGGTCGTGAAAGACGGAATCCATATGATTATCGGGGTGCAAATGAACCACGTGCTTCAGCAGATATTGCGTGAAAAAATACTCGAAAAACTCCCAGATATGTGGGACGACCTGTCTATTACAAATAGCTGGGATTCTGTGCTGGACGAGGGCATCAGTAAAGGTTCCACCAACTGGCAGCTTTATGGTTCCAGAAAACCAGGAAACGAAGCCTATGCGATAACGCAGTATTACCGCGTGAAATACGATTCGTCTGACGGACAACTCAACATTGACTCGAGGAAGACAAACGAGATTGATTTGGCCAATGACCTCTACAAGGTGTCTGTCCGATACACCGAGTTTCACAAGGCGGATCTGAAGCCCGCTGCACAGGAGGAATATTTGAGGAGAGTGTCCAATGGCCCCACACGTTCCAGTAGACCTATGCCGGCTGGTCCTACGCGGGCTCCAATGGCAGGACCAGGATTCAGAGGCAGTGGCGACGAGTCCATTCGTTTGTCCGACATCACCAACGCCGAGACATTAGAAAAAGCGGTAAACAATATGCTCGCCGGGTTTTCACTATATGACCACAAAGTCCGCGAGACTCACGAATTTACACAAATCTTGCCCGCGAAGTATTACGAGCCTGGTTCCCATCTTCTGAATAGAAAGGTAGCATTCGGTCTCAAAGATACAGATGAACGCCTCTTCCTATCATGGGTAGCCTTGCGCAGCAAGGCCGACGACTTCGACTACACAAGTATCCAGAAACTCTACAGGATATGGTCAAAGGACATCAAGAACGACCAGCACAATGAGCGTATTACGCGCCGGTCCATTATGTATTGGGCAAGACATGAATCTCCCGAAGAATATGAGAGGATTCGAAGCGAGTCCATCGACGCGTTGATAGATGAGACGATTGCGTGTCCTTCGGATTGGGACTTTGGTATGGTCTTGTATAATATGTTCAACACCGAATATTTGTGTTCGAATCAAGGTCTGGAGGGGAAGCGTGTCTGGTGGACATTCGAGGACCATCATTGGGTGCGCGATTACGGCGAGACAATCCGCATAAAGATTTCAAGGGAGATGCATGGGTTGTATCAGAACAAGATTTCCCAGTATACCGACGAGCTTCGCGTTGCCACCGAAAACCAGGATCAGGACGCCATCGAGTCTTGTAAGAAGAAGGTGTTACATGTGAGCCAGATTCAGCTTCGCCTCAAGAAGACAAACGACAAGAACAACATCATCAAGGAGGCAGGCACTTTGTTTTATGACAAGAGCTTCAACGATTTGAAGGACACCAACCTCAATCTGATGGGCTTCACCAATGGAGTGGTTGACTTCAAGAACAAGTGCTTCCGCGAGGGGTATCCCCAGGATTATATTACAAAGACCACTGGCATTGAATACGTTCCGGTAGATGATGTTAGCGACGCCAAGAAAATGAACGAAATTACGTCGTTTATGAAGCAGCTCTTCCCGATTGAAGACATGAACAAGTATATGTGGAACCATCTGGCGGCATCTCTTCTTGGAACCAACGTCAACCAGACCTTCAATATCTACAGGGGAAGCGGTAGTAACGGAAAAAGTAAGCTTATCGCGTTGATGGGGGCAACGTTGGGCGATTACTGTGGAACCGTGGGCATCAATGTATTAACTTCCAAACGCGTTGACACGGGGGCAACGTCCTCGGAAATCGTGGCACTTAAAGGGGTGAGATATGGTGTTGCGTCGGAGCCTGAAAAGGGCATGACACTGAACGAGGGCGTCATGAAGGAGATGACGGGTGGCGATAAGATCCAAGCCCGCGGTCTCTACTCCGCGAGCGAAACCTTTATCCTACAGCTCAGTCTGTGTGTCTGCACAAACTATCTCTTCGAGGTCAAGAGTAATGACGATGGAACATGGAGACGTATTCGCATTGTGGATTTCGTGTCAAAGTTCGCAAGGAAAGAAAAACTTGGCGAGGTTGATAACGAATACAAGTTTGAGGCAGATATGCACCTTGACGAAAAGATTGAAGGGTGGGCTCCACTGTTCGCATCTATGCTTGTGAAGATTGCGTTTGAAAACGAAGGCAAGGTGGATGACTGTGATGCGGTTCTCGAATCCTCCAGGAAATATCGCGAACTACAGGACCACATTGCCGGGTTTGTCAGCGAGATGGTTATCAAGACGAATGACCCCACCGACAAGGTCACCAAGTCCGAGCTTTCGAATGAGTTTAAGATGTGGTTCCAGGAGAACCAAGGTAACCGGAAGCCGCCCAAGGGAGTGGAGTTGTATGATTACATGAGCAAACTGTATGGAAAGTGGAAGCAGCCTGGATGGAAGGGGGTGAAGATTGCGTATCCTGAGAAGCAGGACGAGATGGAGGAGTTGGAAAACGAATAAATTGTCATAAATCCTACTACAATGACAAAATAAATGGCAGATGTCCATTTATTTTGTTTGCTATCATTTATATGTCAAGCGGGGTGTGTGGTAGTAACCATATTTTTACATGAACTAACATGCGTACATATTTAAAGTGATTCGTCGTAGTATAGAATAGATCTACACACATGACGAGTGATTCCGTACCAGACGCCGGATTTATGTCTCTGTATAAAATGAAACCTGAGAAAATTGAGCCTCACGCAGAAAATACTACCCAATCGCAACCGATGTTCGTTGATGAGTCGGTGCTACAAACGTCAATGTGTCATCCTTTCCCATACGAACACGTGGTCATTGACAATTTTTTTGCGCAGGATAAGGTGAATACTATACTGGAACACATCAACCAGCTGAAGGACGAGGATGCTTCCACGAGTTTTGTAGATCCCGACAGTCCATACGAGTTTAATAAGTATGCTTTTAGCACCAACTACGGCGACTATCTACAAGACGTGTTTACCGAATTAAATAGCCAGTGGTTCGTCGAGCACGTGGAAAAAATAACAGGAATCGACGGGCTGATCGCCAACGACATATCCTTGTTGGGAGCAGGAATTCATCGAATTAAAAACAACGGGTTTTTACAACTACACACTGACTTCAATACGTATAAAAGCGATATTGGATTATTGGACAGGCGAGTGAATTTGCTGATATATATGAACCCGGACTGGAAGGAACACTACAAGGGGGATTTGTGTATTTGCGACAAGGTCACGAATACGTGTGTAAAAAAGGTATCTCCAATATTAAACAGATGCGTTATATTCAATACAACGAATCGGAGTGTTCATGGTCACCCCGAGAGATTGAATCTTCCGAGCGACAGCATTCGGCGACAATCTATCGCTGTCTATTATTATACGAAAAATACAAAGTCTCCGCACGATTTTGAAGGAGACTATGAACATAGCACGATATGGTATCCAGATATTGTCGTATAATAAGGAGCTACTTGTATTGGTTCGGAAAGAGCTACCATGTTACAGCGTAAGGTAGACGTTTTTTGGTATGAGCCCGAGGATCTTTTTTATAACGCCTATTCCCCACAGGATGGCTTTATTGCCAAGGAAAAACCACAATACCATGAGGAGCAGTATCCCCATCTGTCTCTTGAAGGGAACCTCCGTCTTCACGGTGAACATGGATGTCGCGAACACTATCACGATGATAATATAAATATAATAATACCACCTATACCAGAACAGGAGCGACTCCATTTCTTGGGCCTCGTAAAATGTTTTGCGGTCGCTTGTTGACGCCTTGTTTTGTGTATCGCGCAAGAGTGAGGTGACGTCCTTGTTTTGGTTTTCATATTCAGCTGCCAGTGTCTGCGAGTTCCTGTAATTAATTATATTGGACTCGTATACATCGGATAGGGAGTTTGACGTTTCAACGATCCCGTCGAATACTTCAAGATAGGTGTTCCCTATTTTGTTGGCAACGTCGCGCAGTCTTTCTTCGCTAAATTGATTCGCATAATCCTCCCCCTGCGAAACTGTGTGGTACGTTTTGGATGTATTTTCCAAATCCATGGGACCATTAAACAGCGCCATTTGTGCTTTCTGGTATTCTCCGAGCGCTGCGTTGGACGATTTTGTTTTCTGACAATCTGGTCCGCACCCGATAAGGTCTACTGTCTGTTGTAAAAATCCAGAAAGCATTTCTTGCGTCTGGTCATCGTTCATCAAGGCTCTGTATTTTTTGGATTGCTCCTCTATTAGTTTTGCTGTTTTTTCATCACAAGACTGATTGGACATGTATATGTAGAGCTAGTTATATTATATAAGCAAAAGAAATTTATGTAATATAACAATCGGAACACCTGGGCATTTATTATTTTGCTACACTGGCTGCGGAGCATTGTCCCGTTAACGTAGACACTTCGGGCAAACAGACGCCAATGTCCTTGTTGAAAAGAGTCCCGGTAGAGCAGCATGCGTCCCCGACACATGTAGCCAGGGACAATTTGAATGGGTTTTCGCCAGTCACTTCTGGATCAAATTCAGGGGCATTCTTCGTGTCAAATTTCCACGCGTATTCGTCATACACCATCTTACTACGAGCGTTCAATGATAAGATAACCTGCATAATATTGTAACCGAAGTATACAAGCACGATCGTGATACACAATGCGTACAAAATGGGGGAAATTCCCGTGATAATTTCTTTGGCAAACGACAATAATGTCATCACAATGATAAACGCAATCACCCATTTCAAGAGCAGTGTCTTTTCTCTATAGTTTGCCGAATAGTACTGATTGATTTCCACCTTACGCATCTTGTTTGCCTTTTGATTGTTGACATACTCCAATCTCTTCTTGGCAATCTGCATCTCCCTGTCAATAATCCCAACCGCCTCGGTTTGCTGTTCAAGGGTGTTAGATGCGTTCTCAAGGTTGGATGTATAGTAGGTACTAAGACTACCTAAAGCAGCCACTAATTTTTCTCTTGTTTGCGAGACAATGCGAATAGATTTCTCCAAATTTTGTCGTGTTGCCTTCTCTCTCGCATATGCCAACTTCACCGCTAATTGGTCTTCTACCGCCGTCAATTCACTTATTAAGTTTAACATTTCTTCATTCTTTTGTTTATATAATGCCGTTTGTGATGCCATTCTATAAATTACAATGAGAAATTAAATTCAGTTCTGCAGAGAACTAGGAGTCGAGCTTCCTTAACAATCGAAACGACACTATACCCAAGGCTATTACAACCACGCTCCACATAGCGAATTTATAGTTTTCTTCCGTAACCACCGATTCGGTGTCTTCAACAATGCCATCAATGTATCGAAATTG
>Ga0209533_1002929_pt1 | contig 15302 bp, 11 predicted proteins | sample COG_04_FD_184748 | JGI IMG/M metagenome (GOLD analysis project Ga0209533, IMG submission 184748) | Pelagic Microbial community sample from North Sea - COGITO 998_met_04 (SPAdes) (version 2) | ecosystem: Environmental > Aquatic > Marine > Neritic zone/Coastal water | place: Helgoland, sampling...
CGACTAGTCCTAATTTAAGAAACAAAATTGTTATCACATTATCAAAAGATGATGATATTGAAGATTTAATAAAGCGATTTCCACAATATTTCCCATCGTATATAAAAGAAATCGTTTATGAATCTCTGACCCCACCTCCAACTTATTATCCTAATGATTTTGAGAATTCAGGTTTATTAGTAAATATTGCGGTGAGCAGTTATGATGATTATGAACAAAATGAGCTTAAAATGATAAGAGCTCCAGAAGCTTGGCATATAACTAAGGGAAATCCAGATGTAATTATTGGGATAGCTGATGAGGGTTTTGATGTTGGAGATGGTCAAAGTGATCCCGGGCATGAGGATTTAGCGGATGAGTTCATCGGAGGTATTTTAAACTACAATAATCAATATGGAACTCACGGAAATAAAGTTGCTGGATTTGCTTCTGCAAAAACAGACAATGGTTTAGGAACTTCTGCAATTGGGTTTAACACTAAAATGATTGGGGCACGTGGAGGTAGTTTAAGTAACCTATTACAATTAGCTCAATTTGACCCAAAACCTAAAGTAGTGAATTTAAGCTTTGGCTGGGATGGTTCCTTTAATCAATATGAACAAAATATAATTAACGACATTCAAGCATTAGATGTTACTATCGTGATAGCAGGAGGAAATGGACAAGATAGTGGCTCAGGAAATCCGAATACATATTATTGGCCAGCCTCATATAAAAATGTGATAGCAGTATCTTCTGTAGGTAATAAAAATGAGATAGGAAGTACAACCTTAGCATATGACAATTGGAAAGATGTGCATGACGTAATTGATGTAAATCATAATAATCAATTAAAATCACATCAGCATAACGATTCAATTGATATTGTCGTTCCTGAATACTTTCCTGGAGTTAGATTATGGAAAGACCCAGACCATAATGATCCTTGGATAGACAATTACAGGAGAACAGGGATTGGGGGCACTTCATTTTCTGCTCCAATAGTCGCAGGTACTATTGGTTTAATGCATTCTGTAAATTATTGTATCAAACCTAAAGAGGTAGAAACGATTTTAAAACTTACGGCTGTAAAAATTGATAACTTGCCTCAAAACATACAATATTACGGGAAACTTGGAGCTGGAAGATTAGATGCCTACGAAGCCGTAAAAATGGCAAAAGACATGGCTGATCCTTTTGGGACTGTAGAGGTTAAAAATCGCATTTTATATCGACCTTGGTTTTATAAATTAGAAACTGCTCCCTATGAAATAAAAATGACAAATAACGATGTCACAGGAGGTTCAAAACTAAAATTTAAAGCAAGAAATAATATTGAAATTTTAAGTGGCGATTATTATCCTAGCACAGGAGGTTATATTGATTTAAGCGTAAATTCAACCCTAGCTTTAGATTGCCCTCCGCCACAACCGAGTTCTGGAAGGAATAATGTAGAATCGAAGACTGAAACGAATTACATCAACGGGGCCGTTTTGGAGAATAATAATGATGATTTGCTAGTGTTTCCTAATCCTACAAAAGAAATATTAAATATAGGGAGTAAAGACGATTTAGACACCATTAGTATTTCAGATATTACTGGCAAAGTAATTTATTATATCAAAGACATTAATAAAAAAGAATTAAAGATAAATATGACTACATTTAATTCAGGAATGTATTTTGCAAAAATTAAGATAAAGACTGGTGAAATTACTAGTGTAAAAATAATAAAAGAGTGATTTCAAAAGTTGTTTTTGGATAATATCTTTTAAAGTCGTTAAAAAGTACTAGGTCATCAACGTGGCGATACTTCGTAAACTTTGTGAGTTTCAAAAAAATCAGGATTAATTAATCCTGATTTTTTTTATTTTTAATATCTCTATTTTCTGTAACTAACTGTATTATTAAATAATAATTACTGAAAATTAATGGAATTATATATGGTTATAAAATTGACTAAATTATAAGTTCATTAAAATATAAATAAAAGATGAACGTTTAATGCAAGTGATATTTGATAATTGAGTCAAATAGTAATACTTTTATAAAAATTAATTTTTAGGTTAAATACATGTCAAATTCGGTATTAAAATTAGAAAACGTTTCCATTTTTCAAAATGACAACTTGATCTTGAGTGAGGTCAATGTGGATGTCAAAGAGGGCGAATTTGTGTATTTAATTGGAAAAACAGGTTCTGGAAAGAGTAGTTTTTTAAAAACACTTTATGGCGATTTAAAATTGACTAATGGAGCGGGGTCTATAGTGGAGTTTGATTTAAAAACACTGAAAGAAAAAGACATTCCTTTTTTAAGACGAAAATTAGGCGTGGTGTTTCAGGATTTTAAACTTCTAAACGAACTCACTATTAATGGCAATCTGGAATTTGTATTAAAAGCAACAGGTTGGAAGGACAAAGCATTAATGAAATCCAAAATTGAGGCGGTTCTGACAAAGGTTAATATGCAGACAAAAGGCCCTAAATTTCCGTTTGAACTTTCGGGTGGCGAACAACAGCGCGTTGGTATTGCCAGAGCCTTGTTAAACGATCCAAAGTTAATTTTAGCCGATGAACCAACGGGAAATCTCGATCCACAAACCAGTGTGGAAGTGATGGAAGTGCTTTTGGAGCTCAATAAAAAAGGACATACTATTTTTATGGCAACCCATGATTATGCTTTGATTTTGAAATACCCAAGTAAAACACTCAAATGTGAAGACACGAAAGTCTTTGAAGTTGTACAACGTAAAAATTAAGAATGCTTTCTATACTTATACCAACATATAATTACAATATTGAAGCTTTGGTAGCCGAACTCCACGCCCAATCCACGGCTTGTGATATCGATTTTGAGATTCTTTGTTATGATGATGGTTCCACTAACCTAGAGATCATCGAAGAAAATAAGTCCATAAATGTATTAAAAAACACAACTTATAAAGTTTTAGATTCTAACATTGGGAGAAGTTCCATTAGAAACCTATTGGCAAAAGATGCGAACTATGATTTATTATTGTTTTTAGATGCCGATGTGATTCCTGTAAAAGGTGATTTTATTTCGAAGTATCTGAATTCAATTTCTGATGCCACAAAAATAATTTATGGAGGTATTCGATACCAAGAAGAAAGTCCTAAAAAAAGTCATTTACTGCGGTGGGTATATGGCAACAAAAGAGAGGCACTATCCGTAGTAAAAAGAAATGAAAACGTTTATTTAAGTTTTTTAACTCTGAATTTTATAATACGAAAAACGGTATTCAACACCGTTTCTTTTAATGAAGATATTCCTAATTTAAGAAATGAAGACACCTTGTTTTCTTACAATTTAAAACAAGAAAAAATAGCTATTGGACATATAGAAAATCCCGTGTATCACTTAGGCTTAGAAGATAGTAAAACTTTTTTAAAAAAAGCTATTGAATCCCAAGATGTAATGAACCTATTTCTACAAGAAGATTTAATCGACATTAAGTATACTCAGATTACTAAAACAATTTATAGACTTAAAAAAATCAAACTAGATCGTTTATTTTCGATGAGTCATCCGTTTACTAAAAAAATGTTTAAGGCAAATCTCTTATCTGAAAAACCATCGTTATTCATTTTTGATTTATACAAACTAAGCTACCTTTGTTATATAAGTAAAAACGAATAATGGCATCCATATCCGTAATCATTCCGTTATTTAATAAAGAACACTTTATTAAGAAAACTCTTTTGAGCGTTTTGAATCAAACGTTTTCGGGTTTTGAAGTCCTCTTAATTAATGATGGCTCTACAGATGGCAGTTTAGACATCGTAAATTCTTTTGATGACGAACGCATCAAGCTGTACACAACCGAAAATAAAGGCGTTTCTCATGCAAGGAATTATGGCGTTTCTAAGTCAACCTCAGATTTAATCGCGTTTTTAGATGCCGATGATTTATGGGAGTCCAACCATTTAGAAAATTTATACAGCTTATACACGAGCTTCCCTAATTGTGGGTTGTATACCACTGCCTATTACAAACGGTTCTTTAATGGTAAGAAAATGAACACTCATTTTAATGGGATATCTACAGATCATTTTGGAGTGATTGACGATTATTTTTTAGCTTCCACTATGGACAGCATTGCGTGGACTTCTGCCGTTTTAATCCCAAAACAAACATTTATTAAAATTGGGGGATTTGATGAAGAAATGCGTTCAGGTCAAGATACCGATTTATGGGTTCGCATAGCACTCAAAGAACCGGTTGCATTCTCTGCAGTTGCGAGCGCACATAAAATTATTTTAGATCCTCAATACCATTTGTCGTACTCGTCCAATCGAGTGGATCGCATGAAACTATTTGAGAATTTTAAAGATGAGGATACCTCCAATACTTCCTTCAAGAAATACATGGATTTAAATCGATTCTCTGTGGCTATTGAAAGAAAAGCTGCGGGTGACTTTGGTAGCTATACGCGGTTAAAAAATGAGATTGACCCTTTGAACCTTAATTATAGTCAACGCGTTTTATTGAATACACCTTCCGTTATAGTTGGTGTTCTTAAACAGTTTCAAAACGCTTTATTACGCTGTAACATCTATTTATCACCGTTTAAAAAATGGTGATTTAAAGAGGTTAACTAAGATAGGTTTTCGATGAGTCGCTTCCAATCCATAGAAATGTTTTCCATAGAAAATTTCTCGACACTCTTTTTGGCGTTCTTATTACAGTGGCTATAGAGTTCTTTGTCCGTTACAAAACGATTCATCGCCTCGGCAAATAAATCGGGATTGTAATTGTCAACTAAGAGTCCATTCTGTGTGTCTGAAATAATCTCTGAAGGACCCGATTCGCAATTTACAGAAATGACAGGAGTCCCCAAAGCCAAGCTTTCCACAAGCATTGTCGGGAATCCTTCGTAGTGACTCGTGAGTACAGTACACATGGCTTTACTAACAATTGGATACGGATTTTTGGTGTATGGCAAAAATATTATATGTTCGGCCAAGTTCATGGCTTGTACTTTTTTCTCTAATTCTATTTTGTCATTTCCATCTCCTAAAATGATCAGTTTTATCTTGTTATCTATTAAGTTAGATCGCTTATAGCTATCAATAAGCAATGTCAGGTTTTTTACTTCATCTTCAATTCTACCAAAGAATAGCATGAAGTTTTCTGGAAGCAGTAGGGATCCCGTGAGAGCAGTCATCTGAGGTTTATCTACAGCATTATGAATAACGTCTATATTTTCAAAATGATACTTTTTTGTGAGTTTAGATTTTATAGTCTTAGAAACCGTTACAAATTTGAATGCATTACTGTATAAGTACTTTGCAATAAATTTATTATCAGGAATGTAATTTTTGAGGTACGCACTATGAACTATAAAAACTACTTTTTCATTGGCATAGAGTACTTTGTTTATTAAGAATTGTTTGAGAATACTTGGTCTTGATCTGCTGTCAATTATGAAATCAAAGTTATGTGATCTTAGATAATTAAAAAATACGTTGAACCTATTTAGTGTTCCAAAAAAAGAAGCGTCCTTGTCTTTTAAGGCTCCTAAATTTAACAACGTTCCTTTATAATCATAATCTATCGGGTTAATAATACTGATAACATGAACCTGATACCCTAAGTTATTCAAAAGTATTGACAATACCGCTGACGATTTTTCAGCCCCCCCCTTCCCTAAAGAAGACGTGACAATGCATATCTTTTTTTTAATAGTGTGTGGAGTACTCAAAATTTCATTTTTTTGATAAATAAATACGATAATTAAATATTACTTGTTCAAAAGTTTTGCTTGTAATTCTAAAAATATTAATTTGACAAAAATACAATTTTTAATGCGTATACTTTTATTAGGTGAATATAGTAACTTTCACAATACTCTAAAAGCTGGACTAGAAAAAAATGGTCATGAGGTATTGTTAGCTGGGAGAAAAGATGGTTTTAAAGGTTACTCAGTGGATATTGATTTTGACCCAGTTTTATTTTCAAAAACCCTATTTAGAAAAATAAAAAATTTATTATTTATTATTTTTAAATTTGATATTTCTAGTCTTGAAATCGTTTATATTTTTTACAGAAATCGAAAACAATTAAAGGGGTTTGACATCGTACAATTGGTTAATGAATACCCCATAAAATCTACACCTTTTTTTGAACAAATACTGCTTAATTATATTTTTAAACATAATAAAAAAGTGATTTTATCCGCTTGCGGAGAAGACACAACTTATATAAATTATTTATTGAGATCGGAACTCTCTCACCATATTCTAACTCCTTATTTAAAAAATAAGAAGTTAAAATCGTATTTTGAACCTAGTCTTAAATACTTAAACCCTTCTTATAAAAAATTAAGTGAATTTGTGATCAAAAATGTTGCTCATATTATCCCTGGAGACTTTGATTATGAAATGGCTTATTGTAATAAAAATAAAGTAAGCCCGTTAATTCCCTTTCCTGTTCATACAGAAAAAAATAAAATGATCACTTTAAATGCTGAAGATAAAATTAAAATTTTTCACGGTATTTCTAGAAACAATTATTATAAGAAAGGAAATGACCATTTTGATCAAGCTTTAAAGCAAATACAAAAAAAATACAACCACAAAATCGAAATCATTCAAGTAGAAAGCATTCCTTATAAAGAGTATCTAAAACTTTATAAGGACTGTCATATTTTATTAGATCAAACCTACGTTTATGACCAAGGGTACAATGCATTAGAAGCTATGGCACAAGGAAAGGTAGTTTTTAGTGGATTCAGTAATGAATTTAAATCTCACTATAATGTCACCAAAAAAATTGGAATTCACGCCACACCCAATGTAGAAGAAATTGTTAAAAACTTAAGTTGGCTAATTGAGAATCCAAACGAAATTATAGAAATAAGCAAGAACGCACGAGAATATATTGAAACTCATCATGATTATATTAAGGTAGCTAAAACATATGAAGACGCTTGGAATTCTCAGTTATGAAAAACGTTCTTTAAAAGTTTCATAGTCACGAATATAATCTGACTCATCATAAACAGCTGAAGCCAACACCAAACAAACTGCACCTGAGGAAAAATTTTCCAATTCTCTCCAAATACCAGGAACGATTAACAATCCTTTATTGGGTTTGTTTAAAGTAACCGTTCGACTGTTTTTAGCATCTTTTAAAATTACATCAAAACTACCACTCAATGGCAATAAGAATTGTTGTAAATTTTTGTGCGCATGCCCTCCTCTGTAGGCGTCACTAGGCACGTCATATAAATAATACACTCGGGCAATCTCAAAAGGTAAAACTTCTTTTTCTATAACAGACATATTTCCACGCCCGCCCTTGTCACTGATTTTTGGAACTTCTATAAGGGATACTGAATCTACTGTATTGTGCTTCATTAATGTAATTATTATTGTTTTAACTAATTCTTAAAAGGTTTTTAGGAGTCTGTGAAAATCAATCCTTCTAAAAATTTATTAATACTATATATTTTTTAAATATAAGAATCTTAGTTGATAAAATAAAGGTTTTTAAATAATTTCAAAACGTATCCAAGGCTCTAGGAGGCTTAGATTCATTTTTGTTTTTAAAGTGATACCAAATAGCAAGGCTCACAACAATGAAATAAATAATATAACGATATAAATGAGCCATTACAATACCTTCAATTCCGTAGGAATCAACCAATAATTTAGCAAAAACATAAAATAGAATGAGGGAGAAAAACTCCGTTATAATATAACTAAACAACATTTTTTTAGCCAAAAATTGATGTGCTAAAATCAAAGAAGAAAGTCTAACAAAGTCTCCTGATAATTGCCATTTAAACAAAGGCTCCATTTCTAAAAAACCAGGATACACCAGATCAATGACAAACTTTCTAAACAAATAAATAAGTATCATGCCTATGGCAAAAAAAGGTAAAATGGTTTTATAAATATGAAACACTTCTTTTTTAAAATCATGACCCGAATAAATTTCGGCAAATCGGGGGATTACATACAATGTAAAGAGACCAGAAGAAAACACCATATAGTTTTTTGAAATAAAAAGCATCGCAGTCCAATAACCTGCTTGATCGCCACTAATTTTATTAGTTATTTGAGAACGGATATCAATTTCGATATAATTTATCAGTACAGTTGAAATAAATGACATGGCTGTAAAGGTCAGTAATGCCTTCGCAAATGGTGAGTTTAATTTTAACCCTTTTAATTTTATTTGTGTTTTCAGTACACTCCCAAATACGAATAAAATTACCAGAAGTTGAATAAATGGCGTGAGTGCAATAGCAATTAGCACTCCATTAATATCATGTTTAAATAAGCCATAGAGAAGCAACGCGCTAGAGATAAGGTACGAAATAAGTTCAATTTTGGCATACTTCTTATATGCTGAAAGCCCATTAATTACTCCGCTAAAAATGCGATTTAAAGATATTGCTGGAACGACAAATGCCGTGATTTTAATTATGAATTCGAATGTCGTACTTCCAAAAAGCTGAATGGAAATCCAAGAAGAAAAAACAAATAAAACGCTCGCACTAATTAAGGAGCCTAGAATAGAGAAGATGAAAACTGTCGAAAAGAATTTTTTAAGAAGGGCTTCCTCCTTTTTTAACTCGGAAGTGTATTTAATAACCCCATTAAAAACTCCTAAAGAAGATGTACTCGTAAGAATGGCCATGAGGCTTCTTAACTGACCTATTTTTGAAATACCCGATGCACCAACCATCTCTGCAAGAAGTTTTTGGATGACAATCGCAATGATTAATCTAAAACCAACCACCAACGAATTCAGGGACACTATTTTTAGTAGAATACTATTTTTAAAATGTATAAATAATTTTCTTAACATTATCAAAAGGCATTGATTACATTGATGATTTTTGATATATCTTCTGACTCTAAGACGGGACTCATAGGAAGGCTCACTATGTGTTTATGAATTTTTTCTGTAATTGGAAATTTTAAGGAGGCATACGGATTTAAAGCCTCTTGTTTATGCGGAGGAATCGGGTAATGAATCATTGTCTCAATGGCATTCGCTTTTAAATAATCCATAAAAACATCCTGATCTTCGACTAGAACTACAAATAAATGAAAGACATGGTCTTCAGTCCCAGAGTAAAAAGGGAGTTCAATTTTAGTGTTTGTGATACCCTCCAAATAACGCTTTGCAATTGAACGTCTTTTGCTATTATCTTGATCTAAATGAGGAAGTTTAATATTTAAGAAAGCAGCCTGTAATTCATCAAGTCGGCTATTGAACCCAACGACTGAATTCACATATTTTTTAGGACTTCCATAATTTCTTAATTTGTTAATAAGATCCGCCAATACAGAATCATTAGTTGTAATAGCACCTGCATCTCCTAAAGCACCTAAGTTTTTGGAAGGATAAAAGCTAAAAGCGGCTGCATTACTTAAACTACCCGCTCTTTTTCCCTTAGCATCAATAGCTCCATGAGCTTGAGCTGCATCTTCAACCACCAACAAGTTATTATGATCTGCAATTGCAAGAATGTCCTCCATGGCTGCCAATTGACCATACAAATGAACAACTAAAATAGCTTTGACATCAGAAGATAGAGCCTCTTTAATAAGTTTTGGAGAAATATTATACGTCTCTGAATCGGGTTCAATGAAAATAGGTGTTAACCCTGCATTAATAATCGATAATACACTGGCTATATAGGTGTTGGCAGGAACTAAAACGGAATCTCCTTTTTTTAACCTACCAAGCTGTATGTACGCTTTAAATATAAGTGTCAGCGCATCGAGTCCATTGGCGACTCCTATACAGTGTTTTACATTACAAAAGGTGGCAAAGTTAGATTCAAAAGTGGTAACTTCTGGACCTAAAATATAGCGACCTTCTGATAAAAAGTGCTCGAAACGTTCTAGAAAAATTGTTTTATAAGTCGCATTAATTTTATTTAGATCTAAAAATTTTATCATAATAAAACATCATTTAAGAGATTATGATTATTCGTTTTTATGCAATAAAATTCATGAGTAATTGTTCTTGCCCCAAAACTCTCTTTCCAATATAACAATCCTTTATTTAAATTCCTACCTCTGTTTTCATTTGAAATTCCAAAATCAAAAAACGGTTTTTCTTTAAACACATTTGACAATAACTCGTTAAAAAGAAAATCTAAACTTCCTAATTCTTGTTTCTGTTCTGTTGCTGAAATATATTGAGCATGCGCAACTTTTTTTGTTTCAAAAATTGTAGTTCCAGCAACAATCTTATCATTATAATAAACATTAAACTGTCTTATGTTTTCCGGAAAATGCTTTTGAAGTAATTGAATTTCGCTTAAGGAATGTACCGGTTTTCTGCCGTATCGATTTTCTAAATTTGGAATTAAAACTTGATTCCAAAAGGCTTCAAAATCATTGTCTTCTTTTATAATAAGTTGATGATCTTTAGCTTTTTTGATACCACGTTTTCTCACAGTTGATATTGTCTTTGGTGGATTCATATTATCAATTACAGACAAGACATCACTACGTATTAGTTTGGCATTTAATAAAAATAAAATATATTTTAACTCCCCACTGGGGCTTGACGCATAAATTTCGGGAAGTAATTTGATATATAATGTTTCTACTTTATTAATATCTAAATAGCTTAAAATAGTCTTTGTAATGTCAATGGTTTCATTAAGTTTCAGTTTTTGGTCTAAAATTAATCCCCCATACGTTAAACCCTGATGTGAATAAATTGAATCTCCATCTCTATTTGCAGGTAACATAGCTACTAATTTATTATCATTATAAACCATCAGGGAATAGTCCTCAAAACGATCACGATGATAATCCATAAAATCACGATGAAATAAAAACGTTGAATTTTTGGATTTACTTACAAAATCATTCCAGAGTTTGTAATTGTTTGTTTGGTATGTTGATACTAAAATGTTGATGACTGTTTTTTTTAGTTAGAATGATAAAAGTACTATTTATAATTTAGGCATCAAGCTTTATTTTTAATTTACTAAAATTTCACCTTCATTATTAATGATGCGTTTTATTGATTTAGAGCCAGAACGATTAAGATGTAAATTAAAACTGGAATTGTCTTCTAAAAGGTTTAAATATTTTTTATTTTCACTTAATACAGAAAACAAAACTCTAAATAAGTTAACATTGGTTTTTAGATTTTCATCATAATCTGGTTTTAAAAAACCATTCCATTTTATAGCAGATAAAGTTGAAAATGTAGAATTAATTAAAGATTCATCTGTAGTACTATACATATCATTATAACTTTCCAAACCTACCCAACCGCCATGATCTGCTAAGATAATTATAATACTATTCTCATCATTCAGTTCAATATAACTCACGGTTTCTTTTATCCAATCATTAACTGATTCAATACGCTCAAAATATCTATTACGTTCTTTTACTGTTTTTTCAGAAGTTTCTTTAAAACCAATGTGATGTGGCATTAATTTTTCTACAAAAAAGAATTTAGGTTCAGTGTTTTGTAATTGCATTGCCTTTTTTAAGTCTGGAAACACTTCTTTTTTTACATTATTATCATTGCTAAAAAAAGGAATTTCAGCTAAGTCAATATTATAATAATCGTAATTTGTTTGCTTTCTGTTTTGTTGAAAATACTCATCTTGAACCACAAAATAGGCTTGATATCCATTAGATTTTAAAATAGAAAGTGCAGGGTTACCTCCACATATAACATCTCTTGCGTTTGGCATTTCTAAAGACGGAAATAACATGTCCCCAAATTGATGCTGTTTCATTCCAAACAATGATGCATTGGATGCCAAACTTGCTGGATAATTGCTTCTAAAGTTGTTATAAACTTTAAATTGACTGAACTCCAACCAATTATACAAATCACTTTTAGAATTATATGGAGAACTTTCTAACGTTTCTCGATTCACATAGCCATCTGGCTGAATTAAATAAATATTTGGTTTATGCAATAGTTTTACTTGCTCAATGTCATCTGGTAATTGCATCCAATTCATTGGTTTTAAATGTTCATAGGCGTGAATCAAAACCTTTCCTATTGGCAAAAACATTGCTATAAATAATAATATAATTAGTTTTTTATAATGCTTAAATAACTTAGTTGAAAGCAAAACGCTTACAACAAAAAGTACAACAAGTATTTTTTTCTTTACAGTTAAAAACATTGCTTGCGATAATAGTGCAAAAGTGACAACAACCAATAATACAAATAACAAGTGCTTCCTATATTTTACAAGTATTTTACTTAGACCAAAACCATAATATAATACTCCATAAATTGATAATGAGATACCTAAAAAAAAGAAAGAAAAATATACTATATGATCCCAAGAATTTATAGCTGAAAAATTATTTGAATAATAAAACAATAAGGCATAAAAACCACTAAGAAATCCTGCTAAAAGCGGGACGTCTTTATCGTTATTTATAAAATTAGATATTTGTTTTTTAAGTTTCGAAATCATTGTTTATTGCTTTCTGTTAAAAACAACATTCCCATTCTCATCTATGTTTTCATAAACTCCAAAAGGGGCTCCTGTATGAATAGTTATATAGCTCTTATCCTCTTGTAAATTTTTTAAATACGATTCGTTACCACTTAAATAAGTAAATAAAATTCTAAATAAATTGACATTAGTTTTAAGTTTACTATCATAGTTTGGGGCATTTCCACTTGGCCATTTAATGGCACAAGCCGTTGTAAAAACAGTTTTTACAAGATCTTCATTTTCCTGTTTTATTTTGGTTTCCCTTGTGTACTCCAATCCAACGAACCCGCCATGATCCGCTAATATTATTACAATCGCATTCTGGTCGTTTTCTTCAATCGAACTAATTGTGTTTTTTAACCATTTATTCGCTTCCTTTAATTTTTTTAAATATAGTTCACGTTCTACTTCAATACCTCTGGATTTTGATTGAAGAGTCGAAATATGTCCTGGAGAAATCTGTTCTATAAAAAAGAAATTATTAGTAGTTGTATTTTCATTAATCAAATGTGCCAACTCCTCTTCAATCTCCTTGTCAATATTAAAACCTCTAGCAAAAAAAGAGAGTTCACTATAATCTATATTGCAATAATCATAAGCTAATTTCGGTCTGTTGACCAATAAATAGGATTTATGTAAAAGTAAAAAAGTCTTATAATTATTATTCTTTAATATAGACAAAACTGGATTGTCTCCAACAATATGATCTCTTGAATTATAAACTTCATTAGAACTTATATTAGGGTTATTATAATAATGATGCTTCATAGAAAACATAGAGCTATTAGACGATAATGTAGAGTAATAATTACTCCTAAATTCTGGATATAATTTAAATTTTTTATCATCTAAAAACTTCTCGAAGTCACTATTATCAAAGTTATAAGGGGGTTTTGAAAGCTCCGAAAAACTCGCATATCCATCGGGTTGAATCACATAAATATTTGGACGTTGTTTGAATACCACAGTTTCGATATCATCGGTCTGGTTTTTCCATGCATCTGAATATGTCAAATTCTTATAAACATCAGGAACAAGCTGGAGTGAGACAAAAGCTGCTAAAAATAACTGAAGTACTATAATTTTATGAAGGTGCTTTCTGAAAATAATGCCTAAGCCGAAAGCTAATAGCAAAATGATAGAGAGGAAGTTTACTTTTATGCCTTTTGTAATTAATAAAAGCAAAAAACCAAACCAAGAAAAATTAAGTACTGTGAAAATATGATTCTTGTATTTATGTAAGATGTCAATTTTACGGGTTATAAAATAAATTAAGTAAAAAATGACTGTTGGGAACATAAAAAACAAAGCAACAAAAAAAGTAAACTGACTCCACGAATTTATAAGTGTATAATTAGCGTTATAATAATACAGAAGCGGATATAACCCAGAAGACAAAGCAATCAAAAAAGGATATTGCTTATTAGTTTCAATAAAAGCTATAAAAAGGGCTCTAAGTTTTTTCATTTTTCCGCTTTAATAAAAACAATACACGTTCTGAGTCATTTATAGTTTGTTCCTCAACAATATTAAAATATTTCAGATAGTTCAATTTGAAATTATCAAGAGTATAAAAATCAAAATGGGATTCAAACTCACCTTTGGATTTCAATAAACGTTGTACCCAAGAATCCTTTTGCTTAGGAAATTCGATCACTAAATGTTCTGAAAAACTGGCAAAGAAGTTGGCAGACATCTCAAAAGTAATATTGCCACTCAAAGTCATATGATGTATAACCGCCAAAGCTAAAGTAACATCCGGAGCAAACTCTGAAATTCGTTTTAAAAATGAAAAACGCTCCTTGTTATTAAAACCAATATTTGCTGAAGGATTTAGAACATCCAAAACAAAAGGAAGCATATAGCTGTCTTTGTTTTTTTTGAGCTGCATATAGTTATAATCCACAGCATTGTTATCTATATCACACACTAAAGCTTGAGAAATAGTCGTGTCTATTTGTCTTACAAAAGTGCCATCATTTCCACCAACATCAATCACCGTTTTCGCTTTTATATGACGAATCCATCCATTTATTAATTTTGATTTTTCTTGAAAAGCAGCATCACTATAATTGGTTTTATTATAGTATTCTCCCCATTCACTCGTTTCTTTAAGTTCTAATTTCTTAATATAATCATAAAGGCTTTTAATGATATTTAATTGCCCTTTTTTAGACAAAGCAACAGCTTTGGTTTCTCTTTTGTAGTCTTCGTTATGTTTGTCTTCAAATTTTGCGAGTAGGTGAATATTCGCATATAAAAATGGATTCAATTTTGTTTTAAAAGGCAAAAGTGAAGCAATTGTTTTTACGGGGATACCATCCATAAAACTGCCCATTAATTTCAGCAATTCAGACCCATGGTAATGGGCTAAAACTAAAGGTCCAAAGAAATGAGTAATAAATTGTTTGTAGGCTCTCCAAGGCTCATTTTCTTTATAAAAATCGAAAGACAGTGTATCTATAAAAATGGCATTCCCATTATGAAATGTAACATTAAACGCTGAGGCATCTTTAAGTGAGAACTCATTTTCTAAAGCAAATTTCTGAAGCTTTAAAGTGAGTAACGCTGCTTCTTTATATTGATTAAAACTCCACTCATAAGGATACGTAATAAAGGGGATTTGATCTGGTTGAATAACAATTTCAGAATCCGAAGATGACACTTCTTTGTGTTTAATTAATAAGCCAGTTTTAAAAAGTTTATCGAAAAATTTAGAATTTTTAAGCTTATTATATTGCCTGAAATAAATAGGAAATATTTTCCTTTTCAAGATGTTATCTTCAATAAAAATATAACCTGAAGGATCTCTAAATGAAGAAGAATGTTGTTCTTTATTTATCAC
>Ga0209533_1002930_pt1 | contig 15300 bp, 14 predicted proteins | sample COG_04_FD_184748 | JGI IMG/M metagenome (GOLD analysis project Ga0209533, IMG submission 184748) | Pelagic Microbial community sample from North Sea - COGITO 998_met_04 (SPAdes) (version 2) | ecosystem: Environmental > Aquatic > Marine > Neritic zone/Coastal water | place: Helgoland, sampling...
TTATTGTTATTGTTATTGTTATTGTTATTGTTATTGTTATTTACATTCATATTTAATATAGGTATTATTTTATTTTTATAATCAAATGACTTAAAAAACACAATTGTTGATTTGTCAAAGTATACGTAAAGATGAAGATAATTTCATGGAATGTGGCGGGTATCCGAGCAGTCCTGCGAAAAAACGCATTGGACTTTGCACTAAAGGGTGAATATGACATCATCTGTTTCCAAGAAACAAAGGCCGAGCAGCATCAGGTAAAAAATTTAGAAAGCTTTGATAGGGTATATCCCCATCAGAGCTGGAATCATTCAAAGGGCCGGAAAGGATATAGCGGAACAGCAATCTGGTCAAAGTCCCTCTATAAAGTACATGACAGTCCATTCTTTGATCAGGAAGGACGAATCACCACAGCAGAGTTTCCGGAATTTTTTCTCATTACGGTGTATACACCTAATTCAAAGCAGGACCTTTCAAGGCTTGCGGAGAGGACCAATGAATGGGACCCTCTCTTCAGAGACTATTGTAACAGTTTCAAGTCATCAAAACCTGTGATCATATGTGGTGATCTCAATGTGATCCACCAGGAAATTGATATCTACCAGCCAGAGAAGCACAAGGGAAATGTTTACGCCGGCTACACCACCCAGGAGAGGGATTCCTTCGGATGCCTGTTGAGTTCTGGGTACATAGATGCCTTCAGAAAGTTCAACAAAGAGCCACACAACTATAGCTGGTGGTCATACATGAACAATGCTCGCGAGAAGAATATTGGGTGGCGTTTGGACTATTTCCTAGTGGATACGACAATTGAAAGTCTGTGCACCAAGAGTGATATCTGCAAAGATATTCTTGGGAGTGATCACTGTCCCATCACGCTGGACATTGATATTGGAGAATTGGACAGTATAATTGATTCTGACAAGAATGGATTTGAGAGTAAAGAGAAGCGGAAGAGATGTGGATCGTATCCAATAATGCCTCAAGATATAATTGATATGAATATAATCAATGGGTTGAAAAAACCTTTATTGAAATAGTAGAAATAAATAAATGTATACATAAAATGTCAAATCAATATAGACAACTCCAATGGGTGAATTTGTCTAGTAATGAAACAGCATTCCCGCTTAAATTTAACAACTCTACATATAAAAAATACTGGTTGTTGTCAAATTTAATATAAGACCATCTTCTAACTGTTTTTCAGCAAAAATCAAACCAAAGTAATTGTTTTTCCTGTTAGAGTTTTTACAAATATTTGCATAATTGTAATATAAAATAAAATACTTTTTACAATGTATAGACAGATTAATATTATATATCTTCTGTTATAACTGCAAAGTCATCTCCGAGATAACCACCACAACCAGCTTCAGAAAGCTGATATTTTATTGAATGAGTAACATATTTTGTGAGTACTTTAGGAGAAAAAGGACAATTAATAAAATCATTTTTAAACAATCCAAATAATTCATCGAGCGCATTTAACATTGATTCAATACTTAGCATTATAATTCTCGAATAGAATTCAGACCATTCTTTACATTTTGTAAAATTTTCTAAAGATTGATATAATGTATCATAAACACCATCTGTATTGATGGTATCAATATCCCAATAAATATAATGACTCGGGTCATTTAACCATTCTTCGATCTTATCATGAATATCTGTGTACATTTTATTAAGTAAATTTTCATATTGATCCCATGAATCAAAATGTCTTGTTGGACAATCAACTTGTTTTTTATATTTCAAAAGTTCTTTTGATTTTTCTATAATATCTTTGTCATATAAAACTTTTGAACACAGTGCTAAGTTTTCCATTGTTTGTGTAACAATGGAAAACTTTAAATTAGTATATAAACATGAATAGCTTAGTACAAATACCTATACACTCTTGATGAAATTACTGTACCAATGCCATCAATTGTACACAACATCTTTTCTCTATTTTTTTCTACTTCAATTGATAAATACGAATTCACTATATTCATAAGTGTAGGATAGTGTTTTATGATATCTTTCGCAATTTTATGTGAAACTCCTGGAATGCATGCCAGCTGATTGAGGTAATACTGAATAACCGAAAGAGTTAGATATCCAAACTATAGAGAATTTAGTACAATAAACACGTCTTATTTATAAATTAAACAAATCAATGTTTATATTTCTTATATTTTCTTGAGATTTATGAGAAGTCCCCGTTCCAAGAGCGATTAAGGAGGCAAAGCATAAGACGGCCATTTGCGGACTTCTGGGTCCCGATCTCGAAATTGCCTTTCAGGCGCTGCGAAAAGGTATTGCGGCTGAGTTTTTCCTTTGACCATCCGTTGTAGGAGAAGAGCAGATCAACGGTAGAAATATGTTCACCGGAGCACTCATTTGTTGCGCACTTGACGAAGGTCTGTACCGAGTCGATATCGGAGCGGTAAGAATTGGTGACTTCCAAAATTTCCTTGGAGGGGAAGTCAAGCGATTCATCACAGTAGACTTTGTACCATTTAATGAGGAGAGCCATGAACTCCTGCTTCATCTTCTTGAGGCTGGACTTGAGATTGATGTCGATGAGCTTGTTGTACTTGTTATCGGGGGAATATTCGGTGGGCTTTACAAATGTGTAGCAGAAGTTGATGACACGAATGCGTTGCAGGAGGCCGATGTCCACGTCAGTGAACTGGGGCAGATGGTTGGTCTGGATGACGGGCTTGAAAGTGGGGACAAAGGTCTGCATCTGATTAGAGTAAAGACTTCTGCAGTGGATCGGATCGTTGCCACAGAGGCGCTTGAATTTGCTGGATAGATAGCTAGTGGAGCCTTCGGGTTCTGTTGTCATTGTCAGACGAACGTTCTTGAGGGCAACCATGGCGGGAGACGCCTCGTCCTGATTCTTCTTGCTGGTGGTGAAGAATGCGTCGTCGAGGACGTGATAGTAGGGACCGAGAGTCTCGCGGAGGAGATCGTCGACGGTGCCTTTGCCGTTGCGGCCATTACCAACCCAGAAATGGATGAGCTCTTCTTTGTTTCCGCCGTGAAGCAGACTTCCAATATGCTTGAGAAAGTAAATTCCGGTATCTTTGCTTTCAAAGAGAGAAAATATGAAGTTTTCAAGATAATTGATTGTAGTTGTGTCACATGAGACGTAGTCGATATAGTCGAATCCAACTGTCCATGACAGACAATCGTCTATAGTAGCTTTCCGGAACAAACCCTGCTGGAGATCATATACGCCATTGTCGAACCCAATCAGATGAGATTTGCTGTTCAGCTTTGAGAGCAACTCGGGTTCATTGTAATACTGCTTGAGTTCCTTGATTATGCTGGTTTTAAATTCGTACTTTTCGGTCAGGCTCTTGGCCTTCAAGAGGAGCTTTCGGTCGTTTTCATTGCTGATTGCATTCCGGATGATTTGTTTCTCAAATAATTCGAAATATCTGGAGATATGGCTGCTAAGGATGGTCTCGGTGTCAACCTCGATTTGACTGTACCTTCCGCAGTCTCGCCGGACGTACCAGGTATTATTGGAATATATGTAATAATCCGGATACTCATCGTAAAAGAGCTTGCAGCAGGTCGAGTGTGTCAGAGTTCCCTTCTGTAGAATGCTTGTGATGCACTCGCTCTGAATGTCTGTGAGCAAGGAGACGCTGGAACTCTTGAAATCAGGAGACCGGGAGGCGTAGAAGTAAAGTGTGCCTATACCGTTCCTGTTTCCAGTGCTATCGTTGCGAATGGAGTCCCAAAGTTTCCTGGTTCCACCGTAGTTAGGAGCTCTCTGGGAATACTTATCGAAATCTTCAAAGGACATGCCAATATTTTTCATAGCGCATCCTATTTGCAGCCAGGAGCTTCGGGTGGACCATATCTTTGGGTCGATTGCGTTCAGGAGAGTAATAATGTTATCGCTTGTGTCGGAGACCTGTATGTTTCCTGGTATCTCAATTGTGTCGAAACATAGTTTGTCTTCTTTTCCAGAAAAGGATCCAGTGACGATATGATCTTGGAGTTTCTTGGAGTGCTTCAATCGAGGTACCAGAGGTCGGTTCTGGTTAAATTTTGAAGAACCAAGAAGCCGAAAGCACCGATTGCGGGAGTAAACCGATGTGTCAAAATATTCCTTCAGATGAGAAGGCAGATACTGCGAGAACTCCTGACCGAACAGATAACGCTGCTGGTGATCGAGAACAACAACAGTTCTGCAGACGATGTGATATGATTTCTTGATTTCTGAATGTGATTCAGACACGACGGGCTTGCACGAACTCGTTAGATCGCAGTGTGTGCATAAGAAAGAGTCGAGCTCATTGAGTATATTGCCAAGAATTTGCTCTGCAGTGACAAGCGTTACATTCGGAATGTCAAGATCCAAGTATAATTTGCTCTTTTGTTCACTTCGTATAATCTCATAAAAATGCTTAGTTTTTTGGGACTGATAAAATCCAGAGAAGTCAGCAAAAGTATCAAAAGAGCTGAATCGCTTGGCTCCCTGGTCGTTCAAATCGTGTGCGCACACAAAGCTATTGGGCGACGCATTGACCACATCAGCAAGCTTAGAATGCCACTCTACCATCCTTGATAAATACATAAACAATTTAGTCTTTAATCCAATATTTTATTAACTTCTTTATGTGACAACCACATAAAGAAATGAAAGATTCATAAATAATATTAATGTGAAAAACATGGAGTGTTCGATTTGCTATGAAAAGATCCAGAGGAGAAAGGGTACAAAATTGCCATGCAATCATGAATTCTGCAGCACGTGTATTGAAAAATGGTTTGAAAGTCAAATGACATGTCCTATGTGTCGGAAGAATATGATGATGTATTCATTTACAAAGATATACCGAAGCAGTCAGAGGCAAAACCATGCCAAGAAGCTGAAGGACCGATTTTCAAAGAAGTATGGAAAAAATATAGGAGACATATTCTATGCGGACGAGATAGAAAAATTGAGAAGATTCTGTGATATTCTGGAAGTTGTATTAGATTTAGATGATAATGTTGAGAGGTTCTCTGCGATTCCCTCACAAGCACAAGGGATCAAAAGAAATGTAAAGATTGAAGGGAAGTACCTACCGGTCTATCGGAAAAACAAACAGAGCCTTGATTTTTTTTTGATATGTCCTCATCCGAATGTGAGAGTTGATGTGACTTATCCGAACATGATTTGTAAAGAATTTGAGGAAGAGACGGGTATAGAGCTGTGCGATTCCAAAGGAATAGAGAACTGGGACATAATAAGAGGAGCGATGATAAACTCGTGGGAATAGAACAATAAATTTAAGGAATATAATTTGAAAATACATAAATACAACCGGAGGTCCATAGTACGGGAAAATATGGAATTTGAACTGGATAATAAAACTTATACAGTTGATACACATACTGACAAGGAAAATCCTTTATTTAGAATGAACGCGATGACAATGTATATAATGGTGAAGCCGTGGCTGATTAAGGCGTGTGTAATAAATCCGGAGTATATGGAAAACAGTACAGAAGACATAAAACATTATTTAGTACTGTGCTCATCGGTGTGGGTATTAATACCGAAACAAAAGGGTGAAGAACTACTTAAACAAATGAATAGTGTATAATACAATGATATTTCTGGGAATATTCTCTGCTCTGTGGCTCTTGTGGTATTACTTTGTACCATATCTGGCCGGGAAAAAAATACGAGAAATAAAAAAAGTATAGACAGTAAAAATGACAGCAGGGCGAATAAAAAAAATAGAATCCACGGACTCAATAAGTGATTACTGTTGTGACTCTCTGTTTGATCTTGAAACCTTGGATGATGTCTTGCGGCTGATCAGAAATGCTAGAAAGCATGGTGAAAATGAGGATGTGAAAGCGCTATATGCAATTCGGCTGCAAATAAAGGCCATCAATACAATGGTGGGGCTATCAGATCTAAAGAAGAGGCTGTTGTATCAGATTCTTTTCTTCTGTCAGAATCTGCAAGGGGACGAGATGATGCATACCGTACTTATGGGTCCTCCTGGAGTTGGGAAGACAACTGTGGCAAAACTTATAGGGCTAATTTACACCAAACTCGGATTTCTGTCAAAAGGGACATTCACAGCTGTAGGGAGAGATCAGCTGATCGGACAGTATCTTGGAGAGACATCTATCAAGACTGAAAAGGTTCTTAAAAGTTGCATAGGTGGTGTACTGTTCATTGATGAAGCATATTCCCTTGGGAATGGAGGGGAATCCGATTCGTACTCCAAGGAGTGCATTGATACAATAAATAAGTTTCTGTCAGAGCACACGAAAGATTTTGTGTGCATAATTGCGGGTTATCCAGAGCAGCTCAATACGTGTTTTTTTGAAAAGAATCCGGGTCTTGATAGACGATTTCCCTGGAAATACAATTTAGAGCCTTACAAAACAAACGAACTGAACAAAATATTTGAGCTGCAGCTCCTGAGGGGAAAGTGGAAATTTCGAAAGCCGCGGTATGCGATAGCGGTAGAAAACATAATAAATCATAACAAGGAATTGTTCAAAAACAATGGAGGAGACACAGAGAACTTTGTGAACATGTGTAAAATGGCCCATGGAAAAAGGGTTTTTGGACAAAGAAAAACATGGAAAAGGTTTCTGGTCAGAAATGATATTGTAAAAGGATTCGAAATGTATAAGTCTAACAAGGAAAAAAAATCAGATCCGAGCATATCAAATTTCATGATGTACACGTAATATAAAAACAAAAAGAGGTAATTAAGATAGAGAAGTAAAAAAACGAAATCATAGTAGTTTAATTGTGTCCTTAAACTCTTCAAGAATGATAATTTGAACAAAATATATTTTTATATAAAATATTTGTTAGTGTCAGGATTCGAACCCTGGGCCTTTGATGTGCGGTGATTGTGAGAACAAAAGTATTCGAAAGTAGAAACCGAATTCTGCACAAAAGGGGACATTTAGGAATACATTTAACCCAGCTTTGTATATATATACATTTATAAAAGAAAGGCTTATTTCTCACATAAAGAGAACTGTAAGTGAATAGTATAAACTATAAATTGATAGCCGACGAACAGAGAACAATGAATTCGGAGTATCAGCTCTATGGCTATCAGCTGGCAGCTGTCAAATGGATGTCGGACAGAGAAACCGACCCGGGTGCAGACTTCAATGGAGGAATTCTGGCAGACGAGGTTGGATTAGGCAAGACTATCATGATGACAGGTGTTCTTCTAAAGAATCCGAAGCCCAACACCATGATAATCTTGCCCAAAAGTCTTATAATGCAGTGGAAGACAGAGCTGGAGAAATATACCTCAAAGCTCGAAATAGTTATCCCTGAAAATGATATTATTGTTGAGAATGAGAATCCGGATATATCGAGGGTGCACCTGGTGTCCCATTCGCGATTTAATAAGCGTGGAATTGAAGATCCTGAAAAATTGAGTTACTGTCTGGCAAACTGGGATAGAGTAGTGATAGACGAGGCTCACATAATCAAGAACAAGAAAAGCAAGATTCACAGGGCGGTATGTCACATCAAGAGCCCTATTCGATGGGCTTTAACGGCCACACCGGTGATGAACAAGATGACTGATTTTGTATACACCATGAAGTGGGTTTCTCAGGATGCAATCAGCCAACTGGACTGTCAGACGGAGAAAGACGATATTGTTTCGAAATACATAATTAGGAGGACAAAAGACGATGTCAAGACAGAAAATGTACAGTTTGAGCTACCAAAGCTGAATGTGGAAGTGAATAATCTGAATTTTGCCTCACCGGAGGAGAAGATTTTATACGAAACTACACATGAAGAGATGCAGAAGAAGTTGGCCGAGTTGAAAAAGATACATGGAAATCAGTCAATAATATATGCTCTAGAGCTACTATTGCGAGCGAGGCAGATCTGTTGCAATCCGCAATGTTATATAGATGGGGTCAATAGAAAGATAAAGCAGAAACACAGCGAAGAGCCCAAGGAGTACCTGGAAGAATGGACGTCATCAATAACGAAGGTTGAGTTTGTAAAGGCTAAAATTGAATCGCAGCCTTTGGAAGACAAGACACTTATCTTCTGTCACTTTATAAAAGAGATGGACTGCTATGAAAAGGAGCTTGTCCATGCTGGTCACACGGTTTACCGAATTGATGGGAGGTCAGACCTTGAGATAAGAGACATTGTGGTGCAGAACTTCAAGTGTAGCGAAGTTAGGGAGTCAAAGATAATAATGCTGGTTCAGATTGATATGGGTGGGCAAGGATTCAACTTTCAGTGTGCCAACCGGATTTATATTACTTCACCAACCTGGAATCCTGCACAGCAGCACCAGGTGATTGGCCGGGCGCACAGAACAGGTCAGACAAAGGAGGTGTTCGTCAATATCCTGACCATCCAGAACGAGGATGTGGAGAAAACATCCTACATAGAGACAAACATACTTGAGCTCCAGAAAGCGAAGAGGAAGATCATGGCGAACATCCTGAATGATAATCGCCTGGAAGACGAGACATACAAAGAGTCCAAAATGACCATGGTGGACATCAACAAAATGTTTGGGATATAAATTATTATTATTATTGTTTTTCTTACTAATGAAAAATAATAAGAAATAAAACATATACACATGCCAATCTGCTTCAAGTGTGGAAAAAATCTATCAACCGATCAGAGTTTGCAGTACCATCTTAACAGAAGAGTGAAGTGCAACACGCTTCACTGCGATAAATGCGACAAACAGTTTCAGAGCAAGCTTAGCTTTGACAGCCATCTGCATGAATGTGACGGCAGGAACATCTCTACCAGAAATAGACACAAGCTGTATGACAATGTGAAGTCAGAACGTATATTCTTGATAGAGATAAACAAGGAGAATAAGATCACATACATATCAACACATTTTCTGGATAAATTGCACGACAGTTTCATAAATCAGCACATATTCTCATTGATTACAGATGATACGAAAGATTATCTAGAGAGTGCAATCCAAAATACAGAAGACTCGGTCTCTTTAAATTTCAGAAAGATACTGTGCGATACGATCCTCACCCGGACAGACAACGGTCACCTGCTGACGAACACACTTATCACCTAAACAGTTCAATGGTAATATGATAAAAGCATTTACGATGAGTACAAAATGTTGGAGGTGTGGACTACTATTATCTTCAGAGCAAGCACTGCAATATCATCTCGGGAAAAAAAAGAAGTGTATCAGCATTATTTGCGAAATATGCAATGGAATATTTCCGAGCAACGCTTCCCTTTGCATTCACAAATCTAAATGCAAAGAGAATAACTATAATATTGATAGGCACAAAAGTTTTGACATGATTAATTTACTAGACTGTGTCCTAGTAGAATATAATTCCAATGGATTCGTTACATATATATCAAGCTCATGCAGAGAAGTGTATGGTTACAAAGAGGAGGAGCTTATAGGGACACATTATAATCATTTAATATATGACAACGACCTTGCATACATAAAAGAAAAGCAAAAACAGAATATTGATACGAATAAGCTGCAGTTCCGAAAGATCAACAATGAAGGAAGTCAGGTATGGATAGAAACACAGATTCCCAAGTTCACTTCCACAAGAAATATAGCAGTATGTTTTGAGAAAAACATAACAAAAGAAAAGTTGCTAGAGGAAACATCGATCAGGGGGTCGTTTGCAGAGAACTCGTATGATTATTTTTGTGAATGCAGACTAGATGGAACATTCATATATATAAATCCGGCTTTAGAGAGCATTGCTGGATATTCATCATCCAATATAGTTGGTCTAAAGAAAATAGACATACTGTTTGACAATTTATCTCTATCGAGAACCATTGATCATGAGCATTATCTTTTGAAAAAGGCGGACGGAAAATGCATAGAGGTTGAAATATGTACTAAAATAATCAATAACAAATTCACAGCCATATTCAAGAACTACCAGGCAAACCGTGATGATTTGTTCAGAAGCTTTGTACACGAGATGAGGAATCCTATCAACTGTCTCTGTCAAGGAACGGAGTACTTTGAGACTCTGGATAACTGGGAACGACCAATTGACAAAGAATTTGTTGAATTATTCAAGACACAAAAGGCGTGCATAAGTCTTCTAAAAAAGCTTTTGAATGACTTTCTAGATTTTGAGACAATGAATAATAAAACGTTTGAGATATCTGCTAAAGATATCACTCATGTAGAAAATATATACGGCGACATAAAGCCACTGATTGAATCTCTGACATACTTGTACGAAAAACAAATTGTGTATAACAAAAACGATACTATACTCTCTGTTTTATTTAAAACAGACATCACACGAATACAACAGATCATAATAAATTTGGTCACCAATGCTGTGAAGTATGCAACCCGACCCGAAATAAATGTGAATGTGTTAATAGTGAATAAAGAAATAGTTATTGATGTGAGCAACCATGGCGATATAGACAGCCATTGCATAACAAAATTGTTTGATCGATTCTATAGAGTTGATATGGAAAGTAACGATGGTTCAGGTCTGGGTTTGTACATTATTAAAAACATTATCTCCAAGATGGGTGGTGTAATACAAATTAATTCGGAAAGTAGTTATATAACAGTCAGATGCATTATACCAGTAGATGTACTGAAAAGTGACAACCGATTGAATAGTATATCAATACTGATAGTTGATGACTTTATTGGTGTAGTGAATACAAAAAAATTATTGCTAGCGAAGGGAATCCGGTGTGTAGATATAGTTCACTCGGGTCAGGTAGCTATAGAGAAGAAGAATATAAATGATTACGACGTAATTTTGATGGATAAAAACATGAATAAATTGAGTGGTCCAAAAACCATCAAAATTCTTCGTGAGAATGGAAACACATCCATTATATATGGATTTACAGGAGATTGTTATAATATGTCATCTCTCTCAAAAGATTTCAATATGGGACCAGATGGTGTAAGAGATATCCTGTACAAGCCGCTGGACTGTGATATATTATTTGAGTACATAAAAAGAGATCTAAACATGAAGTAATTTTCGCACACGTTTGTCCAAATTCTGCTGTCTCACAGTCGCGCTTATATTCTTTCTAATTTTTGAAGCTGGCACAGGTGGATGACCAAGCTGTATAAATGACGGAGTTCCAGTGCTGCATGTTTTTTTATGAGTATTCATAGGAATGATGAAAAAGCAGCACATTCTACTATAATTTACAAATTTGAAGTTCCAATTAGCCAAGAGAGGATCGAAAATAATATTACCGTCTGCATCTTTGTCTGACACGGCTGTAGAGCCAGGCTTGTGGGACCATGTTTTGGAGTTCTTGTAAAGAAAGCGGGCTTTCTGTTTACTGGTCTTATGAGCGTTTGTGAGATGCATATAAATTTCAGGCATATATAATCTCGAATAATCTACAAGATCTCGCAACAAAATACTATCAGATTTGAGATCAACACCGTCTTTAAGTAGCATTGTGTAAACTTTCAGCAGACGATTGTCCTGACGAGCAAAGTGATAGTCATTGTCTGGGCTTACCATCATAATGCCCTTATAGTGCTTTGGTGGGGGGGTATAGTGTCTTCCTTTAGATAAACTTAAAGCATTTACGTGGTGTGGATTATCTTTCATGACACCTTTTATGGTTTCGGTACAATTGATAGTCTGAATTCCGTGATAAGTATTTGATCTGGTTCGTAGCTTAAAGTGAATACCAGGTTGAGGTTTATGATATTTACGAGGTATTGAAAAGAGGTCATTCAGCATATATGAATAGCAATTATGGGTGGATAAAACGTTATTCCCCTTATCACTCCATTTACGTGGCTGAAACGGTGGCTCTCCTGATGGCCACTTGGAGCATTTGGAACACTTCCCATTCATTATTAAAGTATATAATAAAAATTATAAACGTCTTAAGTTCCGTATAGCATTTGAGGTAGATCCAACTGGAGCGTCTTTCATAAGAAGCTTTCTGTAGGTCGAATTAACATCGCGAATCTGTAATTCGAAGAGAAGCATCTCTTTGTTCATCTGTTCTAACTCGTTCCGCATCGTATTAGCTTTGTGCTTTGCTATGTTGGTGTCAATCTGCTGCAGTATGTTAGAAATCATGACGGCATATATTATTATATAAACATACTTTCCATTAGGTGAAATATAAAACAAACACGCAAGAGTTCATTCGATAAAATTATCTTGCGCCTTTTCAGTCTGCATAATTGTGTGTTTGTTGTTATATAGAACATGTTTAACCTTCTGACGATACTTCCGAGACGTCTGATCATTGGGTCTTCCGATATCACCTTTCACATCATCATCCAACGTTTCGAGCAGTGTCTCTTTCCGAAGCTGTCCGCTCACTCCATTTTTTGTCATGGATGTCTCCGTCTGCACGGAACTGTCATTGGTCTCGTCTACTTTATCCATGACAGTGTCCCCGATCCTGTTTAAGATTGTATCTTGAATACTTGCCACATCCTGATTTTCAAAATCTTTTCCATTAAAAATCCGACCATATGAAGAGTTTAGGCTGGTGATCTGTACATTGTGGTTCTCCGGATGTGCCGGGTTTGCATGTATCATTTTTGTTAGATTAGAAATCATTGGAGTGAGGTCCCGGACATTATTCACCTTCTTTAGTTCTAGTATTATGTCTTTGAGTGTGATATAGTCCATATTCTCATCACCGAATGCACGCAGTGGTGGAATATGTAAATGTATATTGTTTTGAGTTTGGATAGTTGTACTGTTGTCATTATTTGTTGTGTTATAAACATCTTTGGCACACTCTGCTCGGGCTTTGAGAACGCGGCTTTCTAATTTATTTTCATACTCTTCCTTTGCTCTGCATCCGGCTCGCATGTGGCGCTGATAGTTCTTTACTAGTCTGAAATGATAACTACAGAATCTGCATGTATTATCTTTAGTCTGAAAGTCAAGTCCCAATTCAACTTCATATATTCTCACATTGTCATTTTTTTCTCTACATTTGTTATTCTCAATGTGACTATTTAAATTGCACTTCCTTTTAAACAATTTCTCACAAAATTTACACTTGAAAATTGATATCGGCTCGGATTCTATGGCAGCGAATTGGGATTCTTTTACATGCATATGGGATTCTTTAGCGGTTATATGGGATTCTTTTGTGGATTTTTCATTATCTCTGCAAATTGTTTTATTTTTTAGATGTTTATTTAAGTAGCAATCATACTTGAAATATTTTTGACATCGATGACAGTTGACCATCTATGAAGTATTTAACAAAAAAAGTCAAACCAATTGACGAAAAACGGACTTGACCAAAAAAGTCAAATTTACGATCAAAATAGGGCCTTATGTCCAGAAAAATATCAAAAATATTAAGTTTATAACTTATATTACAGTTACAAATATCGAAAGATTCTTTCGTAGATTTTGGCCTGTTTTTGGGATTCTTTCGTGTTTTTTAGGGATTCTTTCGCATTTTTCGGGGATTCCCTGGCGGACTTTGGGATTCCCTGGCAGTGAAACCGGGCCGATGGTCTATTATCTATGGTTTGTTTATAGTATATATATATACTATTATTAATTAAATTGTTCTTAGGTAAATAATATATATAATATATATATTATAGTAGTAAAACAGTAGAGAAAAAGAGGAAGAGGAAGAAGAAGACTTGACCAAAATTGACTTTTTTGGTCAAATTTAGTAGGGGGAGGGAAAATATATGAAACATAAAGTTTTCTATTGGTGAAAAAAATAAAAGAAAATGAAGGAAAAAAGTTGACTTTATAAGAAAAATCTTTGAAAATATGAATTTTTTTATTTATTATGGAAAAAATAAAGAAAAAAGTTGACTTTATAGGAAAAGTCTTTGAAAATATGAAAAATTTCATATTTTTTATGGAAAAAATAAAGAAAAAAGTTGACTTTATAAGAAAAAAGTTGACTTTATAAGAAAAATGTTTGAAAATATGAAATATTTCATATGTATTACATAAAAATAAAAAGTGTGTAATATATAAGGTATTAAAAATGGACAACAATAGTTTTGAATGCGACGATTGCAGTTTTATTGGTAAGGATTGCTTTGAAAATTTAGGTTTGAGTCATCATGCATTATCGGTTTATTTTGATGCAGGTGAACCAGATCGTTGTGACAAATGTTTTGAAATTTGGATGGCTTCAACAGATGAAGATATACAAGAAACAGTACAGATGATGAATGAAGAATAAAGTGCGTTTAAAATTAAAAAATCATATCCATAGTATAATGTGGGAAACCACACCAAGCTCCTATAACTCAGTTGGTAGAGTGCACGGCTGTTAACCGTGAAGTCGCAGGTTCAAACCCTGCTGGGAGCGAACTTGGGGGACTTAGCTCAAATGGTAGAGCGCTCGCTTTGCATATAATGACAAATTTGCGAGAGGTAGTGGGATCGATACCCACAGTCTCCAAACCTTTAATAATTAAATGATTTTGTTTATTCAATTATTAAAAAGATAAATGTTTTTTTCCCACAACTATTTTCATAATTATATTACATCAATGGCAATAACCGGCGGAAACGGAACACTTAATATTAAATCTCTCAAAGTTACAGATGATATACAAATGAATAATACATCAGTGAATTCTTTTATGGAAGGAACCCAGAGTGATATTCAAAACACAAACAAGAAAATCCAAGACGTAGATGATATTATCAACGGATACAGTAGAGATGTCGAATATACTCCAGTCAAGTATCCAACTGGTATAGTATCTTACATACCAGGAGTTTTATCTCATAATAACATAGGAGGACCTAGTTATAATTTTTTAAAAACAATAGAGTTACTACCTCCTTCAAAAACAGAAAATATAAATACACAGGCAGAATGCATTCTTAATGACTCTATATATTGGCAAGATATTATCAATCACAGAGGTGTATATACCTACACAAAAATGAGTCATGGTGACATTTCTCTTGAATTTATATTAGGAAAAAGTGATGGGACAACATCTACAGATTTACAGGAATTGCAAAGTGAGGGTGTACAAGACTTTTCATCGCATTTGTTCTTCGAATCTTATCCGATTTCAGCAGTTAAAGTAACAAAGGGTGATGAAACTATTGAGCATGTATTCAGTTCAAATATTAATCAATCATCAAATGCAGGAGAATTTGAGGTGAAATTCGAAAATGATGAATCACCTACACAATTCAGTTTCAATCCATATAGTACACTCATAAATGGAGAAGAAATTGATTATTCCTACAATGAATTAACTGTAATTTGGAAACTTCCGGAATATGCGAGAATGTGGTACGGTTACGGTAGTTGCATATTCA
>Ga0209533_1002931_pt1 | contig 15297 bp, 17 predicted proteins | sample COG_04_FD_184748 | JGI IMG/M metagenome (GOLD analysis project Ga0209533, IMG submission 184748) | Pelagic Microbial community sample from North Sea - COGITO 998_met_04 (SPAdes) (version 2) | ecosystem: Environmental > Aquatic > Marine > Neritic zone/Coastal water | place: Helgoland, sampling...
TGCCAATTTTACCACCCGACACACACATCATGGCCCGCAAGAGGCCACTACATAAAACTTTCGCTCGGGTGGTGAAATTGGCAGACACGCTAGATTTAGGTTCTAGTGCCGTAAGGCGTGAGGGTTCAAGTCCCTCCCCGAGTATTTTAAAAGGCTCACTGTTCGCAGTGAGCTTTTTTTGTGCGATTCTGCAGCATGGCAGTCACAGCACCTTGCCCCCCTCCGCTCTGACCCACTAAGTTTCGCATTCCCACTTTAGCGCAGTCTGATAGGTATGCCACGGCAGAGTGGCGCACTTGATACGTGCAGGGAATTTCCGCACACCGGCAAGCGCGGCGACCTCGCCATCCACCGACAAATCGACCTCGATATCCGTTGATAAAAGCTCAGTAACGCGCTGCTGCATCGCGGCGGCTTCTTGCAGAGACTTCCCCAGCAGCGCTTCGGTCATGATCGAAGCCGACGATTTACAAATCGCACAACACGCCGCCTCAAACTGCACCGCTTCGATGCGCCCGTCCCGCACCACTAGATACACTGTAATCTTATCACCACAGATCGGATTGTAGCCCTCCGCAGTATGCGTATAATCGGCCAACGCACCGTAATGCCTTGGCCGCTTATTGTGGTCGAGAATGATGTCTTGGTACAGGTCGTGTAGGTCGTCGGACATGGGCGCTGCGCTAGATGACTAATTGCTGATTTAGCAGAAGAACTGCTTCATTTTGGTTAACGCGGCGACCAAGCGCTCCACATCTTCGAAGTCATTATAAAATGCAAAGGACGCACGCGCCGTCGCTGGCACGCCGAAGCGCTTGAGTAAGGGTTGAGTGCAGTGATGCCCCGCTCGAATTGCAACGCCGCCCGCATCCAGGAAGGTGCCGATGTCATGCGGATGAATGTCGTCGATTAGAAACGAAATCACTGAAGCCTTTTCAGGCGCGGTGCCGATAATGCGCAATCCATCAATCGCACTCAGTTGCTCCGTCGCGGCTTTTAACAGCGCCAGCTCATGCGCCAACGCTCCCGCACGATCGAGACCGTTCAAATAATCAAAAGCTGCCCCCATTCCAATCACACCCGCGATGTGCGGCGTGCCTGCTTCGAATTTACCTGGGATGCCCTTGTAAGTCGTGCCGTCGAAATCGACCTTCTCGATCATATCACCACCACTCTGATACGGCGGCAGCTTTTCGAGCCACTCACGCTTGCCCCACAACACTCCGATGCCAGTGGGGCCGCAAACCTTGTGACCGGAGAAGACGAAGAAATCACAGCCCAACTCGGCCACGTCCACTGGCATGTGTGGAGTCGATTGCGCGCCGTCCACTAGAACTGGCACGCCAAGCGCATGGGCCTTCTCGATGATGGTCTTCACCGGATTGACCGTGCCGAGCGCGTTGGACACATGCACCACCGAGACGAGCTTAGTCTTTTCCGACAGCAGCGCTTCAAAAGCCTCCATATCGAGCACGCCACGATCATCGACCGGAGCCACTTTCAAAATGGCGCCCGTCTTTTGCGTAGCGATCTGCCACGGCACGATGTTTGCATGGTGCTCCAGGTGCGTGATCAGAATCTCATCACCGGCCTGCAGCACGGACTCGGTAAAGCCGTGCGCAATTAAATTGATCCCCTCGGTCGTGCCACTGGTAAAAATGATCTCATCCTGATCCGCGGCTCCAATAAACGCCGCAGCCTTGGCACGCGTCGCCTCATAGGCATCCGTTGCTTGCTCGCTCAGATAGTGGACGCCGCGATGGATGTTGGAATTCTCCGCGCGATAGTAGCGATCCACCGCTTCAATCACGGAGAGCGGCTTTTGTGCGGTCGCCGCACTATCCAAATACGTCAACGGCTTGCCGCGCACTTCCGTAGCGAGGATAGGAAAATCTGCCCGCACACGGCGGGTGTCGAATGTCAGTGCATCAGTCACGACAGCAAAGTCACCGACTTACGAAGAAATCTCAATTGTAATATTACAAATTAAACGACTGGCGCCTTCTGGTTCGCCAACCAGCGCTCAATGCGGCCGATGGCTTCTTTGAGGCGTGGGTCTTCGGGCTTCATACGATCGAGCACGTTGATGGCGGTATCGGCGTAGTCCAATGCCGTCGCAGAGTTGAGCTTATCCAGCTCCGAGTGCTTGATCTCGCCATTACGGATCATGATCTTGGCATCTTGCTCGATCTCGGCATTGCTGCCACCGGGCGCACCAAACTCGCCCTTCCCTTTGCCGCTACTACGGCCACCGCCGCCTTCGCCCTCGCTGGAGCTACGCTCGGACTTGCCGCGTGGTTGCTGCTCAATGCCGGTGGGATACTGCTTGCCGTCTTTACCGGTAACACTCTCTTGCGGCGCGATGCGCTCCATTTTCTCCATGGCAATACGATTACGGCGCACCAAATCACCCGACACGCGGCAGAGCTCGGCAATTACACTGTTCGACATGTTCGGCCACTCTTCCAGAGCGATCTCGACGGCATTACGCTTATCGGCGTTGGAGCGGTAGATGCCGTTGGTGGAATTCGCCCCGAGCGCATGACGCAACGCATCGGTGCGGGAGCCTTCATGCACTTCGGCAGCAATCGACTCTGCCTCATTACGCTGCACGGCCAAGAAGCGGTGAAAGCCGTCTGCCAGCCAGTATTTTGCACCGTCGTAGAACACGGTGATTGGCGGAAACACGGCGCCGCCAGCCATTTCATCAGCGTAGCTATTAATCGCGTCATCATTGGTCTCCACACGTGTCTGTGTGCCACCATAGATGTCAATATTGTCGAGGGTCAGATCTTGGGTTTGCATAAATATAAAAAGAGAATTTGTGAGCGCTGCCCTGCCAGTTGACAAGTGAGAATACGCGCTACCGCTCAATAAAAAAACCACTCCCGCCGCATGGCAGGAGTGGTTCTAAATATAAGATTTGGAGAGTGTTGAAACGCAAGCGAATAGACCGCAACCGTGCCCCCGCCGCCCTACTCGCCCGACATCTTCGCCTCAACGACGACTTTCACACCTTCTTGGCGAAGATTCACCTGAAAGGCTTCGTCGATCTGATCGAGCGGGAATTTGTGCGTGACCAGCGAAGAGACTGGCAGTCCGATACGCTCGGCACGCTGCAAGAAGTGATAGGCGCTTGGATACTCAAAGCTATTGTAAACCCAACTGCCGACTAGAGAAATCTCCTTGGCACATATATCACGGTGTGGGTTGATCGCGCATTCACCACCATCGACAAAGTGGCCAACTTCACAGATACCTCCGCCACGACGGATGAGCTTGTAAAGGTTGGCGTGAGCCACAGGCACGCCTGTCACTTGGAAGCCCCAGTGTGCTCCGAGTCCCTTGGTCAGGCTCTGCACCTTCTCGGCGATCTCATCGATACCGGAATATTCTTTGTAATTGATCAGCTCATCTGCACCGAGACGACGAGCCATTTCTAGGCGGCTCGGGTTGCCGTCGAGTGCTATAATGTTATTCACGCCTGCAGTGCGCAACACGGCGATCATGAGCAGGCCAATCGGGCCACAACCTTGCACGACGACGCGTGAGCGGAAGTTCAGGCGATTGTTACCACAGCTACGGGCACGCTCGAGCGCGTGGCACACCACGGCCGCCGGCTCGATCAAGCAACGCAGCTCGACGCTCATATCATTCACGACGAAGAACGATGAGCCTGGGCGGATGATCATATACTCGGCGAAATAACCATTTAAGTGATCATTTGGCTCATCCGGTAATAAACCATACACCTTGAGTTCGTCACTGAGGTTTGCCTTTGCTGGATTGTATTTAGCGACCAAGCAATTCGGCGAGGTCTCCATGAGGCTGGTGACTAGTTTGTCGCCGACCTTCACAGCCTTGCCAACGCTGTCCATTTTCACGTTTTCGCCAACCTGCACCACTTCGCCCGTGCCTTCGTGACCGAGGACGTTTGGAGTGAGGGCGAACGGATCGGACTTGTAGCAGTGCACATCGGTGCCACAGACGCCACAAGCTTCGACCTTGAGGAGAATTTCGTCGGGACCGATCTCACGGATCGGAAATTCTTTGATCTCAAGCTTACGCGGCTCGACCAATACGGCGGCGCGCGCCGTCTTACCGACGGGAGCGGTGCCAGTCGGTTGAGCTGCGGGCTGAGGCGTGGCGGCAGCAGATGCACCTGCGATGACCTCGCTGACGATGCGGCTGATATCTTCTTCACTGATACTCATATAAAATTGATTTTTTCTGATTGTTAAAGAGGACTCGATTAGTCAGTAGCAGAAACAAAATCAGGCGCCCGATTAAAGACGCCTGATGATTTAAAAAGCATACGCTCGATTAGATGCTCAAGCCGAGTTGACCGAAGGCCATCTCACGCTCGTCGAGCAATTCTTGATTCGAAGCAGCGATCTTCTCTTTCGCGTAATCTGTCAGGCTGATACCTTCGACGACGCGCCATTTACCAACAGCGTCCACCTTGATTGGTAGCGATGTAATGATGCCAGCCGGTGTGCCGTATTCTCCACTGGAGATCACACAAACACTATGGAAGTCACCACGAGTTGGCGTGCTAAGATCACGAACGGTATCGACGATCGCATTGGCAGCGGAAGCCGCAGAAGACGCACCACGTGCAGCAATGATTGCCGCACCGCGTGTGCCAACTTCTGGCACGAAGGTGTTTTTCAACCATGCTTCGTCGGTAATCACGTCAGTTGCTTTATTACGGCCGATCTTGGTGTTGTAGAAGTCAGGAAACATTGTCGGGCTATGATTCCCCCAGATGCACAGTTCGGAGACTTCAGCAACTGGCACGCCAGCTTTTTGAGCGAGTTGAGTCTTCGCACGATTCTCGTCGAGACGAGTCATGGCGAAGAACTGCTCATCAGGAATGCTTGGAGCACTCTTCATGGCGATCAGGCAATTCGTGTTACACGGGTTACCGACGACAACAACGCGCACACTTGGCTTTGCGTTGTCGTTGATCGCTTTGCCTTGGCCAACGAAGACCTTACCGTTGATACCGAGCAAGTCAGCACGCTCCATACCTTTTTTACGAGGCACGGAACCGACGAGCAATGCCCAGTCGATGTCCTTAAAGCCAACGCTCAAATCCGAAGTCTGAACGATTTCAGTGAGCAGCGGGAAAGCGCAGTCATCAAGCTCCATAGCGACACCCTTAAGGGCGCCCATACCAGGCTCGATTTCTACGAGGTTCAAAGCAACCGGTTGGTCTGGGCCAAACATGGCACCCGACGCAATGCGGAATAGAAGTGCATAACCAATGTTACCAGCTGCTCCAGTAACTGCGACGCGAATAGGATCTTTTTTCATAGGTAGTATATGTCTTTGGTTGAAAAAAATTATTTCATTTTGTCCAAGATCATATCAGTGATCTTCTGGACAAGTGCTTCGTCAACATCGCCTGTTGGGAGGTCGCAACCACAAGCTTCAGCGCTGGGCTGTGGCTTCGTGTGCACTGTGTAAGCAGCGGCGTCGCAGAGTTCACACTCCTTGAGTTCGTCGAGGCGGTGATCCGGCATGCCGAGCTTTTGGCGAATTTCGATAAGTTCCTTGAGCTTGTCTGGACCGTATTGCTTTGGACCACCGATTTGCATGGTGATCGTTACAGTGTGGCAGAATGCATCCGTGTTTTCCATCTTCCAGTAAGCGTCTTCGACGTCCTTACCCCAGCAGATCACACCGTGATTTTGCATCAGGATGGATTGGTGCTTCTTAGCAAGCTTAGCAACTTCACTCGCGTTCTCAGGAGAACCTGGAGTCTGGTAGCTAGCGAAACCGATTTCACCGAGGAAGACTTCTGGCTCAGGGATGAGGCAAGAAGGAGGTGTGACACCGGCAACGGCAAAGGCGGTTGCGTAAATTGGGTGAGCATGCACGCAAGACTTCGCATTTGGCTCATTCTTCATAATCGCCAAGTGAGTGTTCACTTCAGATGTGCGAGGACGTGTGCCTGCGACTTGGTTACCATCGAGATCTACCATGCAGATATCGTCAGGAGTCATGAAGCCTTTAGAGATGAGTGTCGGTGTGCAAAGCACGAGGTTGTCACCCACGCGGACAGTGATGTTACCACCGTTGCCATCGACATAACCTTTGTTCCAGATACGCTCACCGATTCCACAGATGCGCTCTTTGAGTGCCTGAACCTCAGGAGAGTAGAAAAATGCTTCGAGCTCTGCGGCTGTCTTTGGGTCAGCGCCAGGAGTCCAATCAAATACTGCGTTTGGCAATACTGGGCTGTGGATACGTGGGCTGCTACCACTCGCGGCAGGAGCTGCAGCTGCAACTGGTGCGGACTTCTTATGCTTACGTAGGATGTCGCGTGCCATCGGCGTGAGCTTTGCATTTGAGGGAACGGTCGACAGGCATTGGCCTTGCGCGATCATTGCTTCGAGATCTTTCGCTGTGTATAGTTTGCTCATAATATTTTGTCTTTAGTTTTTTAAAAAAGTAACTGGGATCGGCGACTTTAGTCGCCGCATTGGCAGGGAAAATGGGAGGCAGCTGAAGCAGCCGGTCCTTGATTTAAATTATTCTGTCGGTGGTGTGTATTGATAGGAATCAAGCAGTGCGACGGTGATCGCATCTAATGGGATCGGGCGGTCAAACGGCTGCATCGCTTCGGCTCCTTCGACGTAGAGAACGGCGTCCCCTACTCCAGCTCCGAGATCGTCATAGGCAACGAGTGACCATGCACTGGAAACATCAGTCGTATTCTTCCCTGTCAACTCGTCAGCTCCCATCGGAGAGATGACCACCCAACGTCCACCGCGAAATGCGGGATCGCGAACGCCGAGCGTGACAGTTCCAATTACTTTTCCTGGTTTCATGAATTAATCAACGATCCCCATTATTTGGTTACGAATCGGCGAATGATTATCGTGCACGGTGCCTTGTGTCCAAGAACCGTCCGTTGTAATAAACACTCGCGCATGAATGCCTGCGCCCATTGGATCGATGGCCGCAAACGGTGCGCCCGCGTCCGCGCCAGTCTCATCGATCGGAGTGCAAAGCACTATTGTCCGACCTGTGAGACTGGGATGACCGAAGCTGGTTACAGCATGGCCGTCTACGCGTGCGAGGATCATTTACTCAGAATTAGGAATTAATAATTAGGAATGAGGAATCCCTAGAACTATCGAACGATGTTCAGGTTATTCACCAAGGTGCAACGGCGGTAACGTGTGAAGGTGCGTGGCGTTGTAATGCCCTCACCTGTTGTGGTTGCGATGGAGAAGCTGATAAAGCCTTCACCACCGAGACCTAGACCAGCCAAACAAGGGCCGTTCTTAACGAAAATCGTAGTGTCCATCGCTTGTCCCATCTCAGTCATACGTGAGACATTCATGGTGTGGATCATCGCGGAGTGCTTATCACCGTGCTCAGATTGCTTAGCGATGCTAAGACCTTGAGCGAAGTCATTGGCACGAACGATTGGCAGCAACGGCATCATTTGTTCTTCTTGAACGAATGGATCGTTGGCATCAGTCTCAGCGATGAGCATTTCAACCTTAGTGTCGATATCCAGACCAGCGATGCGTGCGAGTGCGTCGGGGTTTGCGCCGACCCACTTACGGTTAAGAACCGGAGTGCCACAGCCTACGCCGTTCTTATAATCAAAGACTTCGTTTTTAATTGCTTCGAGCTGCTGCGCATTGAGGAGCACCGCACCTTGGCGTTGCATCGCTGCAAGCGTCTTTTGATACGAGTCACCGACTGCGATGATTTGTTTCTCACCGATGCAGAGCAAGTTGTTGTCGAAACCACCACCAGCGATGATGTCGCGAGCGACACGGTCGAAGTCGAGTGCATTGCAATCGTCAACCAGAACAGGAGGATTACCAGGACCTGCGCAAATTGCGCGCTTGCCAGTCTTCATCGCAGCATCCACCACACCAGGACCGCCAGTGATGCAGAGCATATTGACGTCGTCATGCGTGCAGAGTGCATTGAAGGAGTCGATGGAAGGCTTCTCAATCGTGCAGAGCAGATTAGAGATACCAGTTTCGGCTTTAATCGCTTCGTTGAACTCGTTAATTGCGAGTGCAGCGACGGCGGCACCACCTGGATGCGGATTAAAGACGATCGAGTTACCGGCAGCGACCATGTTGACGATGTTACCAGCGATGGTCGGCACAGAGTGCGTCAGCGGAGTCACACCAACGATGACGCCCCAAGGAGCGGCTTCGTCCATTGTGATACCGAAATCACCACTCATGCCTTGCGGCGTGAGGTATTCTGGTCCGAGCACATTTTGCACACCCTGAAGTTTCGCAGGTTTGTGCGCAAGGCGACCGATCTTGGTTTCGTTAAACTCGATCTGCCCCCAACGCTCAGCGTTAGCGACACACATTTTCTTAACGAGATCGACGATCTGTTTGCGAGCGGCCCAGCCTTTTTTCTGGAGCTGCTCAAAACCACCACGTGCTGCTGCCACGGCTTGATCGGCGTCGTCAAAGACACCGTGCTTACCGGGACGAGTTTGGATGGTCGGCATCGATAGCCCACCGTTGGATTGCATCTGCGCGAGCACTTCACTCACTACATTACGAATCGCTGCTTCATTCAATTGACTCATGTAAAAATCCTTTTTCCTTTAGGTTTAACCGTTCTTCGCTTCGTAAGTCTTGTTACCAAGAATGCTTACGTTATCGACGAGACCGACAATGGCTGCATCTACCGGTAGTGCTTTGAGGCCATCGGCCTGACGAGCAGAACTACCTTGGGCAAACATCACGAGCTCGCCCTCTCCGGCGCCCAGCGTATCAATCGCGACAATCGTATTGCTGCCGGCTTTGAGTTTACTGGGATCTTCCGGATCGACCAACATCGGACGAACCATGAGGAGCTTACGCCCCCGCATGCTCTCGTCCTTCTTCGTCGAAACGACGGACCCTATGATTGTTCCCAGATACATCGGATTTACTTAGTTGCGCGCTTAGCGGAAGCTTTAAGAGCAGGAACGATTGTTTCTACATCTTCGTGCGGACGAGCGATTGTGTGTGCGCTCACAACTTCGCCATAACGGCCAGCTGTTTCTGCACCAGTTTCGATCGCAGCATTAACTGCAGCAACGTCACCTGTGATTACTACACTTACAAGAGCACTGCCGACACCCTTCATAGGGCCGGTAAGTTCGACGTTTGCTGATTTGAGCATTGCGTCTGTGCCTTGGACAAGAGCGACAAGGCCCTTAGTTTCGAGAATTCCGATTGCTTGTTTTGCCATGATATTATGTGGGTTGATTTGAATTAATTATTACTTGTTTAGAAATTTGTTAGCTTGCCTCGATGTTGCGAACGACTTCGCGAGCGATGACGAGCTCTTCGTTTGCCGGGATGACGACCACCTTGATAGTGGAGTCGTCGGCACTGATGACACCTTCCGCACCACGAATGACTTTCGCGTTACGCTCGGCGTCGATTTTCACGCCAAGACCTTCGAGGCCGGCGCAAACTGCTGCACGCAGTTCGGGATCATTTTCTCCCATACCTGCGGTAAATGAGATCACTTCGGCTCCGCCCATCTTGAAGAAGAACGAACCTGCCCAGTGACGAATGCTGTCGATGAGGACATCGATAGCGAGTTGAGCATCCTTATTGCCAGCGGCAGCGGCTTCGCCGATATCGCGTGCATCGTTACTCACCTTTGAGAGACCCAGAAGACCACTCTCTTTGTTGAGCTGACGTTCAGCTTCCTCGACGGAAAGCCCGAGCATCTTACTCACATAAGGAATCGCCATGGAGTCGAGATCACCAACGCGGTTGTTTTGCGGTAAACCGCTTTGCGGGCTGAAGCCCATACTCGAACCGATTGCGACACCATTGTTGATGCCAACTACGGAACTACTACCACCGAGGTGGCAAGAGATCACTCGAACTGGATCACCTGTGTATTCGCCTGGCCCATCGACATAGAGACGACGTGCACGTTCGGCCACGACATCATTACCAACCATCTCAGCAGAGCGTTCGGCAATGAATTTGTGACTCGCACCGTGAAAGCCATAACGACGAATCCCCAAATCACGCCAAGCTTGTGGGATGGCGTAAGTGGTGAATGCCTCGTCTGCCCACTGGAAGAACGCAGTCTCGAAAAGAGCGACACGTTTTACAGAGGGAAGCTTTTCAGCGAAGCAGCGAATACCTTCAGAGTAGGCCGGATTGTGTGCGGGAGCGACCTCCTTGAAGCCATCAAGAGCTTCAAGGACGCGCTCATCCGCAGTTACACAACCACTGAGATCCTTACCGAGGACGGTTTTAAAACCGACCGCGTCCAGATCTTGACCGGATTGAAGATGCCCGTCGCCAACCAGAGTTTCGAGCATTTGCTCAATACACGGGGTGTATTCAGTGACGCGCTCAAAGCCTCCATCAGCCAACAGGGTGGCGACAGTATCGCTCATCTCAAAAAGACGATACTTGAAGGAGGTGGAACCAAGGTTGGCGATTAGGATCTTCATTAGAAAAATGTTAAGCTGTTTTCGGTTGACCAGTTCTCAGTAATAAAACTGAAAACCGGAAAACCAATCACTGAAAAACTGTGTTAGCCAATCCAGCTACCGAGTTTCGAAAGGTCGTCATGTGGACGAGGGATCACCTGAACGGCAACCACTTCACCCATTGAACCTGCAGCGTCGGCACCTGCTTCAACCGCAGCTTTAACAGCAGCGACATCGCCAGAGAAGAAAGCAGTCACGAGACCACTTCCGATTTTTTCCCAGCCAGTCAATGTAACGTCAGCTGATTTTAGTGCGGCATCGGATGCTTCCATGAGGCATACGAACCCCTTGCACTCGATCATTCCTATTGCTTGTTTAGCCATAATATTTGTTTCCCTTTAGGGTTATGCTTGAAAGTATTTAAGCAGGTCGTCGTGTGGACGTGCGATAACGTGCGATGCAACCAATTCGCCTGCGCGATTTGCTGCTTCAGCACCAGCTTCGACGGCTGCTTTGACGCTGCCGACATCACCTTTGACGAGAACGGTCAAAAAGCCGCCGCCAATGGAGATTTGTTTTACAAGGCTAATGTTAGCTGCCTTAGCCATAGCGTCACTAGCTTCGATTGAGCCAGTGAGCCCTTTTGTTTCTACCAATCCGATGGATTCACTCATGATATATTTTGGTTTGTGGTTATGTGTGTTGAAATGAGAGTTATTTATTTGATGAGCTCACAAGGAGTGTCATCACCGAAGCCGCAAGCGTTGCCTTCGTCTGTGTCGATGTGGACTTCCAATTTAAAAGAAGGATCCACACGAACGAAGAGATTATCGAAGGTGACACCAATGTCGCCTCCCACGCGGAGCTTCATGTAAGATTTATTTTCGACGCCGTAATGCGCTGCATCATCTGGATGCATATGAACGTGCGGTGCAGCGCGAATCACGCCCTGTTCCATCTTGAGGAAGCCGGCAGGCCCCATCAGCATGCAACCGGGTGTGCCTTCGATATCGCCGGAGTTACGAATTGGAATCTTAAAGCCAAGCGAGATCGCATCTGTATAAGCGAGCTCGACCTGATCGAAATCACGGCAAGGACCGAGAATACGCAGGTTCGAAATGACGCGACTGCGCGGGCCGATCATAGTGACCGATTCCTTCGCAGCATATTGACCGTCCATGTATAGATCCTTCATCGGCGTGAGCTGGTGCCCCTTGCCGAAAAGAACCTCAACAGAGGCCTGAGAAAGGTGACAGTGGCGTGCACTGATATTAACGACCAAAGGATTCGGGCCACCGGCAGGCTTCAATGCGCCACTCGCAACAGGATTACGCTGGAGACTGGTGCGAACCATCTGCTCGACCTGTGCACGATTTAAAAGTTGATTACTCATATTGAAGTGATTGGAGAAATGTTGGAATTCCTGTAAAATCCAAATAAACCAACATAAGTCAACATATATCTTGCAAAAACAAAGAAATACCCAAATAAACACACTCACACACGTCATGCTCGCCCAAGAACGCCACCAACAGATCCTGCAACTCCTTGAAGAACAAGGAACTGTCCGCACCGTAGACCTTGCGGAGCAATTTCAATGCACCGACGAGACGATTCGGCGCGATCTACAGATACTGTCGGACAACAATCAGCTCGCCCGTGTGCACGGTGGAGCCAGCAGCCTGAACGGCCGCCCCCTACTACAGTCCTTTACAGAGCGCCGCGCACAGAACGTCGAGCACAAGCAAGCGATCGCAAGAGCAGCCCTAGAGCTAATCACCCCCGGGCGGACATACGCTTTCGATAGTAGCACCACAGCCTTTGAGCTGGTATCCGCGCTACCTGACCTGCCCTACCGCGTCGTGACGAATGCCTTTGCCGTGATGGAGCACATTGCCCGCATGGGCAGCGTGGAGCTCATCTCAACCGGAGGTCGCTACCACCCAAAGACGCAGACATTCACTCGCAGCGACAGTTACGTCACACTGCAGCGCCACAACATCAACATCGCCTTCATCTCCTGCATCGGCCTGGACACGCTCCGTGGCGCCAGCGAAGGCTTCGAAGAACAGGCCGGATTCAAAGAAGTGCTCGTGCAATTTGCCCAAGAGGTCGTGCTGATGGTCGATTCGAGCAAATTAAACACCTGCTCCGAGTATTTTTTCGCAGAACTTAAAGACCTAACCCACATTATCACTGATAGCGATGCCTCCCCCGAATGCGTCGAAGCGCTCAGAGCTCAAGGCTGCAAAGTGACACTCGCCCAATAACACCCACTCACAACTACCCAACCATGAGTCAAAATAAAGTATATCTCGCAGTCGACCTCGGCGCCGGCAGTGGTCGAGTCCTCGCCGGAGAATTCGACGGCAACCGCATCGAACTCCACGAGCTCAATCGCTTCGATAACATTGGACTCCAGCTTCCCACTGGAGTGCATTGTAATATTACACAGCTTTACCAAAACATTCTTGAGGGTCTTAGAATCGCGGCTGACACGTATGGTGATTCCGTTGTCAGCATCGGCATCGACACATGGGGCGTGGACTATGGCCTGTTCGACAAAGACGGTCGCCTGCTGGGTCTTCCCTACAACTACCGCGACAGCCGCACCGACGGCATGATGGAAAAAGCCTTTGAGAAAGTCTCAAAAGAAGAGATCTACAACAAGACAGGTGTGCCGTCCCTGTTCTTCAACTCACTCTACCAGCTTCTCTCAGAAGTTGAAAGCAGAAGCCCCGCACTCGAAAGCGCAGAGGACATGCTCTTCATCCCCGACATGCTGGGATATTGGCTGACGGGCAAGAAGACACAGGAACGTAGCTTTGCCAGCACCACCCAGCTGTATAACCCCACGACAAAAGATTGGGACTTCGAGCTCATCGAGACACTCGGGCTTCCCAAGCGCCTCTTTAAAAAAATCAGCGATCCCGGCACCGTGCTCGGCGAGCTACGAGACAAGGTCGCCACAAGAACAGGCCTAGAGGGCGTGAAAGTCATCACAGTTGCAGGGCATGACACAGCAAGCGCCGTCGCAGCAGTGCCGAGCCAAGCTAAGACGCCAGCCTTTCTCAGTAGCGGCACTTGGTCACTACTCGGACTAGAGCTACCGAAGCCAGTCATCAATGAGCAGTCCCTCGCAGACGGCTTTACCAACGAGATCGGCGTCAATAACACCGTCCGCTTTCTCAACAACATCTGCGGGCTCTGGCTCATCCAAGAAACCAAGCGTTACTGGCGCGCTGGCGGCGAAGATGTCCCCTACAGCAAAATGGCAGGCTTCGCAGCCGAAGCCACGCCCTTCCGCAGCCTGATCAACCCGGACGACAAGCGCTTCATTGAGGCTGATCGCATGCCGGAAAAGATCCAAGCCTTCTGCCATGAAACTGGGCAACCCATCCCTGAGACAAAGGGAGAAATCATCCGCTGCATTTACGAAAGCCTCGCGCTGCGCTACGCAACAGTCTGGCAGAAGTTGATCCAATACACCGAGCACAAACCGCAGACACTCCACATCGTAGGAGGCGGCTGCCAAGACAAACTCCTCAACCAATTTGCAGCCAATTCAATCGGCGTAAGAGTTGCAGCCTGCCCGGTTGAAGCGACCGGCCTAGGCAACATCCTCGCGCAAATGCTGGCCGATGGTGAAATTAACAATCTCTCTGAAGGCCGCAAAATCGTCCTCAACTCTTCACTCGTCGAAACATTCGAACCCGAGGATCAAGTCATCTGGAGAGAGGCCAAAGCCAAATTCGCGAACATCACTTAACTTTAAGTGAAAAATTAATAAGTAAATGAAAAGCGAAATACACATTGAAAATCCTGACGTCATCTTAATCGGAAGCGGGATCATGTCTGCCACACTCGGAGCCGTTCTGAAAGAGATGGATCCGAGCCTACGTATTCAACTCTACGAAGTCACCGATGGGCTCGCCTGCGAGGCATCCAACGGCTGGCACAATGCAGGCACTGGGCACGCTGGACTCTGCGAACTGAGCTACACGCCCGACTACGGCGCCGACGGCGAAGTCGATGTCAGTAAGGCCATCGAGATCTTCCACCAGTTCGAGCACTCGCTACAATTCTGGGGCCACGCCGTGCGCACTGGTATGATTAAAGATCCAAAGGATTTCGTCAACCCAGTGCCACACCTAAGCTTCGTCTATGGACAGGAACAAGTCGACTTCCTGCGCTCACGTCACCGCCAGCTCACCAAGCACCACTTCTTCAAGGAAATGGAATACACGGAAGACCGTGACACTATCCGCAAATGGTCACCACTCATCCTGGAAGGCCGCGACAACGAACCAGTCGCAATGACACGCATGCCGCACGGCACTGACGTCAACTTCGGCGCACTAGCAGATGGGCTAATCCAATGGCTTGGCAAACAAGAAGGCTGTGGATTTGCGACACAAAGCCGCGTCACCGACCTCACCAAATGCGGCGAAAAATGGGAAGTTAAAGTAAAAAACCTTCAAACAAAACAGACAATCACCAACACCGCGGAGTTCGTCTTCATTGGTGGCGGTGGGGGCAGCCTTCCACTACTTCAAAAATCAGGTATTGCCGAAGCAAAAGGCTTCGGCGGATTCCCGATCGGAGGCCAATGGTTGATCTCCGAGAAGCCAGAACTCGTAAACCAACACACGGCAAAAGTCTACGGCATGTCCCCCGGAGCGGCACCAACAATGGCAGTCCCACATCTGGACACCCGCATTATCGACGGCAAGAAGGCACTGCTCTTTGGACCCTACGCATCATGGACTACTAAATTCCTACATGAGAAAGGTAGCGCATTTGATCTTCCAGGTTCCATTCGCCTAGATAACATCGGGTCATTGATC
>Ga0209533_1002934_pt1 | contig 15293 bp, 22 predicted proteins | sample COG_04_FD_184748 | JGI IMG/M metagenome (GOLD analysis project Ga0209533, IMG submission 184748) | Pelagic Microbial community sample from North Sea - COGITO 998_met_04 (SPAdes) (version 2) | ecosystem: Environmental > Aquatic > Marine > Neritic zone/Coastal water | place: Helgoland, sampling...
CATCTGTAGGGGTACTACTAATCGCTCTAAACGTGTTAGTGTCTGTAAAAATGGCGTTAGAAGGAACACTTTTTTCCACCGTTTTCCCATTAACTGTCCCCGCATCGCCACTTACATCCCCCGTGACATCACCTGTAAGATCACCCGTGACATCACCTGTAAGATTACCCGTGACATTGCCAGTTACGTCACCCGTGATATTGCCAGTTACAGCGCCAATTACGTCACCTGTGAGCGCCGCTGTAATTGTTCCTGCGATAAAGTTACCTGATGCGTCTCTTTTAACTATCGTGCTTGCGGTGTTTGCGTTTGTTGCCGCGTTAGCCGCCGTAACCGCACTGTTTATAGCGGTGTGTGTTCCCGTGACTGCGCCCGTTATGCTTGGAAATGTAGTTTTCAAAGCGTATTTAATCATTTTTATGTGATTATCACCCTCACCTACGGGGTCGTTTCGCGTAGGGTTATTGACATTAAAATCACTAATGTAAGTAGCTGTTTCTAATCCCATCTTATTTCTTCCTCAAGTTCATAATTTTGTCAGCACCTTTGATACCAAAGCTAGAACTGACAGCAATAAATAATAAGTATTGATACCACTCAGGCAATTGGCTAAGTGCGTTGAAACCTTCTTTTACCCTGTCTATTATTGCGGGGTCATCTACGCCTACTGCATAGCCGATAAAAAACAATGGAAAACTTAAAACAATTACGAAAAATTCATCCTTAAATGACGAATTAGAAGCCTCAGCCATCTTAGATTCCCAGTCGGCATCGTTCTCAATCATGGTGATTTTGGCTTTATGTTTAGCCTGTTTCTCTGCGGCTTTGTTACCTAAATAACTTTTACCGAGATCAGCCACTGCGCCTATCATGCCACCTAAAATATTCATTTTTTATTTAGCAACCCTTGCACTGTGTCACTCTCGTAAATCCTAATGCCGAGCCACACAATTGTAAGAAGAGATGCCACGGGCGGTAGCCACGCAACCAGTGAGAAGAACCCAGTGCTTGCCGCCAAAACATCAACAGTTTGTTTTGCTTCTTCGGTCATTTTCGTTTTATCCGTTAGTAAGTCCATACCACTGGCGTGTCTTCTCTGGTGTCTACATGAACAAAGGTTTTAGCGATGCCAATACCTGTAAACCCCATTGCCATCGCGTTTTTGATAATGTCGTATCGTTGTTTTCCGTTTGAAATACGGATGTCAGCGGCTACACCTTTTGTGTGCATCCCACCGCCATTTTTCTTGTTTCGCTCCACGCTGTGTGAGGGGTCGCGGTATCCACTGGTTACAATAAAAGGAAAACCACAGGCTCCACGCAGTAAATCCAGTCTCTTAATAAACTCTTCTTCCATGCGATTCTCACCTGTTTCCTGACAGTCAAAATCGCTTACTTTGAAATATTTGTATGTGAATTTACTCATCTACTATCCATCGCCCTAACACGTTATTTATGTTGTCTTTTTCGTTTTCTAGTGTCGCTTTTGACTCAGGTATTCTGTGATTAAGTTTTCCGCATATATCTTCAGCCAACTCAAAGAAACAAAGGCGTTGTGGTAAAACCACAAAAGCAAAGAAATCGACATCGCTTGTTGTGTAATGACCCTTTTGCCTACTGGTATGGAAACGCCAGTAGTTACTACCGTTCACAGTTTCTAATGTGTCTGATGTTTTAACTTGGCATTTAAGAAAGTCGCCAGACTTGGTTTGAACTGTGAGGTCGTATGCGGTTGGAATGTTGGGGTAAGCTATCGCCACGAAGTGGCGTTGTAGCACTGCGGAAGCTAGATATTCACCTGACTGACCTATCCGTGTAGAGTCAATAATATACACCCCTTTAGGGCATATTCTACCTCAAGTTGAATATATCTCCAAAAATCCTCTAATTCAGCGGGTTACTAAGGTAGTCCATGCCGTCCCACAGGTCTTGAACGTCACGCTTTATAACGTCCACCTGTTTCTGGAATCCTTCTACCTCTTTAGTCACCATCTCTGCTTTCTGCACTGTTGTCTGCATCTCAATAACATTTTGTTTTAATTCAGAAACGCTATCGTTTATAAGTAATAGCTTGTCTTGCTGTGTCGATATAGTGACAAGGTTAGTGCCTAATGTGGCTAGTTTGCCTTGAAGCTGTGAGACATCGTTGGCTTTTAGTTCTTGCTCAATCAGCAATACCTTTTCTTCTAACGGAACAATGTCGGGAACGGATATAGACTCAACGGCTTCCAATCTTGAGTATAAACTGGATGCAGTCCAGACTCCCCCACCTAGCGTAGTGGCTAGGCTGAACAGAATTGCGATATACACACCCTTAAATGAAGTGTTTCCAATTTTCAGTTCAGTATCTTCTAAACTCATATTTCACAGTCCGTTTGATTCATAAAGCACTCATAACCTAAAGCTACAGGGCTTGTCTGATAAAACTCTGATTCAGTGCCTGCTACTAAGATGTCAGGCTCTGAGGCATATAAATTTGACATCCCAAAGTTGCCGCCATTTAGCATTACAGCAGTCCCATTACTAGTGTTAGCCCACCCCATACGAACCCACTGCATATTAGCGTCATAAGACAGGGTGGCTTCAGCGGCATCTGCATTATTGTTTTCAGCGCCTGTTTGTAAGAACTCTACAGCTTCAGCGTTTGCGGCTACAGCGATGTAAGCAGATGCGGTGTTGGCGTGAGTTTCAATATCATCGACACTTTGATTGTATGTTTCAACATCTTCTTGTGAAATCTGAAGTGTCTCAGAATTGTCAGAAACAAACATCTGCACTTCAGCTTTATCATCTGGAGTGACCGCTTGCTCACTAATCTCAGCAACTTGAACTACAGTAATCATGTCCACCGTAACTTCGGTGAAAGTTTCTATAGCGTTGTCCATAAGTTCTAGCTGTTCAAGAGCCTCGTTTTCCAATACATCGGCTACTGAGCCATAGGGCATATATTGTTGCATCCCCATAAGTGCGCTGTTGTAGGCTTCAAGCTGTGCGGTGTTGATGTGCGCTGAAACAGATAGTGTGCCATCGGATAAAGCATCCCCGTGGTGTGAATACTCGGTTGCGGCTCCTACCAACATAATGCCTCTGTCGATCTGGTCTACAATCGCAGATGACGCATCAATCAAGTCATCAAGTTGATTTGAGTGAACTACGGAACTTATCGCTAATAGACTCGCTATCGTCAGTTTGTTCTTCATCGGTTTCGACACCTATTCCAAGTATTGAGTTAAACCATTTTTGGTTGTCGGTATATTTTCGTCCAACACGACCATAAGATGGGATGTGTAATTCTGGATTCATCTTCATAACAAGAAACGCTCGTTTACCTACAACTAGTCTACCTTGCTGTTGGATAGGACAGGGTGTTCCAGATGTAAACATACTTAGCCAAACATCTTCTGACTGACACATTCTTGCTATCGCGGCTACCTTCATACCTAGATCGGAAAGAACCTTTGCGTCTCTGCGCCTGTTACACTCAGGGTCAATGTTATACCCGCCACTGCTAAATCCAACCCCTACCGTCTGTAATGAACCCCCTGTGCCTTTTAAACACGTGTCCACCCCGTTACTCATGTAACTAGGACTTATGGCGCTACCTACAGGTATCTCGCTTGCTGATCCTGCACCGTTGTATGTGTTGCTGACTGACTCATCCGAATTTACATTGTTACTACTAACGGTTGAATTTACGGCGCTACTGTTTAGGCTCCCTTCTTGGGTGTTGTCGCTCACACATAAAGCATTTGTAGAAAAAACAAGTAAGATAATAACTAACGCAGTTCTCATAAATCACGCAGTGTTTGGTTTTTCAAATTCAAAAGCGCGTTTTGCTTTACCTATTTTACTTTGTATTGTCTCTTCTGAGTCAGTTTCCAAGATAGGAACTTCCGCATAGTATTCGTCAGTAGAAAAAGTTGCATATAAAGCGTTCTCTTCTGTTCGTATTTCATATTCTTGTGACAAAGTTTTTCTCCGATTAAGATGGGTTTCTTTGTTCGTCAGTTGGTGGTATGTTGTAAACTACTCTAGCTAAATAAGCAGTCTCACTAACAGCGTAACCTCTTTCTACCTGTAGAATATTATCGTTGCCTACTAAACTATCAGCCAACGCCACAGCGGCTGTGTGTGCTTCTTCTCGTGAAGAATGGCTACTGTGTATGACTTGTTCCGTAGTGTTGTCTTCTCTTTTTATTAAATAACCTACTTGCATTTTAATTCCCCACCTTAGTTATTTTTCCACGCACTTCGTTTATTACTACATTTTCAGATGAGGAGGTTTCTTTCATTTGTGTTTTGACTGCAACAGAAGAGGTAAAATATCCTAAATGTTCATTGTAATCCCTACGTGTTACTACAGTAGAGTCTGTGGTGAAATCTACCTGATAAAGAGGGCTTATAACATCTGTTCCAGTAGACTCCCAATCAAAAGGATGTAAATATATAGGAGACCCTACACTAGGTGGGTTATTCTGAGTGTTCATTTGAATAACAGTTCTATCGTTAGCCCCGTCATAATAATACTTGTATATGACACCTAGAGAGTTTGAACCGCCTGTGTTTTTAGCTAAACCCATGTATTTTGAAAAGTACTTAGTGTAATCTCCTGAAACTTCAACATTAGTTTGATATCCACTGACATTTCCGTTAGCAACAACATATCCCAAGTTGACTACACTTTCTGTTGAGGGGTCAGGGGCTGTAACAACAAAGCGCATCTCAGCATCGTTTGTGTAGCTAACATTGTAATATAGGATGTCTAAAGATATATCTATTGTTTTAGTCCCAAGACCACTATGGGTGTACTCACTTACACCCCCAATAGTAGTAAAAGACGTAGTTAAACTCTGTGTCGAACCCATCTGATGCTGTAAACTGTAGTAAAAATTACGTATGTCTATAAAGCCAGTTATGTTACCTGTTACTGCTCCACCTGTTTTAGGTAAGGCATTGTTAGCTGTTGTTGTAGTAGTTGTAAGGACACCGTCTCTAGCCGCTATGTCTATACCATCTACAGTGCCATCTGCACCTCGTAAATCAGATGTGCTAAATCCTAATCCATCATCTGAGGTAAATGTCGCAATACCTGTTGATGAGTCATAAGACCCACCTGTGATACCATTACCATCTGCACCTCGTAAATCGCCTGTCGAAAAATTAGAACCTGAAGAATTTAAAAAATTTACTTTTCCAGTGTTCTCATCATAAGACCCTACATACACATTGCCGTCTGCACCTTTAGGTACTGCAAGAACTCCCGTTGCCGCATCATAGATTACGTTTGTACCCGCCGCACCCGTGGCTACTGTAAGATTTAAAATACTTGATGCGGAGTCACTAGCCGTAGTTGCATATTGCCCTGCCGTAGTTGCATGACCACTAGCCGTAGTTGCATGACCACTAGCCGTAGTTGCATGACCACTAGCCGTAGTTGCAAATTGTGACGCATTATTAGCGTATCCTGATGCTGTGTTAGCGTGTTGAGAAGCACCTTGAGTAGAAATATTTGCGCTGTTTTTATGCTGTAATGCGCTGTCCCTGTATTCTTCCGCTTGGTTAGCCGCAGACTGCGCGATATTCAATTGCTGACTTGCAAGAGAATTGAAGTACGAAGCTCTAGTACTAGAATCTTCCGCGTCCTCTGCATAATGTGCGGCAGATGCCGCGTGTCCTGCGGCATCTGCCACATACCCATCAACTGTCGTCTGCTCAGGAGAGCCACGGTAGAAACTGGATGTAGAGTCCGTCTCTGTAACCGCGTTCTCGTTGATTGTGTCTTCAGTAGCGTCAGTTGAACCAACAACTGTGTCTTCTGGATTGTTCTTAAAGAACCCGCCCATATCAGTACCCGATGTTTACTTGTGGAGTTGAGCCTGCAACCTCTGCCTCTCGCGTATGTTTAATTATTCGCGCAACGGCTTTCTGGTATCCCGTCTCCCAACGGCTACCGTCTGAGCCTAAGAAGTTTGACGCTTCAGCTAATGAGGCATACAGATATACCTCTGGAGCCATTGTCAGCATTGCATTGGTCTGCGTGTCAGAAGTTAAACGACCTACATCGTAGTAATAAATCATTCGTGCTTCGTTAGCAGATGTTGTGCCTGAAGTTGGAAAGAACTTGAGCCTGTATGTTTCTCTAGCAAAACAAGTGGGAACTGCTGAGTGGGCTTCAAAGCTGTGAATTTGAGATAGCGACACACGCTCTAGGGGGTTGTAGTTCCAGAAGACATCTTTAGCTTCTAGGAAATCACTTGGGAGAGTGGCATAGCCTTCACTGTTCACACTTAACAAGATTGTCTTCTCGTTGGATGGTGTGCGTAGTTCGTGAAGTATTCTGCTCTCCGCAAGTTCAATAAATTCTGGTATTTCGGCTGTCAGATCAGTTCTGTTCAACCAGTTAGCTATTGCGGCTTTTAAACCGTCATAAGTTGCAATACTCATAGTCTGCCACCGCCAGTACGCAAGTAAGCGTATTCAGGAGAGTTGAGTTTTTTCTTCATGCGTTTGAGGTCTTCTTTGTTGGGAGCCATGACGTTAATACCTTCTTTCATCCACTCCATAGCGACTACCGATGGGATACTTGCTACACGTTGCATATCGCCCATCTTTCTGCCTTCCGCTTCTTCCCTCGCTCTTTTATTGCTTTCAAGGATGCCTGATACGTCTTGCGTGTGCGCGATAACCAGTTTGTCTTCGTTCTGGTCGTGATGGACTATTTCTTTTAATTCGTCTGACATCGTGTACCTCAACAAAAAAGTAAAAGGATGGCTCCGAAGAGCCACCCAGTTTTATTACTACTAAGCAGTTAGTGCTTCAATCAAACCTGAAGCCTTACTGTTTTCACAAACAAGAGTTTGCTCAGTAAGCATTTGACGCTTATCACTGTCACCTGTCTTAGCAAGTACGATAGTTTGCATAGGACGTAGAACTGCTCGTGACCAGTATTCAGTGTCAAGAACCAAGCAAGAGTTCGCATCAAGGAATCTGTTAGGAACTACTGCACATTCTCCGAAGGGGCTGACATATAAATCCACAGCATTGACAAGTTTTGTACCGCTTTCAATATCGCGAGTACGACCTGATGCCGCCGCGAATCCTGCCACAACCAACGAGTGTGATGGAGTAACTTGGATTTGATTTGGATCACCGCCCGCCTCATACACATCCTGCAAAGTGTCTAAAAGCAAAGTTTCAGTGAACGTACGGTTAGCACCCGCAGTGCTTGTTGTTGTTGAATCTATTTGGTCTTGAGCCGATGTCAAAGTACGAACAGTTGAACTATCCGCGTTGTCCGTACCCGTGTCATTAGCACCGCTCCCGCCTGCTTGACCCGCACCAACAAAGGCGTGTTCGATGTCACGGCGCATTTCCTTACCTTTCTTAGCGATTTGGTATTGGAGTTCTGAACCACGACCATACTTCTCAACAACGTCAGCAGTGCCTGAAGTTTGTACAACTTTAGAGAAAATCTGCGTGTAAGCTGATTTCAAAGTTGTAGTGTCAGCAGATGCTGTGCCTGCGTCCGCGCCTTCAGCAACTGCATTAGTGCCTACGGCGGCTAGTTCATCTTCTTGCCACTGATGTAAAACAGCGGAAGCTGTGCTAGTGCCGATTGACGAAGTGAATGGGGTTAAAGTAGGAGAGATGTCGTAGATGATGTCTTCGATGTCTTCCTTTTTACCTACCTGATCGTAGGATTTGTAAGTACCAGTTACGTTAGCCATTTTAAAAATTCCTTAAAATTAAGTTCGAGATAAGAGGGCTTGAACGGCATCATCCATTGAACCAGACTTTTTCAGACGATCACGCGCTTTGCGATAGTTGTCTTTCTTGCCTAAATCTTTGGGTTCTGCTTTCTTGCCCGACAAAGTTTTCTTGGGAGTCGCTTTTACTTTCTTTTGCGTCTCTTTCTTAGCCCGATCAAATTGCATAGCTTTGTACAGTGCCGTAACTAGGCGGTGGTCATGCACATCATTAAACTCTTTAGTGCCTACACCCAATGTCTCTTTTGCGTACTCACCAATAGAGTAATAAAGGTCATTGTTCCAGTTAGGTATCGTAGATTTGAGTACAGTCAAACTTTCTTTTGCTTTCTCAGCTAATTCAGTCTGTTGCTGTTGGTCAGACCGCTGTTGGTGTGCGTCAGCTTGAGACTTTATAAAGTTGTAAGTCTGTTGGCTTTGCTCGTATACAGCCTTCGCTTGCTTATATTGATCTGGGTTTTCTACTGCGGCGCGTTCCCAATCTACGTTAGTGAAACGTGAAATATCGGCTCCTGCGGCAGTCAAGAGGGCGCTAAGTGTGGATTCGTAAGTAGCTGTTTGTTCATCGGCTTGCTTACGCTGTTCGGCAACAGCTTGCGTCTTCTTGGTGTAATCGGATTGCCTCATATAACCAAGTTTTATCTCATCAACTGACAGCTTATCACCATCAACTTCAAGATAACCTTCGGTTAGTATTTCAGGGTCGCTTTCAGATTCTTCCTCAGTTTCTTCGGTTGGGTCTTCGACCTCCTCAGTTACTTCAGCTTCTTCTTCAAACTCATCCTGTGACTCTTCGATCACTTCGTCAGTAGTTTCAGCATCATGCTCTGCTTCTACTACATCTTGCTCTTCTTTTGGCTCTTCGGTTTGGTCTTCAGGGGACTCCAGTACAGCCGTCAGTCTAGCGATAATATCGTTGTTATCGACTACAGTTGAGTCCGTACTTGCGGTTTGCTCTTCTGACATCAGATATTTCTCCTATTTTACACTTCTTTTTGTTGTTTTGCCAACTCGAAGTTGTTTATCAGCCCAGCAAATTGTTGTACAAACATTTGCCCTGCCTTAAACATCGAGTACAGGCGTTCACGTTCTTTTTCCGCTTCTGGTGGCGTTGCCATAATCTGCTCAATAATCTGACGATTCATTTCTTCAAACGCCTTATTAAAAACTTCGCTATGCAACATCTCAGTTGCGGCTATTGCATCGTTGGCTACTTCTTGAAAATCTTGCTCACTCATTTTAAACTCCACTATGTGGTTAGTTTTTGTCTTCTACGACCTGTCCGTTTCTTATGAGAAACTTTCAGTGTCACCGTTTCTTTTTTCGACTTTTGACTTTTAGACTGTGCATACGCTTGGTAAAAATCTTTAGCATTTTTATTTAATTGATCTTTTCGCTCTTTTATCTTTTTTAGATAGGCGTAGATCGCTAGTGAATCATCCATTTATCATCCTATTGATACGTTGCGTTTTTGTTGTTTCTCAACCTCTAACTCTTTAACATCCATATCGATGTCGTGGTTTTGTTTCTCAACGTCCATTAGAAGTCTGCTGTCTTTCTCTTCCTCAACGTGTTCTTGCTTCTGAGTCTCAAACACCATTCGCTGATGCTCTTTCAACACATCCAACTCAAGCTGACCTTCCATAACTGCAACCTGTCTCGCCGTGATGTCCGCATTGAACTCAGCCTGCTGTTGAGCCTGCAACTTAGCTTCTTGTTCAGCCTGCTGTTGCGCCTGCTGTTGTTGCTGTTGCATTTGCTGAAACTGTGGACTGTTGGGATCAAACAAGAACGTGTCACTCGCCTTGATGTTGAGCAACTCAAAGGCTCTACTGAGCATTGCGTGACGTTGTGGTGCGCCATACATACCACCCAACGATGGGTCTTGTGGATTCATTGTGAATTGAGAATCTAGGCTTAACAGCATTTGAGCCTCTTGCGCCTGCTCTTCAGGTGTAAGGGCTACCGCTACCGACATCTCTGAGCGTGAACCCATCATTGATGGATTTACTGGGATAAACTGACCATCCAACTCGATTAGCTTGTCCTGACTCTCGTTCTCAATCGCCAACTCATAAATGTCGTGCATTAGCGGTTTGAGGAAGTTTTCAGCCAGATTACGCGCCATCACCATGATTCTGCGGTTTGAAGCATTCATAAACTGGGTAATAAGATCGGAACTGTTTTGCTTACTAACAACTGTGCTGTCCATGCCCCGCGCCATACGGCTCATACCACTTCGCGCTTCCTTCTCAGTCTCTAGGTTCTCAATCGCTTGGAAGACTGTGCCTGAGAGGTTAGGCATTGGCATTGGTCGTACAACAGACTCAGGGTTAGGACTGTTAACATCAATCACCGCCCCTACTCTGTTATCTAATAGGTCGCGTGGGTTCTTAACCAACGACAGGTTAGCTACAAAGCGTGAGGTGTTAGTCATAAACGTATGGTCTACAACGCCTCGCTTCAAGCTAGACTGTGTTTTCTGGATGTCGAACAACACTTCTGCAAGGCTCATCCCGTGGAAGCGGTGAGGTAATGGGAACGGCGTAAAATAACGGAACGGTTTTGAACTAACGATCTCTACATCCAACAAGGCTCTGCGGCTGTGAAGCACTTTCAGGATTACACACTTCTGTAAGTCTTCACGATACTTCTTCAGGTAAGATTCATAGACAGTTACATACCCACGGTCATGGTCGCCATCGGCATCGTCATCGTGTCTATACCCATCTACAGAATCACGACCTAGCGATCCATCCTCATGCAGACCATGATCTTCATCTAACTTATCTACTAACTCTTGCGAGTACCCTTCGGCTAACAACTCACCTCGCGTTCTGCTTGTGCGGTGCGAACAGAAATCAGCATCGTCTTCATCAGTCGCACGAGGGGTAACTAGGAAATCTTCAGGTGGGATAACTTCTATACAGATTTTACTCTTATCAATCTTACGAACAATCTCACCGCTGTACGTCAGCTGAGGCACATCAACAATCTGACCTGTCTGCGGGTCTTGTATCTGCCCCATCTGTTGGTTCTCAGCGTATTCAGTCAGCGTCACATTCGGGTCTGAAGCAATCATGTTGAAACTGGCTTCATCTATACCCTCAAATGTTTCTTCCTCATACTCGTAATAGTCTTTATAGTATCTCTTGACGATACCCGTCTTAGCGATCAGTGCATCATGGATCACATCGTGCAGAATTTTTGAGCCTTTGTTTTCTCGATAGAAGATGTAGTTAGCGAGTGCCGTTGCCATCTTAGCAGGCACAAAATCCTCTGAGGTTTGAGGGTCGAACCTACACACGTTGCGGTCAGCGGAGAAGGTTTCCATAAGTAGGCTCTTGACCGACTCGACTGCGTCAAAAACGTCCATCGAAACGTGTTGGCTACGACCTTTACGCTCATTACCCAGTGGCTGACCGTAGTAGTAACGATGACCCTTGTCTCGTTGATAACCTATCTCGCTCTCAGCGTATGAGTCTGAGGCGTTAATGTTTTTCTCAAGTGAGGCTAGTAGTTCTTTCTCATCTATCTCAGAAGCTATATTCATTACTCTGGTATCCTGATTGTCCATTGGTTAGTTGGTTACGCTCTGCCATGTTCTGACCAAAGCGTGTAACGCTTATCGCTGAATAGCGCGTTGCATCCATCAAATCATCAAACTCTTTGTGAATTTTCCCTTTCTTTCGGTGGTATCGCCGAAACTCCTCAAACCACGGAACCAAATTGCTGAACACCTGAAGCCGCCCAGTTCTGAACCGTTCTAACATCTCCATCAACGCAGGCTCGACATAGTTAGTGCCGTCTGGGTTGGTGAATCTACCTATCATCAACACACCCGCCTCGGTATACATCTCAGCCAGTGTCTTTCCTGAACCTTTCTCTGTGTTATCCCCATCATGCGGGTAGATAACAGGTATATCCTTGCCTCTACTCTTAATAACAGTTGCGTGTACGGCGGGTACTTCACCCTCTTTCTTGTAGCAGTCGTACACATAGATCGTGTCGTTGTCTGGGTTGTATGCTGTCCAAACACAGGTAGTCGGGTGCGTAATCCCAAAGTCCACAGCCGCCAACTTCTTGTAGTGAGCAGGAATCTCAAACGGCTCACACTTAACAACCTCTTCCGCTATCGGGAATACCATCCCTTCACCCAACACGGGTATACCCTTCGAGCGCATATCACGCTGATACTCAGGAATCGCCTCTAATAACTGCGCTTTCGTCTCGTCCGTAATGTGTGGAGCATCGTTCCACGTTACGTTCTGTAGGTACTGACCCTTATTAGGCTTGTCCATGAACTGGGACACTAACTCAGTCATCCCGTTCTCTGGGGTCAAAGTACCGACAAGGTAGCCGCCCTTACCATCATTACCAGTCGCTGTTCGCGTTAGACATTGTGGGTATATTGTGGGGTCGGTTGGCTCCTCATCGATCCATATATAGTCTTGCGAACTACCCATAAGAACGTGCTGTCCCTGTGTGTAACTTTTAAAACTTACAAGACTTGTATTCCCCGCCGTATGGTGTACTGCTACATCCCTCGGCAAGCGTGGTGTCCCCATAGCGGGGGTCACTTGGAAAATTTTGTTTTGCGGTATAAGACCTGAGCCATCGAACTTACCCTCACCGAGGTAGATGCCCATCAACTCCTTAACAATTACATCCCGCAACTGCTCACCCGAAACCCCCAAACACCATATCTTTGTAGGTCGCGTGAATCGTATGCCTTCCCACCAATCTGGGTATAAGCCTGTGAGGTGGAACGCTACCTCTGCCGCCTGACTAGCAGTTTTGCCTACGCGGTTTGCCGCCATAAGCATTCTTTGCTTGTTGTCAGTCCCCGCCTTGTAAAACTTTTTCTGCCAACCGTATGGCTCCCAATACTGGAGACGGTTTTGCGCTTTGTGCAGTTTTACAACACGGATAGCTTCAGCTATTTTTTCCGCCTTATTTTTTTGGTCTTCGCTCAGGGACAGACCGTCCTTTTTGCGAACCGCTTTTTTAGTAGCTTTTTCTGTCAAAACAAGAACGACCCCGCTAATCCAGTCGATGACAAGGCTCTTTCACCTAATCGCTTCAAAGCTTTTAAGGGGTTAGGTACATAATCTGTTGAATTTCTGTACGCCTCAGCAAACTCTGGATCTTCATTGATACGAACCTGTGCCGCATCAAGCATTCTGCTAGACATCTCTGAGGGGTGCGTTTGAAGTAGGAGCCTGTCTGGATACATTGCCTTTTCATCCAGTGCGCCTGTGACTGCGTTTTTCCTACCATCGCTCATCAACTGAAACAGTGCGCCTTCGGAATCAGAAGCTACGCCCTGTAAGCCGTCCTGTGCTTTTGATTTTTTATATAACGGCATTTTTTGCCCTCTATGTGTATCTCTATATATGCCCCCGTACTGTATATGGCGGGAGTCCCGTTTTTGCGAGGCGGTTTTTTCAGGTTTGACCCCCACCCCCACAGCCTAAAAAGTTAAAAAGTGACACCATTAGCCTGTAAGTCATTGATTTATAAGGCAATCGTCCCTATCAGGTATGGGACGCATCACAACTTATCAGGGTCAACGCCTGCGTCCTTCAAGGCTTTGAGGGCTTGTTCTATATCATGTTCAACAACCACAGAGCCGTTGAGGTTAGCGTCCACCTCGGTTCTATCCCGCCACCCTGCTCGGTTCTTCAGAAAGAATATCTGCGCTGATGTGTTGGGCTTCTCGCCCGTTGCGGATTGGAACAGGGAGTTCGTCACCTCGGTGATGCCTGCCTGCTTCCCCGCCTTTAAGGTGCTGTCAAACCTATCATCGTCCCGTTTACGCCTCGCAATAGTTGACTCTGAAATCCCCATCGAGGTGGCTATTTGCGCCTCTGACAAGCCAATTGAAGCAAGCTGATACAGCTTGTCGTAATCAATCTCGATCTTGTTGCCCAATGTTCTGCTCCTATCGATAACAGTTAATGATCTGAATTATACCGCAAAGGCTCAACGCTTGGTTGTGTATCCTCTCTTTGGTTGACTCACAGGCTAAATCTCGGAGCCTGTGAGTACCTCAAAGCCTTACCCTCACTGGGCTACAGGCTCGCAGGCTCAATCTACTCACAGGCTCGGAAAATTAGCCTGTGAGTAAATATGTAATGAAATCAATGGCTTACGGCTTACTCACAGGCTACACAGGCAAAAATAACAAAATCGGTTGGGGAACTTTTTGGTCAACCTCACAGCTTTTAAGCCTATATATATATTTTCCTTATAAAGTAAAAAAAAGCCTGTGTAGCCTGTGAGTTGCTAAAATTATGAGGTTCTATGCGGGGTACAGCTCACAGGCTCGGTGCGCTTAGCCTGTGAGTAGCCTGTGTATTTAGCCTTAGCCTGTGAGTCAACCCCTCGATGACCCGTTGGTCGAGGCAGATCATCGACTGCGATAGCTGTTAACATGAATAAAACAAAGGCGCACCAGTAAACCATTAGATGATTAATCTCCGCAAAGGCTAAAAAGTTAAAAGGGGGGTTATTGAGGGGATGCATTATAAAGCTATAAGTAAACAACTTCTAATGCTATTAGGTTATATGCGGAATAATCTGAGGGCATAAAAAAAGCCCCTGAACGGGGCTTGTTGGTTTAGCTTTCTCTGTGGTTCATTCTGCTACCTCCTTAATATATCCGTGAATGGTGCAACAATCTGATGCAAGTCCAAATAATGGATAGTTTTTAAAATTGCCATAATCTAAAGTTTCTGACTCATAATCCCATGAGACAACATCAACATGATCACTGAGGAAACTATCAACCAGAAGGCTGTCTTTTTCTTCTAGGCTTGAATAGTCATTATTAATGAGCGCACTCATCGCCCAAGCAGGAAAATCATAATACGTATATTTTTGCTTAATCATTCTGCCACCTCCGCAACGCCTGAAAGCATCCACCCGTTGATTGCTATGATTTCTTGATTGTCATGGCAGAAAGCCTTAAAAGTGCCATCCAGATCGGTATTAGGGGCGGTACTGAAGTGCAGATCATATTCACCCGCTTCAGCCGTGTATTCATCCCACCCCATTCGATTACAGCAGTTGTCTGTCTGTGGATAGTTCATTCTGCCACCTCCTTTGCATTAAACAGTTTGCCGTTATGCTCTTGGAACAACACTTCAACCAGTTCAACAGCTTCAGCGTATAGGGCTACATACTGACCAGCTTGAATAAGGGCGTGAAAGTCTGTAACACCCTCACAAAACCCCTCTTCCATAGCCTCTTCAATATATCCGTAATTATCAACAGCCCACTTGCGGAGGTCGTAATAATAAACATTAATAGACGAATCAATAATCTCATGGACTCCCCCGCTGTAGTCTAGGTGCTCGTATAGTTCGCCACTGTCAGCAAAAACATCATCAGTCTGCACGTTGTTTAACATTAGATCTTTTATATCTTCTCTCATGGTGTCACCTCTTAAAGTTGTGATTGCAATTTTAGGTTGTAATTCTGGGCGCGGCTATTCATAGCCCACTGGCACTGCTCAACTTCCCTT
>Ga0209533_1002937_pt1 | contig 15278 bp, 15 predicted proteins | sample COG_04_FD_184748 | JGI IMG/M metagenome (GOLD analysis project Ga0209533, IMG submission 184748) | Pelagic Microbial community sample from North Sea - COGITO 998_met_04 (SPAdes) (version 2) | ecosystem: Environmental > Aquatic > Marine > Neritic zone/Coastal water | place: Helgoland, sampling...
CCCATTTTTCTTCTATTCCTAACTTAATCATCTTTGGATTAGTTGTAAAAAGATCATCTCCAATAATCATCATATCATTCCCACATTTTTCATTAAATGTTTTCCATCCTTCATAATCTTTTTCATCAAATGCATCTTCAATACTTACTAATGCAGGATGTCTTTCTTTTAGTAATATATAATATTGAACTAATTCAGATGAAGTTAGTTCAAGTCCTTCTTCTACCTTATATTTTTTTGTTTCTTTATTATAAAATTCACTAGCTGCACAATCTAATGCAAGTGTTATATCTTCTCCTAATTTTAAATTACTCATTGTTACAGCTTCTTCAATTATATCTAATGCTTCATCTGGTGTATTTAAATCTGGTGCAAACCCTCCTTCATCTCCCAAATTAATAGATGATTCGCCGTATTTTTTTCGAAGTAATTCTTTTAAATTATTATAAACTAGATATACATATTCTGTTCTTTTAGAAAAAGATACTTTATCCGTAGGCATAATCATAAATTCTTGAATCTGTAATTTACTGCCAGCATGCTTACCTCCATTTAAAATATTAACCATAGGTATAGGTAAAGAAAAATTATTTGAATAACCATATACATCAGCTAAATATTTATATAATGGCTTATCACTTAAATTCGCTCCAGCATCTGCAAATAAGAATGATGCTGCAGTAATTGTATTTCCACCAAATGTTTCTTTTAATTCTGTCCCATCAAGAAATGTTAACTGATTATCACATTTTACTAAATTTTTTAATGTTTTATCATCTAAATACATTAAATGATTAAATAAATCTAAGTTATAAATTGCATTAAATACACTTTTACCCATATATATATGTGTTAATTTATCTCTTAATTCAACTGCTTCATTTGAACCAGTTGAAGCACCGGATGGTGCTGTACCTCTGCCTATCAATTTACTATCTTTATACAAGTCTGCTTCTATTGTTGGATTTCCTCTACTATCTAGGATTTGTCTTCCTTTTATCTTGTATTGATTATCAAATCTATAATTAGATGTATTAGGATAATCTATAAATATAGGTTTACCTGTTGGAATTTCAAATTCTGTTATTTTACTTTCACTAAAAATACCAAGTATAACTAATAAAGCCCTAATTGAATTTCCATGTGCAACTATTAATACATTTTTATTATCATCTAAATATGGTTTAATTTCATTTTCATAATATGTACGAACTCTATCTATAACATCTAATAAATTTTCACCACGTGGTGGGCGGACATCTAAACTTCTTCTCCATAGTTGTACTTGTTTTTCACCATGTTTCTCTACCATTTCTTTTTTATTTTTTCCAGTTAATTCTCCATAATCTCTTTCATTTAATTGATCTGATTTAATTATCTCAATATTTTGATTTAATTTATCTAAAACAATATCACATGTATTGCATGCTCTTTTTAAATTACTTGTAAATGCTATATCAAATTTTATATTCATTGTCTCTCCACATAATTCGGCTTCTTTTATCCCTGTTTCTGTTAATTCTACATCCTGAAAACCAGTAAATAAATTTAGTTTATTCCATTCACTCTCCCCATGTCTAAGAATCGTTAAGTGCATATAAACAATTTTTTTTTTAATTAAGTTATGGTTAAAAAAATTATTAATATTAATATATTTTTTTAGTTATAAAATAATTTAACATATTGTTGCCCTGAGAATATGTATTGATATGTTAATGAAAAATGTTATTAATACTACATGTACTAACTGTGATGTATTAGTTTCTGATAATTTATTACTTGAAATATTCATTCTTGTAATTTCAAATCTTAAACTTTTGAGTTCTTTCCATAATACTGAACGTTGTTCAGATGCGGGATTCTCTCTAAAAGAAAGTTCATTGATACCAACATCATCATTTTTCCAATATAATTTTGTAATTTCATTTACGAAATTATCATTCATTACAAACTTCTTTCTCTGTTCTTTATTAGTTAATCCAAGTTTTTCCCAAATTTCACTGAAAGTTAATTCAATTACTTCATGTTTATTTGTGAAATTAATATTAAGTTTGCCCTTTTGTGTAGGAATTCCATTTGAAATATTTAATGCAGTCAAAGTAATTTTACCTTCTTTATTATAAAATTGTCCACGACCATCATATTTACCATCATCGAACTCTCCGTCATATTTAATTGCCTTATTAAAAGAATTAAAATATAATGTGCCATCGCCATTCGGTACACGGTTCTTTGGATTTCCATCCTCGGTTTTATTATATAACATTTCGCCAATATACATTACTCTGCCACTTGGATAATATTCTGTTTCAAAAGATGAATTTAATGATGACTCGAAATTTGTTTTGAAATCGGAATATGCACTTGAACTACTATCATCAAATTTCATTGTAGAAGTATAAGTCGTTTTTTGATTATATCCACCATTGTAAATAATAGTACACATTCTTTCTGAATCATTGAAATCTACTTTTGCAAATTTATTTGTAATATGTTTGTATAATAATACAACATTTGTATCATCTCCTGCATCTTTACATGTTCTCACTTCAATTGTTGGAATCTTCATACGATTTGTTTTATACTCAGACAATTCGACATAGCAATCGACAATATCGTTTACTTTAAAACATTCATCATCCTCGGTATTTTTTTTAAATTTAATTATGTACTGTGTAGCCATCTTTATTATAATATATAAATTTATCTATTTATAATCATAGATATTCAATTTTTTTAATATTCAATTTTGATAGGTTCGCCAAATAAGCTTTTTAGAACATATTCTAAGCCAATCAGACATCCTTCTTTTTCTGTAATATTCTCTTCACTGCTCCAGAATCCACCAGAAGTAAATTCAATATGTGAATCTTCCTTAATTGAGATCAGATAATTTTTAATTTCAGAGCATCCATAATCCCTTTGTAAATTACAATCACGCAGTTTTACAGACTTGCTCTGTTGCAAATCACTAAATTTATCTGCTTTATTTCCTAAAACAGCGACTGGTACGCCTGGTGCTATTTTTTTAATTTGTTCTAACCATTGAGGAATATTTAGTTTAGTTTTATTTTCTGTAACATCATACAAAAGTAAGACGCCATCTGCACCCTTAAGATATGCATCTCGTAAAAGTCCACCTCTATTTTCTTGACCTGCTGTATCCCAGAAATCAACAGTTGCAATACCCATTGATGTTTTGACTTCAATTCTTTTAAAATCAAAATTATCTGTTGCCTTATATTTTTTTGGAAATCTATAATTTTCTTCGGTTAATTTATTAAGCTTGTCGAATAATGTTGATTTGCCAATACATCCATCGCCAAGTAATACAATCTTCTTTGGTTCTCCAAGAGAATTAGTAGTAGTAGTGCTTGAATAAGTACGCTTCATTTTTATTAATATATACCTTATTCAATTATATATTATAAAAATCAATTTTTATCATATATAATCAATAATATTGATATACATCCTCTAATTCAATATAAACTTCTGGTGGTGTTTCCCATTCTAAAAATGGTATAGCTTTAGTAGTTGAACTTTCAAAAGATAGTAATAAATCTAATGCTCTTAATCTTCTTTCTAATGGATTCATTTTTCTAGGAAATTTCCTACCTAATCTTTTCCATCTCCATTCAAATTGTAAAGCAGCCTGCCAAGAAGGAAATTCAGAAACATAACAAGCTCTAGTCCAAATTTCACCCTTACTCACTTTAATACTAGTAGCTTTAGCTCCTCCAACTAATTCTTTATTATGTTGTCTTAATCTACGATCTAAATCAACTGTGGCACCTACATATGTAGTGCCAGACGTTGAAACTAAAAGATAAACATAAAATTCATTAGACATTATGTTATAATAACAATATAATGTTAAGTAAATTAATAATAATCTCTTTTTTACAATCCGTTTGATGAAATTTAGTATTTAATAATAAATATTGAAAATAATAATTTTACAATAGATAGCTAATCAAATTACTATAATATGGCGGATCTACTAATTATACTTTTTGTTTTTATCGTATTGGTACTATATTATGATGTTAATCAGCAATCATTCGTCCAGCAGAATGAAGATATAAAAAGTATCAATACGACAAATTCTACCCATTATGATATGTATAAGAAAAGTGTAGCATATTATAATGAAACTCAATATAAATACAGGTATATATCAATCTGATTTCTGATCTTTATTTATAAATAGATAAATAAACGTTTATTATCTGTTTTTATTAAAAATGTGTAATTTATATATGCCAATTTCAATCGAAGAATTTGAAACAGCAATCCAATATGTAGAGCCATTTATCAAGACAACTCCATTGGAAAAATATAGAGAAAATGTTTATTTAAAGAGAGAATCTGAACAGGTTACCGGATCATTTAAATGGCGTGGTGTATTATATTCGATCATGAATGCATTTGATAAATTACTATATATGGATATCGATGTTACCAAACCATATTATATGGTGACTCAATCTACAGGAAATCATGGTATAGCAGTAATACATGCAATATATGTAATGAAAATACATTATACAAAAAAATATCCTGCCCAAAAATCTAAATGGAACATGATATATCCATGTATTTTTGGAAATGCATATATCAAACTATCTAAATACAAAAAAATGAGATCGTATTTGGATGAATATGGGGAAGATAATATGGGAATCGTGGACTGTACCTCAAAAAATTATGCAGAAGCTTTAGAAAAACGAAAAAATTTTATTTTAAATAACAATGGCGTATATATGTCTCATGGTGGAAAAGACATCATGACAGGATATGGTTCATTGGCAAAAGAGATTATGGATCAGATACCAAAAGATAAAAGTGTAACAATGATTACTGCAATTGGTGCGGGTGGGCCGATTGGAATAGGTGCATATTTTAATCATTTTTCGAATTATCAATTGATTGTAGCACAATCAACCGAATTTGATGCATTTATCAGATCTTTGCAAAGTGGTTTATTGGAAAAAAATTACTATGACAAAAATCCAGGATTATCTGACGGGATTGCGGTTGACACACCAGAATCATATGCATTGGAAACAGCTTTACAAATAGGAATAAGTGGAGTTACAGTTAATACAAAAATGGTTGAAACTATTCATCAAAAAACGAATTTAGGTGGCTCAAGTTGTATCGCACTCGCAGCGCTAGACGAACTGCATATTACATCAGATGTCATTGTAATTTTGGACTGTGAAGGTAATAAATAAACATATTTATATATATGGTAATAAAAATTGAAAATATAATAATATATGGTTCATATATTATTAAGATTAATATAGAGCAGTCATAAACAATGGCCATCTTAACAAAACGTAAACGAGGGACGACGTCCCCTGTGGGAATGAAGAGTTTGGGAATTACCCCTGAGCCAGAGTCTTTGGCTCAAGAGTCTTTGGCTGAAGGGTCTTGGTCGATTTACTCTGTAATTTTCAATACCATGTGGGAAGTAAAAGATCCGAAATGGTCTATTTTATGGGGCAGTATGATCCTGATTATTACTGGATTATCGTACCATCTCCGGAATCTACAAACTACCTTCGCCACAGAAGTACAAAAATTGATGAATCAAGGAACAATCCCACAAACAATTCCGTCATCGGTGATTATGATTTTTATCTGGCTAGGATTGAGTAATTCCATAAAATCTGTTATGTTGATTTGGATGGATGATGTTAGCAACAAAGCATATATTATCTCGTTTAACAAAGCGGTCGAGAAAAAAGTGCTAGCGACATTTATGAATAGCACGCTCGCACTCACCAATACTCAAGAAGTGAATAACAAGTTGATCAGTACACTAATGACAGGTATCAATGCAACGAACCATGCACAAAATTCAATTATCAACGCTATCAGAATCTGTAGTACATCTATTGGTGAAGTGTTTTTTATCTTTTGGATTGCTCCAAAAGTTGGAACAGGTCTATTTTTAATGTTAGGTATCATTGCCATTGCTGGAATACGGTTCATGAGGGAATCCCGCGAACAGTTTTCCGCCATTACGAAGGAACTTCAGTATGTAAATACATATAATCAATGGTTCTCGCAAAATGTCTTATCATTGGTATTGAATGGCAATGACGTAACAACAGCAGCTATCAATAAGCGATGTGAATTAAACAGTCTTGGCATCGAGACTCGTCAAGCTCCAAAAAATGAACAAAGCAAATGGTTTACTATTATGGATTGTTTTCAATCAATCGTTGAACAGGGATTAAAGTTGTGGGTCCTATACTCCTACTGGGACAAAACGACTATTCTTATGATTATTCCAGTAACTTCCGCAATAGATAATCTTTCTCAAAAGATTTATTGGGCAGTTAACATTTATGTCCAGGTATTGCGCTATATTGCAGACTGGAAACCTGCACAAGATATTCTCGATGCTGCTAGTAAAGAGCAATTCGATACTAGATATTCAACTAAATCTTTTTCAACAATTCTCGAAGAGCATTTTAGTCAACCGATTCCATCACGTTCCATTATGACTATATGTGGAATATCCGGAGCAGGGAAAACAGTCTTCTTTCAAGGATTATTGGCAGCTCTTAGAACACAAGTTAATGGATGCTGTACATGGATGTGTGTTCTTCAGAGTAAAATGTTATCAATCGATGCGAATAGGTCATGCAAAGAGTGTATTGTCACAACTTGTTCAAATGGTATTAAAAAGTGGGATAAACTTGATGAAAGTATCAGAGATATTGCAAACGCTCTTAAAATTGGGTATCTAGTAGAAGGTAATAAGTTGAACAAGCCACTTAAAGGTACTTCAGGAGGTGAAATAGCGAGATTGACATTGATTCAGTCTCTGTTACCTCTCCTATATGCTCCTGCTAATTTCGAGGCAATCTTTTTAGATGAGGTATGTGCAAATATTGATCCTGAAACTGCAGTGATTGTTATGAGGTTCCTTGAAAAACTGGCATATGACCACAATCTAATTCTTTTCTTAATTGATCACTCTCCAGTTTACAAGCCTGGTAGATCTTATTACAAAGTTCAAGTAAAAAAAGAAGAAGGAGATGTAGCTGACGGAGACTTGCCAATAACCGGAATATCTTCCATGAAGTATATTTCGGTTTAACTCATTGTATATATAAAAATCAATATTATACTATTTAGTATAATATTAATTTATTCTCTAATATGATTCTTCATACTGAAACTGATGAATTCGATTACTTTATAGATAATATCAAAAAATATATATGAATTAATTATAACTTAAATAGTTTACAGCTTATTAACTTCTATATGTTGAATTTCTGTTTGTAAAATGGGTTCTTGATCTTTGTAATAGTTTTGGAACATATAAGCTATTCCAAAAATTAATAAGATAAAAACATTAATACATGTAATAGTTAAATAAAAACCATCATATGTATTATTAATCATACCATAAACCACCATATATAATGCACCCAAAGATGGGATGCCCCACATTATAAAGATTACCGCACTAAGTCCACCAGCTACTCTAGATTCTGTTTTACTCATGATTATCTATATAGCAGTATATTATATAATTAATTGAGGTGTCATATATTAAATTTTTCAATTTTATTAAGGTTAAATCGGATTATAATATAAGAATAGACTATATGAGATACTAAAAATTTATTTATTATCTTTAGAGGTCAACTTGAAGTATATCAATCTATTAAGAATGAATATGAAGCGGACGGTGTATTATGTATATATTTCATTTATTTCTTTTTCAAAATGTTTAATTAATTTCTTTCTTTTAATTGACATTTTAGGTGTTAAATATTCTGCAAATACATCACTATCTATTGATAATACTTTCTTAATTTTAAGATAATTATCAATATTCTTATTTATTTCATCTAACTTATTTTCATCAAATGGTTTTTCTACTATTAAAATATTATAAGATCTATCCTCTCCATATATTATAAAAAAATTAGATATTGATTTTTTTAACCTAGATTCTGTATCATTTATATTAACAAACTTTCCATTCGTCAATTTATAATTTTCACTTATTCTCCCTTTATAAAATAAAAAATTATCTAATTTCTCACCTGCATCTCCTGTCTTATACCATGTAACACTATTATTTTCTACTAATACCTCATCTGTTGCTTCTTTATTATTCCAATAACCCAACATCACATTTGGACCAGCTACATGAATTTCACCATTTACTATATCTACTAATACATTATCTAATACCTTTCCTATAGAATTTATATCTCTAGGATCACTTATATGATTTACTGATATCATTGGTGCAGTTTCTGAACACCCATAACCCTCACATATATTTATACCGTTGTCTAAATAAAATTTTTTTGTATTATCATCTAATTTAGCTCCTCCCATAAATACAGTAAATAGATTACCACCAAATAATCTATTTAATACTAATGGTAAGACCATTCTTAATACTGGTTTATCCAAAATACTTAATTTCTTTTTAATTAATTCTAATACTTTAGGAACTAAATATAATATGTTTGGTTTTATTTCAGAACATTCTTTCACAAAATTATCTACTCCTGAACTAATAGCTACTTTATTATCATTAAATAAATTATAATATAATTCAGTAGTTAATCCATATATATGAGCCCATGGTAGAATATTTAATGATGTAAAATCTTTATTTTCAAAATCCTTAAATCTTGAATTTAATGCATTTATATTTGATATAATATTATTATGACTTAACATTACACCTTTTGGATTACCTGTTGTTCCAGATGTATAAATTAATGTACATAAATCATTATGAACTATATCATATTCACTATTATATTTTATATTCTCTATTTTGTTAGTTATAAAATTCATATCTTTATATTTTATATCATCGTCTGATATCAATACTTTAGGTTCACAATCATTCACAATATACCTACAATAATCCTCTTTCTGATTACTATATAATGGAACCCATACTGCACCTAATGAATGGGTCGCTAGATTCCATGCAAGCCACTCTACTGAATTTTTACCTTTATATATCACTCTATCACCTTTATTAACATTCCTATCTTTCAATACATCAATTGAATAGTTTATCATATTATTTAACTCAGTCCCATTTGTCCATTTCCATATATTATTATTCTTTACCCCTAATACATTAATATTCGGATTTTTTATTAACTTATTACGAAATATTTGCGGAATATTTTTAATCATTTCAAATATATGTTCTCTTTTTTTTAAGTATTAAATTATATAATGAATAAAAGTCATTTATTTTATCCTAAAGATTTATAATTTATATATCGTTCATTTATTAAGCTCTCTAAATATTAAGAATTAAAATAAAGGAAAAGTGATTCAATAGGATTATCAAAATTAAAACATTCTTCGAAATCAATTTCTAAATCAATATCTGTAATATCTAATACATAATTTGGATAAAGTTCAGTAACTAAAAAGGGTATTATAGAATGATCTAAATCAGATTCAACACAAATTATTTGATTTAAACTAACTATCTTATGCTTAGTCAATTCTAAAGTTAATTGATTTTTTACATCATTAAATAATTCGGATGGATCTATAAAACATTTTAATTTAATTTGTTTACCTTTATCAGGTTTAATAATTCTTATTTTAAATTGATTATCATTTGGTGTAATTTTTAATTGATTGTATACTCCGATAGGGAGTTGTGATATATCATTATCCAAAGTAGGGAAATCATCAAATATACAATATGCTCTATTTGTATTAACAGAATCAGGTGTAATAATTTCAATAGCATATACACCAGGATCATATGATAAAAGATTATTAAACATATCTTGAGACACAGCTAATTTTTGTATACCGCGTGTTTCAAGAAGATTATATATATCTGAAAATTCCCAAGTATAAGAATAATTATTTATATAAAATCCTTGAATATCTTGATATTTATTTTTAATTTCATATTGGAATTTTGATTTACATTTTATATTTTTATTAATTCTTCTTAAATTATTTATTTCAATAGGTAGATCAAATTTTATATCAGAATATCCTCTAAAATCAAAGTGTTTCTGCCATTGTAAATAATGCCATCCATATACTTTATTTTTAATTCTAATTTTAATAATATCATTGTCATTATATTCATAATAATCATAAATATTGATACATATTTTATTAGATAGTTTATATTTTAGAAAAAAATGTTGAATTTTTTCAATTAATTTATTATCATAAATATAATTAACAACATCTTTAGTATAATTTAAGGACTCAATTGTAGTGTCGTAATATAGTCTTTTTTCTTTTTCTTTTATTTTTAAATATCGTGTTTCGCGTATTTTACAAATTTCATCAAATTGAGACATTATTAATATTAATATTATATAATTTATAATCTTAATATTATATGTTCAATTTTTACATAATTGTACATTTTTTGTCGTCATCCTTTTTTAATTTACAAATTTTATGATATTTACCTATTTTAGGATCAAATTCCACACCTGGATGATTCTCATGAGGACAATATTTCATAAATTTTAAAGTAAATTTATTACAACTTCTAAATGTCAATTGAACTAACAGATAATTATGACGATTATGATAAAGAGAAATTAAAAATACTTCATGGAATGTTAGAATATATAAATTCCAGTTCAAATAATGAAAGACTCTACTATTCGTAAATGGCTTAAAAAATATGAGATATAAATCGAACTATTCGTAAATGGCTTAAAAAATATGAGAAATATGAGAAATAAATCGAACTATTCGTAAATGGATTAAAAAATATATTATTTAATTGAATGTAATAATTAAATAATCTTTTAAAATAATAGAAATAAATTTATTTTTATTATTTAGTTTTATAAATTAATGTTATGACTGGAGCGGGATTTGAACCCGCGACTCCGAAGAGACTGCAGCTTAAGTGCAGCGCCTTAGACCACTCGGCCATCCAGCCTTTGATACTATTGTATCACCCAATACAGGACTCGAACCTGCAACCTTGTGATTAGAAGTCACACGCGCTATCCAATTGCGCCAATTGGGTTTGGCAAACTAGAGTTTTGGTCTTTCCCATGTCAAATGTCTTTCCATTAGTCAAAAAATTATATTTAAATTATTTTTGTTTTTGCTGTATCTAGTTTTAAGTTTTAAGTTTCAGATTTCTAAAAAGGAAAAAGTATATTTTTTATTTTTTTTTGTATGCTGTGAGAAATCTTAAATATGACTGGAGCGGGATTTGAACCCGCGCCTCCGAAGAGACTGCAGCTTAAGTGCAGCGCCTTAGACCACTCGGCCATCCAGCCAGGACAAGTTACGGTTTTTAAAAAGAAAATTTTTTATTATTTTTTTTTTGCTGTATATAACTTTAAAGTTATTAAATTTTTAATTTGAATTATAATACAATATTTAAATTCAAATATGGCCATTCAATCCAGCCAGACAAGTTACGGTTTTTAAAAAGGAAAATATTTTTTAGTATTTTGCTGTATGTAACTTTAAATTTGCTAGTTTCTTTTTATTAAATTTTTAATTTAAAGCTGTAAGAAACTAAAAGAACGCTCTGTATAGGGATCGAACCTATGACATCACGATTAACAGTCGTGCGCTCTACCAACTGAGCTAACAGAGCTTTTTACTGACTACATTGTTTATTTCAATAAAAGTGAAAGTTTTGTAACAATTTTTGCTGTATGTAATCAAAAAAGATCACCCGATGTGGGGCTCGAACCCACGGCCACAAGATTAAAAGTCTTGCGCTCTACCTACTGAGCTAACCGGGCTTAAAATAGTTTATAGACATATTAAGGTCTTTTTGTTCAAGTACGGGCTCGAACCGTAGACCTTCGGCTCATAAGACCGATGCTCTGCCAACTGAGCTACATGAACTGGGTTCCCGTAATGGGACAAATTACCATTTTTTTAATATCAAAATCGTGCTGCAGGTAATTTATAAAAATGCTCACTAAGGGGCTCGAACCCTTGACCTTCGGCTCATAAGACCGATGCTCTACCAACTGAGCTAAACGAGCAAAATTATATAGAGTTCATTTCAAAAGATAAATATTTCAATTTTTTTATAAGAAACATTTAATATAGTCGTTTCTATTGCTATTATTACATAATCATATTTATTTAAGTTGTTTAGTATTGTAAACTTTAAGTATAATATGATTGTTTTCTAATAAGAAACATTTAATATAGTCGTTTCTATTTCTATTATTACATAATCATATTTACTTAAATTGTTTAATGTTGTAAACTTTAAGTAAATATTATTGTTTTTCTATAACCAAAATAAAATATTTAATACTTGAATCTTTCTTATATGGATATATCGTCACCTTATCTATTATAAAACCTTTCAAATAATCAAAATCATAATTAAAAGGTACCTTAAAGACAAAATATTTCGCCCTAGCTCTATTATTAAGATAAAAATCTAATATCTCTATATCTCCTAAATATAATTTAAGTTTATCATGTTCCTTATAATTACGACCACCCCATGGAGCATCTATATATATTAAATCTTGTTCTAGTTCTTTAATTAATATATTTGTATCTCCATTATATGATTTCATATTCTTTTTTGTATTCAAAACATCAATATTATTCTTAAGAGCATTATAATTCATATTTAAATATTCTATTGCATTTACATGTTTAAAACATAACGCTAAATGTATTGAATCAGTACCTATATTGGCTGTTCCATCCGTTATCACAATATCCAGATTATTATTAGTTGTTTTTAATATTACATCAACTAATTTTAAGGAACCTTTTATTTTAGAACTACTATATATACTATCACTAGTGAATAGCAATTTACTAAATATATCATTATTAATATTATTAAATATTGTTTTTGCAAAATTATAGGACACATTCTCTATTTTATTATCTTCAATAGTGGATTCCATTATAATTTAATAGATTTTTATATTTAAATACAAATTAATTTTTAAATACAAACGTATTAACCAATTATCATGTAATTTAAAGACAAGTTTTGTTTTACAAAATCCATTTTATCATTATATACATTTTTACCATTTTCATCCTTCAAATTATTCAACTCTAAATTATCTACTATTAATTTACACTTAAAACTCTCATTATCAATATCACTCACATGTATCTTATAATCCATATTTGAATTATTCTTTTCTGCCAACTCTACAAATATTTGAGGAATATATTCATATTTATTATCATAAAATATATGCATTACTATATTACCATCTATTGAACTCCAATCATTGCTGCTTTTTGAAATTATTGTAGATGATTTATTATTATTATACGGTAAAAACATCCTAGACTCATTAATCTTACCTTCCAACTTTATGATATTACTTTCTAATACACTTATACGATTTTTCATATTCTCGTTTTCTATCATATAAGATATTATTGATATATTCGTAGGAGGCACAACATCCAAATGTTCTATAATATCTATATTTTCGAAATTACCATTCGCTGAATAAAATTTATTCATATAATATATATATATAAATATAAATATATATTATCATTTTACATCTAATATTATTAATCACATTTAGATGTATACATTAACAAATCTACCAATCTATTACTATAACCCCATTCATTATCATACCATGAAACTAATTTAACAAAATTATCATTTAATGCTATACCTGCTTTAATATCAAAAATACTACTTCGTTCATCTCCTTCAAAATCTTTACTTACTAAGTCCTCATCTGTCCACCCTAAGATTCCCTTCATTTCATTTTCAGAAGCTTTTTTAATAGCTTCTACTATTTCATCATATGATGCACTTTTTTCTAATCTAACTGTTAAATCAACTACTGATACATCTATTGTTGGGACTCTAAATGCCATACCAGTTAATTTACCTTCTAATTCTGGAATCACTTTACCAACTGCCTTTGCTGCACCAGTTGATGAAGGTATTATATTTACACTTGCACTTCTACCTCCTCTCCAATCTTTTGCAGAAGGTCCGTCGACAGTTCTTTGTGTTGCAGTAGTTGCGTGAATTGTAGTCATTAATCCTTCAACTATACCAAAGTTATTATTAATAACTTTAGCCAATGGTGCTAAACAATTTGTTGTACACGACGCATTTGAAAATATTTGTTCTCCATTATATGATTCATTATTTACACCCATAACAAACATTGGAGCATCACTTGAAGGAGCAGAAATTATTACTCGCGATGCTCCTCCTTTTAAATGTAATCCTGCTCCTTCCAAAGTGGTAAACATACCAGTAGCTTCTACTACATAATCTATATTATACGATCCCCATTCAAGATTACTAGGATCCTTTTCTGATAATCTATATATTTTACGCCCATTAACTAATAAATTACCATCTTCGTAATCAATATTATATTTACATATCCCATGAACACTATCATATTTTAATTGATATCCCATATATTCAATTTCTGAAAATGGGTCATTGATTGCAACAACCTCAATATCTTCACCTTTTAAACGCCTATCTTCAATACATCTAAATACTAAACGCCCAATTCTACCAAACCCGTTAATTCCTACTTTAACCATATACTAAGATTTAAAAAAAAAATACTTGTGGTTTATATATTTAAAAGTAAATATACTTAATCCTTAAGATAATACGAAATCTGGATATATCTGTGCAAATTGATTTTTTACAAAATGTAAAATTTTTAACGAATGACTCTTTTGGAAGGCGATAATTTTTCTTAATTCTATTATATATTGTTCTTCTTCTTCCATAATATTAAAATTAGGTTCAATATTCCAATCTACGCTAATATGACTATTTGGAAACTTATGAGACGTGAAAGTTACTGATGCCATATAATTATGAAGAGGGTCATGATGAGAGTTTTTCCAGTTAATTGGCATAGGGTTAGTTTCTACTACCAAAAGATCTATTCCAAACTTTTCTTTTGTTTTATTCCCAAAAGTGTGATAGCTTGTTCTAATTTCAAAATCAGTATTATAAGTTTGTTCTACCACGGCTGGAAGTGTTATTGCGCTACCTCCTAATTGACTTTTTAACTTAAGATATTTCGACTTGTATTTTATATATTTGTCAAACATTTTTATATATATATATATAGAAATTAATTTATTATAATTTAATCATTTTTAAATGTCGTTCGGACTATATAAATCAATCAAACAAATACTTGTGGTTTATATATTTAAAAGTAAATATACTTATTATTTATAATGGGTATAAAGAATTATTTAACAAATATTGTTGAAACTTTTCCTAAAAT
>Ga0209533_1002943_pt1 | contig 15264 bp, 15 predicted proteins | sample COG_04_FD_184748 | JGI IMG/M metagenome (GOLD analysis project Ga0209533, IMG submission 184748) | Pelagic Microbial community sample from North Sea - COGITO 998_met_04 (SPAdes) (version 2) | ecosystem: Environmental > Aquatic > Marine > Neritic zone/Coastal water | place: Helgoland, sampling...
CAAAATTAATGAAGTTATAATGAATAGAGGGTATTGGATGTTGAAATTATCTATTTTACATAATATAAATTATAGTACATTTTATAAATAGGTTTATCCTGTGGATGAAGCTATTTATAAACAGATGGCGCGTTGGCAAAATTATGATGTTTAGTACTACTATTCATTTATAAAAAAAATGATAGCTATAATGATATTACGTAAAATATCCCAGTATGTGTTGTTTTCATAACAAACGTTTGTACTTGGGTAATTAAACATTAGTATTTTTACTTCTCGTTTAAATTGAATATTCTGTAAAATGATTCAAGTTTTTTTAAATACGCGATTCTCAAGAAACTTCACGTTTACACATTTGATACTATAATTTGCCATTATGTAAAATTGCCGCACTCCAATGCGCTCGATTGATTTTTTAAAATAATTATGCTATCGCATTAATTTTTTAAAACACAATTTCCAACCGCATTGCCAGCGCCAAAAAAAAGCTAACTTTTAAATGTTATTGAAATTTTAGCGTAATTGAATAATTGTGCTCCATATTTTTTTCTACGTGATTCTCGTAAAGTTGCCACAAGAGTATAAAATTTTCCCTTGCTCAAATCCTTGCTTTAAAATTCCCATACACTTGTTCTAATTAGAAACTTTTTAATTCTAAAAATAAAAAATTATTTCTTTAAAAAATGATGAAAATCTTCTACTTTTTCACAACATATTTGTTCCATAACTTGTTGTAATTGTGTTTTTAATAAACCAATTGTATGGTTACCTCCTTGTTTACCAAGAGCAGAAACACCATACATGAAGCTACGGCCCATAAATGTAAACTCTGCCCCACTAGCCAATGTTCTTGCAATATCTGGACCAGAACGCATTCCACTATCCATCATTACTTTTATTTGGTTACTATATTTAGCTGCAATTCTTGTAAGTGGTTTTATAGTAGATTCACCTGCGTCTAATTGTCGCCCACCGTGGTTAGAAACAATAATACCATCTAATCCTAATTTAATAGCCGTTTCTGTGTCTGCTTCTGTAGCAACACCTTTTAATACAATTTTACCCTTCCACATATCGCGAATAGGCTTTATTTTTTCTTCACTTAAACGACCAGAAAATGTATTATTCATAAATAATCCTAATTGTTTTAAATCAAGATTTTCAGGCATATACGGTTTTAAGGTTTCAAAATTTGGTTGTCCATATTTTAAAGTATTGAATGCCCATTGTGGTTTTCCCATAACTTGAAGGATGTTGGACAACGTCATTCTTGGCGGCATAGCCAAACCATTTCTAATATCTCTGGGTCTAAAACCAAAAGTAGGCACATCGCATAAAATTACTAAAACAGGACATTCTACTGCTGCTGCTCTTTTTATGATATCATCTCTTAAACTATTTTCTGTTGGATGATATAATTGAAACCAAGCTTTACCTTCAGTTAATTCTGCTGCTCTTTCTATACTAGTTGTTGTTACTGTACTTATAACAAAAGGGACATTGTGTTTATGAGCTGCTTTTGCTAAAATTTCTGGAGCATTTGGCCACATTAATCCTTGCAAACCAACTGGTGCAATTCCAAAAGGCGCATCGTAGGTATGTCCAAATAATTCTGTTTTAAGTGAAGAACCGCCGTGAGGTTTTAAGTATTTTGGGATTAATTCTACATCACGAATTTCTTTGGTGTTTTTATGAAGATTTACATCGTCATTACAACCGCCATCCAAATATTCGAAAGCAAATTTTGGGATGCGTTTTTTTGCTTTGTTTCGCAAATCATCCACCGATGGGTATTTTGTGTTATATCCTAAATCCATTTCTTAATCTAATTGAAAAATATGTTCCATCAATCGCCATTTTTCGTTAGGTTTTGATGTTGGTAATGCTTGTTGGTAGTTCCACATTAATGTTTCCCATTCTTGTACTTTTGGGTTATTAGCATCTTCTGTAGATTTTAGATCAAGTGAAAATCCTTCCACCGATTCCATAATCATAAACAGTCTATTTTCGACTAAATAAATATCTAAAGTTACAATACCACTGTCTTTAATACTTTTTATAATTTCTGGCCACACATTTTTATGATGCTCTTTATAATCCAAAATTAATTTATCATCATTTTTTAAATCAAGTGCAAAACAATATCTTTTAAAATCTTTCATTTTAAAGTTTATTAGTTTAATGATACATTGCTTGTTGCCTCATATTTTTTATAAACAGTTAAACCATACCAAGCTATATAAATAAAACAGATTAGTGGTAGAATAAAAGAAAAATTGACTTCTGAAACACCCATAATTTGAGTATCCGCAACTTCTGTACCTCCAATATCTATAATCATTCCTTGTAAAACAGGCATTAAAGCTCCTCCTACAATTGCCATTATTAATCCTGCTGAACCAACCTTGGATTGCTCCTCAGTTAAGTCGTCCAAAGCAATACCATAAATAGTTGGAAACATTAATGACATAAAAAATGAGATAGCTACCAAACCATATAAACCAATCATTCCTTCAACTTGCATAGCAATTCCTGTAGAAATTAAAGCAAGAATTGCAAAGTACATTAGTAATTTTCCAGAACTTACAAAACGCAACAAATAAGTACCAATAGCACGTCCTGTAATAAATAGTAATATTGCTATTATCTGATAATAAAAAGCATCTTTTTCTAGTTCAAAACCAAAAATATTTATATTTAAAATTTCAAACGTACCATTAAATAACATTCCTTTTACATAATGATAAATGTAAGTCCAACACATAATTTGTGCTCCTACATATAATATTTGTGCTAATACGCCTAATACATATTTGTTATTCTTTAATAGTACTAAAAAAATGTCTTTAATACTAGGCATACCACTTTCGTCTTTAGATTGTGGCATTTTACTAATCAAAAATATTACAAAAAATCCTATCAAGGCAAGACCTAAAATTACATAGGGATCACGTATAACAGATAAATCAGCTAACCTAATCGCATCTCTAGTTGAATCGCTTAAAGAAGAAAAGTCTGTGATATCATCTGATTGTAAATTCTCATTAACCGAAAACTTTGCAATTAACAATCCTGCAATTAGACCCACTGGGTTAAAAGCTTGTGCTAAATTTAATCGTTGCATAGCGGTTTCTTTAGCTCCCATAGCTAATGCATAAGGGTTTGCTGCTGTTTCTAAAAATGCTAGTCCAAAAGTAAGAACATACAAACCAATACAGAAAAACAAAAAACTTTCTGTCTGTGCTGCAGGATAAAACAATAGTGCACCAGTTGCGTACAAAGCTAGCCCAATTAAAATACCAACTTTATAAGAGTATTTACGCATAAACATTGCTGCAGGTAATGCCATAGTGAAGTAACCTCCGTAAAATGCCATTTGTACCATCGAAGCTTGTGTATTAGATAACTCTAATACTTTCTTAAAAGCTCCAACCATAGGGTCTGTAACCGCATTAGCAAAACCCCATAAGGCAAATAATGAGGTTACTAAAATAAATGGAATCAGCATTTTTTTTGATACAACAGGAATTCTATTTGAGTCTTTCATTTAATTTTTCTTATTAGTTTTGAACTACTTTTTAATTATGTTACTTTTATTTTACTTATGCTTTTTATGAACACTATAGAGCTCTATCTAAATGTGTATATCCACCATCTACAAAAACTAATTGTCCTGTGGTGTGACTTGAGGCTTCTGATAATAAAAATACAACTGAATTTGCGATTTCTGTAGCTGTAGTCATTCGGTTTTCTAACGGGATATTTTGAGTAATACTGTTTAGTTTTTCTTCAGGGTTTGGAAAAGTGTCTAACCATTTCTTGTATAATGGTGTGTAACATTCTGCAACAATAACTGCGTTTACGCGTATTCCGTAAGGCAATAATTCTACAGCCCATTCTCTGGTTAATGCGTTTCTTGCACCATTTGCAGCTGCATAACCCGATGTTTTGCCTTGTCCTGTTACTGAAGTTTTAGACCCTATATTAACGATTGCGCCCTTACTTTTTTTAAGTTCTGGCAACGCAAAATGTGCCATAGCGTAATAGTGTGCTACATTTCGTTTTATAGAGGTCATAAAATCGTCGTAATTCCCGTTTTCTAAACCTACGCCATCGTTAACACCTGCGTTATTTACCAATCCATCAATACGACCAAATTCTTTAATTACAGATTTTACAGCTTGCTCACAAGCGTCTTTGTCTGTTAATTCAGCGAAAGCGTGAAAAGCTTGTCCGCCATTATCTTTTATTTTTTGAACAGCTTCTAAAATATTAGGCTTGTTTCTACCTATAATTACTGGTATTGCGCCTTCCTCAGCTAGCACATTACAGATACCATTACCGATGCCTTTTGAGCCACCGGTAACTAATATTACTTTATTTTTAAGCTTTATATCCATAATTTTAGTCTTTTAATGCGTACCATTTTTTGGCGTTTAATCCCATGATGTGTTGTTGTTCTGTTTTAGAAAATTGCTGAATATAATATTCAATCAGTCCAACAGATTTTGAATAATTACCTGCTAATAAACTTACTGGCCAATCGCTTCCAAAAAGCGTACGATTCGTTCCAAAAGCATTAAATACCACATCCAGATATGGTTTTATCGTTTGATTATTCCACGTTTTCCAATTGGCTTCGGTAGTTAAACCTGAAACTTTACATGCCACATTTTCAAAGCTAGCTAAAGTTTCTATGTCTTTTTTCCAAGTGGTTATTTTTTCATCTTTAATGTACGGTTTCGCACAATGGTCTAAAATGAATTTTTGCTTCGGAAATGTGCCTACCATTTCAATTGCTTCTTCTAATTGATGTGGATATATTAAAATATCATAAGTCAAATCATAGTTTTCTAAAGCTGAAATACCTCGTTGAAAATCTTTTCGAAGCATAAAACCATAAGGTTCTGCTTGTACAATATGCCTTAATCCTTTTAAATTTGTATGCGTTGAAAAATATTCTAATCTATCGTGAATACTATCATCACATAAATCTAACCAACCCACAACACCTTTTACAAACGGATTTTTTTTAGCTAAATCCAATAAAAATTCCGTTTCTATCTCCGAAGTATCTGCTTGAACTACTACACAACCGTCAAATTGATACTGTTTTAATAATAGTTGTAAATCTTCAGGCAAAAAGTTGCGTTTAAGCACACTCATTTCGTCAGTAATCCACGCATCTCTTTGCGGATTAAATTGCCAAAAATGTTGATGTGCGTCTATTTGCATTATTTGTAAGCTATTGTTTTTTGTTCTGAAATACCTAATCCTTCAATTCCTAAACGCATAACATCTCCTGGTTTTAAATATTTTGGTGGATTAAAACCTAAACCAACTCCAAAAGGAGTTCCTGTAGAAATAACATCGCCTGGTAACAAGGTCATATACTGACTGATATACGAAACGACTTCTTGCACGTTAAAAATAAAATCTGAGGTTGAAGAATGTTGTAAACGTTCTCCATTAACTTCAAGCCAAAGCTCTAAATTATTAGGATCCTTAATTTCTTCTTTAGTTGCTAAAAATGGGCCAAGTGGCGCAAATGTATCGCAACCTTTTCCTTTACACCATTGTCCTTCTTTTTCAATTTGAAAAGCACGTTCCGAAACATCATTATGCAATACATAACCTGCAATGTAATCTTCGGCATCTTCTAAAGAAACATAAGAGGCTTTTTTACCTATAACAATTGCTAATTCTACCTCCCAATCGGTTTTTGTACTGTTTTTCGGAATGACTACATTATCATTAGGTCCAACAATAGCAGTTGTAGATTTAAAGAATAATACAGGTTCATTAGGAACTTTCATTCCCGCTTCTTCCGCGTGTCTTGCGTAGTTTAAACCCACACAAACTAATTTTGAAGGTCTCGCAATAGGCGAGCCTAATCGTACAGAATCACCAATTGTTGGGCACTTTGATTCGTTTGTTTTTAACCACACTTTTAAACGTTCTAATCCGTCAGTTTCAAAAAAACGCTCGTTATAATCTTCGCCAAAAACGCTTACATCAATACGTTTGTCTTCTAATTGAAGTCCTGTTTTTTCATTGCCTTCTATTCCGAATCTTATTAATTTCATTGTAATCTGTTTTAATAATTGAGTTTCAATTTATTGTTTAGACCTGCCAGGTCTTGTTTTATCCATTTAATTTTATGAATCCGCCATCTATTGGGAAATCTGTTCCTGTAATAAAAGACGCTTCATCGCTACATAAATAAAGCGCAAGATGTGCAATTTCATTCGGTTTTCCCATTCTTCCAATAGGTTGTGTTTTAGATAGATTTTTAAACATTTCAGCTTGATTATCTGGGTAGTTTTGTTTTATAAACCCATCTACAAAAGGTGTATGCACTCGTGCCGGCGAAATAGAATTGCATCTAATCCCGTTAGCGACATAATCTTTTGCTACCGAATAGGTCATAGTCAACACAGCGCCTTTAGTCATAGAATATGCAAACCGGTCTGAAATTCCAACTGAAGATGCAATAGAAGCCATATTGATAATCACACCGTTTTGTTGTTTTTTAAAATGTGGGATTACTGCTTTCATTCCGTTGTATACGCCTTTAATGTTCACGTTATATAAACGGTCTAAATCTCCAGGGTTTGTATTTTCTATATTTCCTACGTGAGCAATTCCTGCGTTATTGACTAAAATGTCTATCGTTTGATGTTTAGAAATTTCTGCAACTATACTTTCTATTTGTTCTTGATTTGAGACATCGCACTGATAAAAATGAGCAGAACCTTTGCTTTTTTTAATTTCTGAAGCCGTTGCATTTCCATTGTCTTCATTAAAATCAATAATACAAACGTGTGCGCCTTGAGTTGCAAATGTTGTTGAAATTGCTTTTCCAATTCCGCTTCCGCCACCTGTAATAATAGCTGTTTTTCCTTTTAAACTGAATGCCATACTATTGTAATTGAAGTTTTTTAGTCCATACTGCTCCGTTTGGAAAACTGTAGGTCTCTAACGATTCTGGTTTCATTGTAATGCTATACCCTGCTTGTTTTGGTGGCATATACGCGCCATTTTTAATCACAACAGGTTCAAAGAAATGTTCGTGTAGATGGTCTACATATTCTATAATTCTGTCATCCGTAGTTGCGCTTACGCAAATGTAATCTATCATGGATAAATGTTGCACGTACTCGCACAAACCAACGCCACCTGCGTGCGGGCAAACTGGAACGTTATATTTTGAAGCCATTAATAAAATAGCCAAAATTTCGTTAACACCACCAACACGACAGCTATCTATTTGGCAAATTTGTAAAGCATCTGCCATTATTAATTGCTTAAACATCACGCGGTTTTGGCAATGTTCGCCTGTGGCTACTTTAATAGGTGCAACTGCTTTTGCGATTTTTGCATGACCTAAAATATCGTCTGGACTTGTAGGTTCTTCAATCCAATACGGATTAAATTTTTTCAGTGAAGCCATATTTTCAATCGCTTCATATACATCCCATTTTTGGTTGGCATCCATCATTAATTGTAAATCGTCTCCAATTTCCTCGCGAATAATTTGTGCACGACGCATATCATCCTGTAAATCTGAACCGACTTTAATTTTCATATGCTTAAAACCTTCCGCTTTTGCTTCTTGGCAAAGTCTTCGCATTTTATCGTCGCTATAACCTAACCAACCTGCAGATGTGGTGTAAGCAGGATACCCATTTTTTATTAAATCATCTATACGGTCTTGCTTTGTGTCTTCGTTCTTTTTAAGGATTTGTAAGGCTTCATCTCGAGTAATCGCGTCTGTGATGTATGTAAAGTCCAAACATTTCACAAATTCTTCTGGCGACATATCGGCGATTAATTTCCAAAGAGGTTTTTCTTCTGCTTTAGCGTATAAATCCCAAACAGCATTTACAACAGCTCCAGTAGCCAAATGAATAACACCTTTTTCTGGTCCTAACCAACGTAATTGACTATCGCCTGTAATCATTTTCCAAAAATCGCCCATATTTTGAGTGAACGATTCCAATGTTTTCCCAACGATTAAATGAGATAAAGACTCTATTGCTGAAACACATAATTCGTTTCCACGACCAATTGTAAAAGTCAATCCATGACCTTCTAATGTTGGATGATTCGTTTCTAAAATAACGTAAGCAGCAGAGTAATCTGGGTCAGGATTCATTGCATCAGAACCGTCTAACGAATCGCTGGTTGGAAAACGTACATCTTTAGTTACTACTTTGGTTATGGTAATCGATTGTTTCATTATATGTAATTTATTGCTCTACAAATATAATTTAGAACAAATATAAAATCCACCACATTTTCAACATAAACTAATACTATTTTTGCATTTATATATTTTAATCCATCAATTTTGTATAATTTATATGTTTTTTTAAATAAATAGAAGGTGAAATATTCTTCATATTTTTAAATTGTCTATTAAAATTAGAAAGGTTATTAAACCCGCTTTCGTAAGCAATTGAAGCAATATTTAATTGATTTTCTTGAAGTAGTTTACATGCATATCCAATTCGGATTTCATTTATATATTTTGAAAAAGTTTTTCGATGTACGCGTTTAAAAGATCTACTGAAAGCAGAGGTATTCATATTTGCAATTTGCGCAACACTACTCAAATTAATTTCCTGATTGAAATTCTTAAAAATGTATGCTATTACTTGATTTGATATTGTGGAATCTTCCTTTTGTAATGAATTTATATAACCTGAACTAGCCAGTAGTTTAAAGTTTTTATGGATAGAAAGCTTGTATAAGATGTATATAAATTGATGCGTTTTGTAAAAATCTGAAGACGTAGTTAAAGCCTCAATTTCTTGTCTTAATTTCTTTGGTACATTTTTAAACTGAATACCTTGTTCTGCTTTTTTGAATAATTGAGAAAGTGACTTCATTTCTGGTAATTCCAAAAATGAAGTTCCTAAAAAGTTTTCTTTAAAATGTACTGAGACCGCTTCGGCTTTAAGCTTGCTATTTTTTTCAAAATAATCAGCATCATTCAACCACATGTGTGGCAAGTTTTTACCAATTAAAACCACATCTTTTGGCTGAAACTTTTTAATGCTATCGCCAATAAAACGAGTGCCTTTACTTTTTAGAATGGTAACCAACTCTAATTCTGGATGGTAATGCCAAATTTTTAGAAAATTTGGATAACTATTTACTTTTACAAAAATAGCTGAATGGTTATTACTTCTATTTAATAAATGTAGTTTCATAAGTACTAAAATACCAAAATTGAATCAATAAACTATATTTTGTGTAAATAAAGTATTGTTTATTGTTACCTATTCGGATATCAAATGTAATTTACACAAAATGTATCTCGTTGGTTATTTGGTGTTTTAATAAATTTAAATAGTTTTTGTTTTACAAAAGTTGTGGAATTCTTCCTTAAATAAGGATATATATTTGAGGATTATGCGAATAAAAAAATATTTTTAGCACGTACATATTCAAAATCAAAAAAAAACTATTCAATCAAGAGTTAATTCAAAGGATTGGGAAGATAGTTAACCTACTTTTTTTGCAAGTTTATATTCCATAATTGATTGAAAATTAGCGAAAATAATTCCATTTCATACACATTCCCACTTCGCTCCTATCGTCACTTCGGGTAAAGCGTATTCTATTACACTTTTAAGAAACTTTTAGAAAGAAAAAATAAAGAAAATTTGTAGTAGTAATCTCGCTTTTTACCAAAGCAAAGTAACATAACGCAGAACATTATGATACTTTTTGGTAGTCATAATAAGTCTTTATGTAAAATTACCAAAGTTATAATAAAAAAATTATCTTTGTTATATGATACAGTTAGACAAATACATAGAGATTAATAAAGAAAAAAGATTTGGTAAACCTATTTTAAAAGGAACAAGAATTTCTGTTTATGACATATTATCATTGTTATCTAATGGAATGACAAGAAAAGAAATAATAATTGATTTTCCAGAACTGACAAATAAACAAATTAACGCTTGTTTATATTTTGCTGCTAAAAGAGAACAGAATCATTTATATGCTTCATAAATGAAATTATTATTTGATCAAAATATTTCTTTTAGAATTGTGAATAAAATCACTGATGTTTTCCCTAATTCTAAGCAAGTAAGAGAATTGGGTCTAGATGATGCAACAGATTTTGAGATATTTGATTATGCAAAAAATAAAGGATTTACAATAGTTACATTTGATGCTGATTTTTCTGGCATAAGTGTTTTAAAAGGTTTTCCTCCAAAAATTATTTGGATTAGAACTGGTAATATTAAAACTAATAGTATAGAATTACTTCTAAAAAAGAATTCGAAATTAATATTGGAATTTATAAATGAAAATTTTGCTTGTCTAGAAATTAACAGCATATAAATCCACTTCACACACATTTTGTGCCACTACTTCTGCCCTACTCAAAAAGTGTGTTTCATTAACATTGCAGAAGAAACTAACTAGAAGAAAAAAAATAGAAAGTAATGTTGGTTACCCTCGCTTTTACCCAAGCAAAGTAACATAAGGCAGAACATTATATAAATAGGTTTATCCGTTGGATGAAGCAATTTATAACACAGATGATTTGTTGATGCTAAACCAACAAATTAAGTAGTCGTTATAGTATCGTAAACTAAACAACTTTGTTAACTCGTTTTGTATTTGAAATAAATATAACTATTTATATTTCTATCCTATATTTGTATTGTAACGTTCCTTTAACTAATTAAATCCTGAACTCATGAAACACTTAATAGCACTCACCGTTTTAATAACTCTTTACAGCTGTAATTTCAAAGCAAAAACCGAACTTAGTGTAGCGGAAGAAAGCTCTTTTGAAATCAACACACCCGATATTGAAGAAGACAAAGTAGCGATCCTAAAAGTAATGAAAGATCAAGAAATTGCCTGGAGCAAGAATGATTTAGAAGGTTTTATGAAAGGGTATTTAAAAAGTGATTCTTTAAAATTCTATGGTAAAAGCGGGCTGACTAAAGGCTGGCAACAAACACTCAATACCTATAAAAAAGGCTACCCAACCAAAGATCATAGTGGCACACTCACTTTTGAAATCATAGACATATCCCCTATTGAAAACCAAAGTTATTGGGTTATGGGCAAGTACTCTCTAAGTCGTAAGGTTGGGGACGCAAACGGTATTTTTATGGTTATATTTAAAAAGATAGCAGGCGAATGGAAAATTGTGGCCGATATGAGTTGTGGCTAATTGAAATGTTCTTTGTTAAATAGCTGATGTTATGGATTCGATAACACCCAAGGCCGCTCGTTCGCCAGAAATCATAGCAGCATTTAAGGACGCATTTAATTGGATATCACCCGCTAAAAACAGTCCGTTTGTTAAGCGCGTTTCAGAAGGCATCATAGCGTATTTTAAATTCCTTAATTTGGGTAATGCTTTTGGGATGCGGTACAGCTTAATGAACTTAGTCGTTGTGATGCCGCAATAGGCTTTTAGTTCTGTTTGAACGGCTTCAATTAGCGCTTCATGAGAAAGGTTTTGATCGTTTATAACAGTGACCGATAGCAATTTATTTTTGGGCTTTAAAGCGCTTTCTAAACTACTGTTATAAAAAATATTATTTATCAAGGTTCCTGATTTAGGAATAAGTCCAATTAGTTTTTTGTTAATAACACGTGTTTCAGTTTCAAAATATAAGGTTGTACAGGACTTCCATTCCGTTGATTGATTTTTTAAATTTGAAACTAAACCACTCGCTTCTGTCGCCACAATCGTATAATGACTCTCTAGCTGCGTACCATCATTAAGTGTAATTTCACCGTTTTTTAGTGACCTAACTTTGGTGTTATACTTAAAAGTGGTCGTTTTTAGGTTATTTAATAATTGCTTAGGAACCGCTTCAATGCCCGCTTTTGGAATCGTAGCATCGCCTTCACCAAACATTTTATAAACAAACTCGAACATTCTACTCGACGTTTCTAATTTGGTTTCCAGAAAAATACCACTAAAAAATGGCATGAAAAAATCTGCAATAATTTCCTTCGAAAAACCTAAGTTCTCAAGATATGATAGCGTTGATTGTTCTCGGTCCGAAAAAATTGCGGACATTGTTTTTTTCTTTAACTTCTGATTCAGTTTTAATATTTTAAGTTTATCTGATAAATTCCCAATACCAGATAAAAGTGTAGAAATTAGTAAGGAAATATTTCTTAAAGGATCGCCTATTGTTTTTTGCCCACTAGATTTAAAAATGGAGGCGCCGGGTAAAATTTTCTGTAAATCTAAAGCCTCATAATCAAGGTGTTTTTTTACTGCTGGATAGGCTGTAAGGAGCACTTGAAACCCGTGGTCCAATTGATAGCAATCAATCACATCTGTTTTGACACGCCCTCCTACTCGATCTGTAGCTTCAATAACAACAGGATGATATCCGTAATTTTCTAAAACTCTGGCGGCAATAAGGCCGCTAACGCCTGCGCCAATAATATGTATTTTATAGTTTTTTTTATTCATTGTTCTATAGCTAGTCATTTTTATCATCGCGCATTGACATGCGTTTGTAATAAACGGTATTTTTCTTTCTGTACAGCAGGATGCTTTTTATGCCCCCATATTTTATCTCTTGCCAGTCTTGCACTTTCTTGTAAATCAACAATTGGAAGTGGATAATCTTCACCAATAATAACTCCGCAAAACGTCTGCTCCATCGCCGTCATATTCCAAGGTTCGTGAATGTGTGCCACCGGTACTTGACTCAGTTCTGGTATCCATTTTTTTATAAAAACTCCTTCCGGATCGTGCTCTTGTGAATTTTTCACAGGATTGTAAAGTCGTACTGTATTAATTCCCGTAGTCCCAGCCTGCATCTGAAACTGTGGATAGTGTATGCCAGGTTCATAGTCTAAAAACTGTCGTGCTAAATGATAAGTACCATCTCGCCAATCTTGATCTAGATTCAATGTAAAAAAAGATACCACCATAGCACGCATTCGAAAATTAATCCAACCCGTATTTTCCACAGCGCGCATGCATGCATCGATCAATGGAACGCCAGTAGTACCCGTTTTCCAAGCTTTTATATACACCTCGTTCTTGTCATGTTCTAAAAGCTCATAGCCTTTGTTAATGCATTCCGTTTCATAACGACACTCTACTTCAAATTTCTGAATAAAATGACAATGCCAATGCAATCTGGTAAGCATGGCCGAAAACGCCTTGCTATTTCTCGTGCCATTTGGATGTGTACCTATAAATTGAAACGCTTGTTTGATACTCATATTTCCCCATGCAAAGTAAGGCGATAAGCGACTGCAAGCCATTCTGCTTTCTGTAGGTTTGGAGATGTGTTTTTGATAATTAAACCCGCGTTGGTTGGTAAAGGATTTTAAATAGCGCCAGGCATTTTGCTCTCCAGCTGGTTGGTATTGTTTTGGGTACTCTTTTAATTGTGACTCTAGTTTTTTAGGCAATACAAAAGAATGTTCTAAACAATCTTCTTGTGAAACAGAATAGCAGTTTTGAATCACTGGCGTATGCATTTTTATATGCCATAGCTTGTTCCAATCATCTCTATTTTTAATACCTCTTAAAACACCATCACGTTGCGATTCTTGCCAATCAATTTGATGCTGTTTGCAAACTACTTTTATCTGTTTGTCTCGTTGCCACGTACTTTGAGTACCACTTTCACGATAGCTAAAAAGATGATTGATATCAACATCATTTTTAAGGAATTCGAATACATCTATAGCTTCTCCATAAAACACCTCTACACTCCTATTGAATGGTGCCAAAGTTTTGTTTAAGGCTGTTATAGAATGGTATACAAACTGCAAATGTCGAGGACTCGTATCGGGATGTTTAATTTTGGACGGCTCAAATACATAGACAATCAGATATGGAATACCAGCACGTTCGGCCTTTAATAGAGGTTCGTGATCTTGCGATCTAATGTCCCGTTTTATCCAAACAATATTTATACCCTGTTTTTTCAATACGTAAGCTGTTTTTTACATTTTTTCCAAAATGAAAAGAAGGAGGGAAAATAACCCTGCACCTCAAACATCCAATCTCTAGAGTCTTCTGTACCTTGGTAGTGTTGACATAAAGGATGTTCTTTAAAATAGAGGTTCTTTAGAGGATATTCTACCACTAGATCCTTAAATTCTCCTACATATATTTGAATTCCATCTATGTTTTCTTTAGATATATTTAGGACAAAGTCAATTGTTTTTTGTGATACAGGATAGGCCTCAAAATGAGACGGTTCTAAAAGTAATATCCTATTGGCTGAACTATCGTTTTTCCAAAGGGGATCTAAATTATAAAAAGTATAGATACAGCTTGGAAGTGTTGGATCAATTGATAAAGAAGTTTGCTTTGGCAGCGGCGTTTTCAACTCGAATTCAGGTGTATCCTTTAAAATATCAGGGATTTGCATGGAAGTAAAGGCTTCATAAGGCACATCTAAAAAAGTGTTTTTTTGAGTTGTGAAACAGTACTTATTAATATTATCTTGATTGGCTACATATTTTTTGTTGGCATTGGCTCCAGACACCCATTGCCAGCTTAAGGCATTACTTGCCCAATCGGCATCCAATAAATGGTAATACATCCACTGTGCTGGAACTTTCCAATGACTGTGCCCCATATTACACGCCACTGCAGCTGTATACATTCGTAAATGATTGTGCATGTATCCTGTTTTATATAACGTTTCTATTCCGAGATCAAGCGCTTCAACGCCTGTAGTGGCATCCACAATAGATTTTGGAATAGAACCGTTGGAAACAGGGTTTTGAGGGTGTTTTAAATCGTCATTAATAGCATTGCCTTTGGCAATCCAAACCTGTTGCCAATAATCTCTCCATGCCAATTCTTGAATAAATTTTTCAATTTGTGCTGGCTTATACCCTTTTTTTAAAACTTCAGAAAGTATAAATTTTGTTGAAATAATACCTCTTGATATATAAGGAGATAAGTGAGTGATAGCTCCATTTATATAGTTACGAGTTGAACTGTATTTTACAGGGTCAATAGCTCGAACACGCTGAATAATTTCAGCATATGACAATGGAAACATTGTATCTTCTTGGTTAAATAGTTTCATTTATGGTGTAGGTATATGTTATTTTAATGAAGGATATAAAGATATAATATGTTTAATTAATATTCAATATTGTTAAGCAGTAAATAACAAACTTCCAGTACAATTTATTAACGCTTTTTAAAAACTATCGAAATCTAGGTCAAACTATACTTAAAGACCATTAAGAAAATTGAAATTCATCTTTTCTGTT
>Ga0209533_1002944_pt1 | contig 15263 bp, 16 predicted proteins | sample COG_04_FD_184748 | JGI IMG/M metagenome (GOLD analysis project Ga0209533, IMG submission 184748) | Pelagic Microbial community sample from North Sea - COGITO 998_met_04 (SPAdes) (version 2) | ecosystem: Environmental > Aquatic > Marine > Neritic zone/Coastal water | place: Helgoland, sampling...
CCTTGGATGAGTTAAGTTGTGCAGGTGAGAATGTGGTTTCTGGTTTCGGCTCTTTAGCTGATACGCAAGGTGCTCTGAGTGCGAGTGATGGGAACTTGCCCACATGTAATTTCGATGCACTCGTTGGCGGTGATGTGACTGAAAATCTGGCAACGATGCGTTTGCTGCTCAGTGGTTCTGAGGACGGAGTTTCGACAGGCTTGCGTAATAGTGTGCTCTTGAATGCTGGTGCCGCTCTGTGGATTGCTCGACAGGCTGACGATTTGCCTAGCGGTGTGGCTAAGGCACGAGACTTACTCAGTAGTGGTGCGGTAGCCGAGTGGCTAGAGCGGGCTCGTCAATTTTACAACTAGTGATTATGGGAAAATATTTTGGAACGGACGGTATTCGTGGGAAGTTTGGTGGCGAGCACATCAACCCTGTGTTTGCTTATCGAATGGGCGCCGCGCTAGGGCGTTTTTTACTACAATCCAACGCCGAGGGCTCAAGCAGTGTAGTCGTGGGGCGTGACACACGTGCGAGCGGGCAAGTTTTAGCCGCTGCCCTGATTCAGGGCTTAAATTCGCAAGGTGTATCTGTTTTGGACAGTGGAATCGTGCCGACTCCTGCCGTTGCGCTTGGGATTTTGAAGTGTCAGGCGAGCATGGGCATTGCAATCACCGCATCGCACAATCCAGCGGCGGATAATGGCATTAAATTATTCAATCAACTGGGACACAAATTAACCGATACGGTTGAAGCAGAGATTGAGGCCCTCATTGATCAGATAGACGCGCCGCAAGGCGAATTGCCGTCACCGCAGGCAACTGCCTTCGATGGTGCATCTCACTATATTCAAGTTCTGTGCGCATTGATGCCGCCACAATGTATGCAGGGCTGGTGTGTCGTTCTTGACACTGCCAACGGTGCCACCGCAGAGACGTCTCCAGCAGTTCTCAAATATTGGGGCGCTGAGCTTATTTTAATTGGTGCGAAGCCTGACGGCGAAAACATCAATTTAGGGGTAGGTAGTGAGCACCCCGATGCGCTTGGCGAAGCTGTGCGTGCGAATCGGGCTACTATCGGTATTGCACACGATGGTGATGGTGATCGCTTGGTGATTGTAGATGCCGGTGGCGATTGCGTGGATGGCGATGTGCTCCTTGGCATTTACGGTCTGCATGCGTTGAAGGCTGGGACACTTACAAATAATACCTTGATTGCGACGATCCAAAGTAATTTAGGCCTAGATGCCGCCATCAGAAATGCAGGCGGACGGGTAGAGCGAACCGATATCGGAGACCGTAATGTTGCCGAGCGAATGCGGTCAACTGGGTCGAATATTGGTGGGGAAAATTCAGGCCATGTTATTTTCTCGGACTTCGCGACTACTGGCGACGGATTACTTGCGGCAGTGAAGTTGATCGAGTTAATGCTGCGTCTGGATTTACCGCTGTCTGATTTAGCCAAAGAAATCGCTCTATTTCCTCAAAAAACAAAGAATCTTATGGTTGCTGAGAAACGCCCACTTGAAGAATTAAGCAGCTTGAGCGCGGCGATCCGTTCCGTAGAATCTGGTTTTGGTTCTGATGGGCGAGTCTTGGTTCGATACTCTGGGACAGAGCCCAAACTACGATTGTTGGTTGAGGGTAAGGATGAAGCTGCTGTCGAACAGGCTCTACAGGCGATAGAAAAGGCTGCTTGTGACGATCTTTACGTAATTGATAGTTGACCGACTCGAAATCTGGAATCACGAATAGAGTATTATCCCCCTTTGAATTATGGAAGAAATTGCCCTTAAAGACCTAGACTCTCGCCTGCACAAGCAGATAGAAAATGCCCGTAAGGCGATCGATAAAAATCCCACCTACGCGATCGATATCTTAGTGAATATCGTGAATCGTAATCCAAATTGCTTGGAGACGCGTAAATATTTACGTCAAGCTCAGCAACGTGCTAAGAAGGGGAAGACCAAAGGCTTTGGTAAATTCCTCAGCAAGGTCACCAGCATTCCCTTTTCAATGGGTAGCGATTCGAAGGTAAAGAAGGATCCTGTCAAAGCTATGGAGTCTGCGGAAGAAATACTCACTTCGGATCCATACAATCCAGTTGGGCATCGCTTGCTTGGCGCTGCTGCCGAAGCCCTCGAATTGAATGAAACTGCAGCATTTGCATACGAGGAGTTGACCAAAGCTGCGCCAGACGACTCTGAAGCAGTTAAATCACTTATGGCTGCTTATATTTCATTAGGTCGCAGCGAGGATGCGATCCGTATTGGTGATGCCGCTTATCGTAAGAATCCTGCGGATGACGAGATTCAAGGCCTCATCAAAAAAGCTTCGGTTGAGCAATCCATAAACAAGGGCAAGTGGGAGAATGATCAAAGCTTCCGCGACAAGCTTAAGGATGAGGAAGAATCTCAAAAACTTGAGCAAGCGGGTCGTGCTAAGACTGGAGAGTCTGGCCTGAGGGCACAAATTGAAGATGCCTTAGAAGCGGTTGCAGCTGAGCCCGAGAACATGAATCTCTATCGCGACTTGGCGAGCAGCTATCGTAAACTAAACGATTTTGAGAACGCACTGCTCTGGGTGGGTAAAGCTCGGCAACTGGATGCGGGTCGCGCAGACGTCAATCTTGAGCGCCTAGAAGTGTCCCTGACTCGCGAGAAAATGGCGACAGCTATCGAAGCTACTGAAGCAAAGCTGGAAGCAAATGCTGATGATGCGGATGCGAAGGCGGAACTCGCAAAACTTCAAACGGAGGAGCACGCCTTCCGTCGCGAGCAAGCAGAGAGCTTGGTGCAACGTTATCCGAATGAATTTGGCTACCGCTTTGAGTTGGGCGAACTCTATCTTGAAGATGGCGAAGTCGACAAATCCATCAAAGAGCTTCAGCTCGCGCAACGGAGTCCTAAAGTTCGCGTTCATGCGCTGATTCTTCTTGGCAAGGCTTACAAGCAGAAGGGCTTTTCCGACTTGGCTGCAGAACAATTGACCATTGCGAAGTCTGAAATCCCAGGCATGACCGATCAGAAAAAAGACGTCCTCTACGAATTGGGTTCTGCGTATGAGCAACAAGGTGACATGGATAAAGCCATGGCCGAGTTCAAGGCACTTTATGGAGCCGACATCAGCTACCGCGATGTTTCTCAAAAAATCGACGACTTCTACTCCAAGAAGAACGGATAAAAGCGCTCCAGCGACTTTACTAGAAGCACAGGTATTCGCCTGTGCTTCTTTGTTTTCAGGCGAAATAGTAGGGATTTAGTTCGAAGCTACGAATTCCGCTTGCCACCAGCCACTACAGGCCTAACTCATACAGTTAGTATGAAAATCGTTCTCGCTTACTCTGGAGGTTTAGACACTTCCGTCCTCGTTAGCTGGCTCAAAGAGCATTACTCCGCAGAGATCATTACCTATGCGGCCGACGTCGGCCAAGAGGAAGAACTCGACGGTCTTGCTGAAAAGGCCAAGGCAACAGGTGCATCCGCACACTACACCCTCGACTTAGTCGATGAGTTCGCTCGCGACTTCATCTATCCGATGATGCGTGCCAATGCAATCTATGAAGGGCAGTATTTTCTTGGCACTTCAATTGCTCGTCCGTTGATCGGCAAAGCGCACGTTGAGATTGCAGAAAAAGAAGGTGCCGATGCCGTGGCTCATGGTGCCACTGGTAAAGGAAATGACCAAGTGCGCTTCGAACTCGCTTATGCTGCGCTGGCTCCACAACTAAAGATCATTTCACCATGGCGCATGGATGTCTTCCGCAAAGCATTCCCAGGACGCACCGAGATGATCAACTACTGCCGCGACAACAATATAGACGTCGAAGCGAGTGCATCAAAGCCATACTCTATGGATCGCAACTTGCTCCATATCTCTTACGAAGCTGGTATCCTCGAAGATCCTTGGTTTGATCCGACCACAGAAGATAACAAGGCGATGTATAAACTCACAACGGATCCGCAAGACGCGCTAGATGAGCCACAATACATAGAGCTCGATTTTGAACAGGGCGACTGTGTCGCTGTGGATGGCATTGCGATGACCCCCGCGCAGGTCATGAAGCACCTCAATAAGGTTGCTGGCACACACGGTGTTGGTCGTGTTGATTTGATTGAAAATCGCTTCGTGGGCATGAAGAGTCGCGGAGTGTATGAGACCCCAGGTGGCACAATTCTCATGCATGCACATCGCAATATGGAGTCGTTGACGATGGATCGCGAGCTTATGCATTTACGCGATAGCTTGATCCCGCGTTACGCACAACTCGTTTACAATGGTTTTTGGTATGCTCCTGAACGCGAAGCGCTACAGGCTTTTATCGATGACTCACAAAAATCAGTCACAGGCACTGTTCGCTTGAAACTGTATAAGGGGAACGTCACTACGGTTGGCCGTAAGTCGCCATTGTCCCTTTATGATGAGAACATCGCCTCCATGGAAGGTGTCGAAAGTGATTACAACCCAGACGATGCAAGTGGCTTCATTCGTTTAAATGCACTTCGCCTACGTCGCCGAGCGATCGCTCAAGGCGGTCCTGAGATCGCCTCTGAAAGTAAAGTAAAACGTAGCTAATCAGCTCGCAACTTTATATCCATTCGCAACAAAGCCCCGCTGGACACCCAGTGGGGCTTTTTGATTTAAGCTATTGGTGGCATGCCGCCAATAGCTTGCGTGAAGAACTTTAAGCACAAACGATTCAACGTGCTACATCGAGAGCGTCTTGCTGACTTCGAACACACTCGTGACGATGCCAATCGCGATCAGTGCAACTAAGCAAAAGGCGAACACCAATGCACCCGTTGCCACAATGTTAGTCAACGCGCTCAAGCGTTTAGACAGTTCGACCCGAAAACCCTTGGTGATCTCGTCCATACTGTGTGCGAGGTTTCCAGTGTTTTCACCGACACTTAGAATATCGATTGCAAGGTCAGGCATGAACTCGTTGCGCTTGAAGGCTTGAGCCACCGATAGGCCCTCATTGACCTGTCCTCGGGCGATATTGAAGCGCTCGCGCAAGTCAGTATTTTTGATGGTTCGCTCGGTCAGTCTCAGGGTTTCAGTCGTGTTGATACCACTTTCCAGAAGGGTGCTGACCAAATTACCACATTGAAACATGTCTGAATAATAAAAGATTTTGCCAAGCAGTGGCAGTTTTAGCGCAAGGCGATCCGATGCAATTAAACCTTTGGTCGTGCCTCTCCATTGCCGAATCGCAAAACTTGCGATCACCCCAGTGACTACAATGAATGGGCCAAATTTGATTAAATAATCAGACCCTTCGATTAAAATACGAGCGCTCATCGTTAGCTCACCACCCAGTTTTTCGAGCATTTTTTGAATCTCGGGCAGCAGCACTAAAAGAAAGATGATGACCACCACGAATGCGACTAGGCAAATGAAGGCAGGGTAGGCCATGCTCGCAATGACCTTTTGGCGGATCTCTTGCTTTTCTTCTAAGTATTCAATGACCTTTCGTAAAATTGGGGCCAAGCTTCCAGTGGCTTCACCCGCTTCGATTACATAATTGATAGAGCCTGAAAAGTGCTTGGGCTGTCGCGACATCGCAGACGCCAGCGTGTGACCTTCGCTTAAATCTCTCCACAACCCATTCGCAAGCGCCTTCTGCTCTGGATCACTCAAGCGTTGACTCAAAATACGAATAGAGTCGCCAATCGGGAGACCTGAACTATGCAGCTCCATGAGCCGTTTCAAAAAGACCAGTCCGATGCGTTCGCGCTTGGGTGTTTTGCCTTTTGCAAGGGCACTGCTCACTACTTGAGGGTCCTTTTGCGTCTTCTGCTTAAATATAGAGACCAATTTCGAAAGCGCCTGAAAGCTCGCTCCTTGATTCTTGGCTCCTTGCTTCAGTGTGATGGGGCTGAGGTTTTGCTCTTGTAGACGTTGCATCGCTTGGCGACGGTCAGCGGCTTCTACTTGGCCCGTAGAAATCTGGCCATCCTTGTGGCGAGCTTTGTAATCAAAATCAGGCATAATTCAGTATACTAGATGTGTGGATCGACCCAGCGGAGTCGATGTTATTTAGCAGTTGTCCTGCATTTGGAACAAAAGGATCCACTTGCTATCTCTAGTTTCGTCTATTGTCTTTAAGTTAAATTATTATATGAGGTATTCATCCATTAAGTTTTACTGTTTTGCGCAGGTTTTACTTCTATCGTTAAGCATTAAGTTAATCGGACAGATCGAGACTTTGACTTTCGATAAGAAGACGATGAACGTAGTGCTTCGCCAGACCGCAATGCCGGAATTGGGCGATAGTCGCTTGGAGAAAATACTGACTCGCTACTATTTTGAAGGCCTCGGCGGGCCAGAGCATTGGGATGAAGTCGAAAGCCTACGCGTTTTGGGAACGCTTAAGACTAGCGGAAAAGAACTGCAAATCGCAGCCTATCAGAAGAAGCCGACATTTATCAAAATGACGCTGCGTGATGGTCAGAATACTGTAGTATTGGGATACGATGGCGAGGTGGCTTGGCATATTTTACTCGCAGATCGCAGTGAAGCCAAAGTCATGGATGCCGAGAAAGCTAGAGAATTCATACACAGCGCACATTTCGGTAACTATCTCTTATACCCATTCGCAAAGGGGAAAACGATTAGCTACATTGATACAGTTCCAATTGAAGGTGGGATTTGCCATCAAATCCGTGTGGTCTTAGAAAGTGAATTCCAAGTCGATTACTTTATCGACATTCGTTCCTATTTGGAAACGAAGGTTGAAAACACGGACTTGCGTGACCAAAGCGTCACCTCAATAGTTTACACCGATTATATTCGTGAGTTCGGTATGCCAATCGCGAAGACTTCGAGCACCTATGAAGATGGTAGAAAGATCAGTGAACTCACGATTGATGAGGTTAAAGTCAATTCTGGGGTCATGCCATGGATGTTTAAAATGCCGCGCTAGCGAGTCTCTCAACCCGCAAAATCTAATAGCATTTTAACATATCCACCGTAGATGATAACTACTGTGTAAGCGACATAACCAGCGACGCATACGAATAGGCCCCCCGGGTAAACGAGTGCCGCGAAATGGAGGCTCTCGTTAGCGCTTACTTGATAGCGGCGGGCAAGCTGTAGTAGGTTCGCATCGAGTTTTCCCGTTTGTGCTCCTGCTTGATAGAGCGCCGTAAACTCTGAAGGGAACACTCTGAATTTACTCAAGATCGTTGCGGGTTCCAGGCCAGCTTTGATGCCATTGTCGACTGCCGTAAAAGCTCGCTGGATCTTGGAGTCTTTGCTCAAGCAAGCTGCGTGCTTCCAAGCAGATTGAATTCCGATTCCTGTTTCAATAAATGTCCCTAAGGCAAATGAGAAATCAGCAAGTGACTGCTTTTTGCTGTAGTTTCTAAGAATCGGCAGGCAACGCAACAAGCTTGGCAGTATAGGACTGTCCATCTTAGCGATAATATACAGCCCGCACAAGGCAGCCCAACAAGGGATCAACAACTGTGCGCTGTGTCGGATGTGTGTGTCGCGCTGCCACTCAAAGCCGACCTCATAATCAATCATTTGCACCAATGGAAGAATGAGTGCTGCCACATGAAACACCGCAAGAGGGTAGAGGATGCCTAAAATGGCCTTACGCTGCGTATCGTGAACACTTTCATGTCTGTCTGCAAGCAGCGCAAAGGTTTGAGAAATACGGCCACTTTGCTCACTGGCACAAATAAATAGGCGATCCGCTTTAGGTAGCCAATTTGGAGCCGAGCGGAGCACTTCGGTGATCGTGACACCCCGTGAGAGCGAATCTGCCATTCGAAAGCGATCTTTTTTCCTTGGTCCGGATGAGAGACGTAGCGCTTCGGCAAAAGTTAAACCCGCCTCAAGTTGCTGACTAAGCTGCAGATACCAACTTGCCAACTGTGTATGAGAAATCATTCAATGATTTCTATTTTGCTTTAAACAAAGCCGCGTCCAATATCGACCAAAGGTGTATGATCCAGCCCATGAGTATTATCCAGAGAAGACTCGCCAGTATAAACTGCACGATGGCCATCAACAGACGACCCTGCACAAGTTGGCCTAAGCCAGGGATGAAAAAACTACAAATAGCGGCGATTACGTTACCCGCGGAACCTTGTGATGGCATAATAAAATCTTTCGTTAAAATGAGTTTAACCAGAACTTTAACAATAAAATCGCTTCGTCCAACCCGAAATTTACAGGTAATAGGGTTATTTAAGTAAAAAAGTATTGATCTTGAGTGACAAGCGCCTACTTTCCGCTGCTTTTTCGTAAACCACCATAGAATTTTAAGTTATGCCAAGAGAGCACGTTACAATCGAATGCACAGAAGCCCGCGCTGAAGGAAAGCCAGTTTCACGCTACATGACCACTCGCGACAAGAAGAAGCAACCTGAGCGCATTGAGAAGAAGAAGTATAACAAAAATCTTCGTCGTCACACGCTTCACCGCGAAATCAAGAACTAATCTTAGTTCAAAGTCTTTTCTAAAGCCGTCTCCTGTGAGGCGGCTTTTTTTTGAGTTCATCGCCTTTGAGTCAAAGAGGAGAGTTTTAAGCTTGGTTCCCATTGAACTCTGGAGCGAAATGCTGCCATGTCTGCCGCCAGAACAGCACGCATTATACACACAAAAAAACGCAACGGATGAACGGCGCGTTTTTTAAGTCAATTATTGAGGGGGTTGCTTAGTGCGTGCACTGCGCCAACTTTGTCGGTGTCGCCGAATCCAATCGAGGAGGGCGCGTTCAAAGCCGATATCCTTACCGTGCTTTTCCGACTCCAGCCACTTATGACGAAGGATCTCTTCACGTTCAGCAAGGAACTCTTGATACAGACTCGAGCGCTCGGCAAAGCCGCTGGGGGCATCCGATTCTTGTATTTGTGCTGGCATATCTTTGTTGTCCTCTTTCATCGCAAGCAAGTGCAATAGGTGTATTACTTTAAGGGATATATAGACTACCCTATCTGGCTAGCACAAAAGCCCTATATTACCATTACTTTTTAGATAATGCATCTAATATTTGTTGAGCTACTAGGGTGAAGACCTCTGTGGCTGCTGATTCAGGGTCGCTGATCACAATTGGAATGCCATTGTCGCAACCCTCGCGGATTGCGATATCGATAGGCACTTGACCTAAAAGTGGAGTCTCCAAACTCTTAGCGGTCATTGTGCCGCCGCCTTCACCAAAGAGTGCTTGGCGCTCTCCATCGGGAGTCTCGAGATAGCTCATGTTTTCGACCACGCCTAGAAGCGGCACATTCACCTTCTCGAACATACGCGCTCCGCGTCGTGCGACGTTGTAAGCCGCAGGCTGTGGAGTGGTCACAATGACAGCACCATCCAGAGGAATTGTTTGCACGAGTGAAAGTTGCGCATCACCAGTGCCGGGCGGGAGGTCGACCACTAAGATTTCGAGTTCTCCCCAATTTACATTCTGAGCAAATTGCTGGATCGTTTTCATGATCATGGGTCCACGCCAGACCACCGGAGTGTCGTCATCCACCAAGAAGCCCATAGACATGGTTTTCACACCAAAGTTTTCGACGGGCAGTATTAAGTCATTCTCGATTTCGGGACGGCCGGCAGCGCCGAGCATAAGTGGGACGGATGGGCCATAGATATCGCAATCCATAATGCCCACACCTGCTTTGCCTCGTTCTTCCAAGATCTTTTGCAACGCGCAGGCAAGATTGACAGTGACCGTCGATTTACCCACGCCACCTTTACCACTCGCCACGGCAATCGCATACTTGACCTTCTGCATGGTGGTCGAAGCCTGCAACTTACCTTCACCAGCTGCACCTGGAGCACCTGGCTGTTGCTTCGGTTGTGAAATCTCCATACGGACTTTGACATCCTTCACTCCATTGAGCGCACCCACGACTTGCTTGATGTCCGCTGCGATCTTTTCAGGAACCGATGGGTCGCCAGTGGTGATTTCGACACCGACGAGCACGTTGCCATCCGTAGTTTCAACCTCACGGACGAGTCCAAATGAAATGATATCCCGACTAAACCCCGGGAATTTGACCGTTTTAAGGGCAAGTTTGATAGTTTCTGTATCCACAATAAAAAATGGTTAAGCGCAGAAGAGTGAAAGCCTTTGCCAGCAGTTCAACTCGAAACGAAAGAAAAGAGAGAATGAGGCGTGAATACACGGAAGTGAGCCGTGGATATGAGTGCGAGCAGTAACCCTTAGCTGCAACCTTACACCATCCGTTGACTTTTTCTGGTAGAAGAGTGCTGAATAAGCATACGTTCTAAGAACCATAGATACGGACAACCACAGATGATAGCTGTCCTAAATTCGCATTTATCTGTGTAGCCCCGAGTCGATCTGCGGTTGAATGTATTGGCAGTTTTGGTCGCAAGATGGCATTAGAACAGGTGTTACCGTTTCTGGTAGGAGAGAGGGTTCATTGCTCGACCTTCCGAGCTTCTTATTAAAGCGATTCGGGGAGGGGGGGCTCCTTAGGTGCTTTGCTTAATTGAATCTTTCTAGCACGCTTCCAGAGGTAACTATGATCCAATAGATCAAACGTTCTTATCGGTTATAGACACATCCACGGAGGCTGGCTTATTCAATAAAAACGGTTTTTTGATCCAACCCATGATACCGGATTCTTCTTTTTTGACTTCAGCTTCTGCGTCCTGAAGAGCGCTTTCCCAAGCAGAGCCAAAACCGGGAGCACGCGCATTCATGATACGAATCGCTTTTTCATAAAGGTGGAGTGAGCGTAATTCAGCACGCCCTGGCTTTTGCTGTAATGCACCCACTGTTTGAGTTAGATTTTTGATCTGCTCTTTGGCAGCTTTAAGCTCTTCTTGGACCGTGCTGTTTCCTTTCGCAGTGATCTCCATTTGGGTGTGGAGATGCTTTTGTAGGTTTTCGAGCTCGGCCTTAAAACGATCCTCTTTAGCCGCAGAAGCAGATTTGAGCTCCATCGCTCTAGCCACTCCACGTATCCATAACACGAGCGCGACCACTAGGCCGATGCAGATTCCCATGATGAGTGGCTGTGTAAAGAAATTGATGAGGGCTTCTTTCATAATCTGATTGTATTACTACGCTGCATTCGCTCTACATACAAATCAATTTATAGCTTATGTGAATGCCCTGCGAGAACGGGCATTATGATGCCTTTCCAAATGCTGTTTACTCACGACCAATTCGGTATGATAACGTTCACCCGCAGGATGCAGTGGATATGAAAGGTATCAGCACGAACGAAACCGAGAGGTTCTACAGTTTAAAGAGAGGATACTGATGAATTATTCTAGGCTAACTTCGTGGTATCATCTTCTTGAATGGGTCGCCTTTGGTCGCTACCTTCAACGTGCGCGGACCGCGCAGCTGGAATCATTGAAGGGGACCCGCACCTTGCAGCGAGCGCTGTTAATTGGGGAGGGGAATGGTTCTTTTCTGTTAGCGTTCAGGCAACAGTTTCCTGAAACTCAAATCGTTGTAGTGGATCAAAGTTTGTCCATGCTCGTTAAAGCCAGAGCACGCTACGTAAAAGCGGGGTTTGATTTAGATCGCATCGAGTTTATTGAAGCCAATGTATTCGACTTAACACTACAGCCGCAGGAGTATGATTTGATAACCACCCTGTTTTTCTTCGACAATTTTGACGACGCTCAGGTTCGAATCGGTGTGCGAACATTACTGCCATCGCTGGCCAGTAATGGCAGTTGGCTCCTGTCAGATTTCTGCATTCCAGAGAAAGGTCTATTGAACCTTCGAGCGCGGCTATGGCTAAAAATGCTCTACTTATTTTTCAGAGTCGTCGCTGGGATCCCATGCAATCGCTTACCTCGAACCGAGTCGATACTCAGTGCAGCGGGCTTGACGTGCGAGCGACGCCAGACCCATTGCGCAAGAATGCTCTACAGCTCAGTCTATGTAGAATCCGACCACGCACCCCATAAAGCATGAGGATTATTCGAAAAATGAACTCACATCAAAACTTGCTATTTTGAATTAAAGAGCGATTTTACGGTATGTTCTTTGAGAGAACCTCCGCAATTGCGGACATAGTTCTTTCCGTAAATCCTTTCACTTTTCACTGATTTCAGTGTTTCAGAATGTTAGCTGTTCACTGTTTCAGTTTTTCACTATTTCAGCTTTTCAAAAGGGGGTGTCACGGATTCGACCTTGTGTCGTAGTGCGAGGCTGCATGTCGGAGATAATGGAGGCTCCGTATCAATCCATTGCAAATAATAATTGGCGAAGAACAATTCGCTCTTGCTGCTTAATGCGGCAACGTTTCTACCCTGACACCTGCTAAGGAATAGAAGCGTCGACTAGCAGGCATAGCTGATAACCTGGCTCCCGTTTATCAGTTGTAATTAGGGAGTCTGGAAGCTGGATAGCCTGTTTTGAGGCGATTCAGCGACGACAATAAAGTCATCACTAAGCATGTAGATGCCGCGTATGAAAGCACGAGGGACGCGGGTTCGACTCCCGCCACCTCCATTTTTCGGCGCACTGCGTTTGCTCAAAACGCGGTGCGCCACGGAAAATGCCTTGAGCAAGCGAAGCACGTCGAAAGGCTCCTTAAAATGTTCTACACTTATATACTACGCTGCACGACCACAAACTCTACGTAGGTTCGTGTGAAAACATAGAGAAGCGCTTCGAGATGCATAAAGCAGGAAACGGCGCTCGTTTTACAAAGCAAAATACACCTCAAGAGATCATACACTACGAAGCGTTCCCCAAAAGAGCCGACGCAATGAAGCGGGGAGCGCAGATCAAAAAATGGTCTTTAGCTAAAAAAGAAGCATTGATAGCAGGAGATGTGAATCAACTCAGAGAATTAAGTATATTCAACGACCATTCTGAGCACCAGTAACTCATATGGTTATTAATTTAGAAGTTCGGGACAGCTTTAGATTTAGCAGTCGCGCGTTTTTTCAATTTTTCAACATGCTTGCTGTAGTAATCCGACTTAATGTCGAAACCTAATACCATGTTCCAATCAGCGGAGGAACTTCCAACGCCAATCCATCTTTTACGGCTATTATCAAAAGGGGAGTCCTTACTCCAGGTCTGATCATTCGCGTTTGCATTTAAGACTGCATAGACATGTTCATTGGTCCAGCTGCCTGTTTTCTTGTATTGTATTCGTTCACATTTACCGTTGATGAAGATCGCCGTTATTGTCCAACCCTCGGATTGATATAACACTTTCTGCCCAAACTTGATTATACGCCCTTCATGAATCACGGCATCTCCGACAGCCGAAGGAGTGGCTTTGTCATACCTACTATTGATCTCTTTTGGGCTTTCGCCAATTCTAGCAAAAGCAGAGCCAGTGAGGATGAAGAAAAGGAATAATAAACGCATGAGATTTTTCGAATGGTTACTTTAGTAGTGTGAACCTAGAATCACAGACTCAATCATCTTTTTTCGATTGGCAATTCCCACCCAAATACACATCACTTCCCTTATGCCATTTTCTCGCCGTCGCTTTATTTTAGGGAGCTTTAGTTTAAGCTGCTGGACACTGGCAAGTCGTTTGCGTGGGTCGACGGTTCCTTCGAATCGGAGCGCGTTGGAGTCCACGCTTAGAGCATGGGTGAACACTCTGCTGCCAGCAGACCGATCGAGTCCTGCGGCTGGGGATGTAGGTGTTCACTTTGAAATCATCAAAAAGGCGGAATCAAATCGCCAATATATGCAGTTACTGGAAATTGGAGTTCGTTGGATTGAAAATGAAGCGACGCAGTTGGGGATCACAAGTTTTACGCAGCTGGATCCGGCGCAAGCTGAGTTCATCGTAGCGAAGGCTGAGGCTTCTGGGCTCCAAGCAATGCCTGGCCTGTTCTTTTATCACACACTCCGTGACGCGAAGGCATTTTATTATTCGAAAGAAGCGTCTTGGGCTGGTGTCGGCTTTCCTCATCAACCGCAGCCTTTGGGCTATATGGATTATGCAGAGGCACCGAAGGGATGAGCAATTACGATGTAGTGATCGTGGGGTCGGGCGCCGGTGGTGGCACGATGGCTTATGCCTTAACCAAACAAAAGTATCGGGTGTTACTGCTTGAAGCTGGGCCTAAGTTTAATCCTTTCACCGACTACAATCTCGATAAAGAATCTTGGGAGGAGGGCTATTTCCCGCATAAGGAGACTTCAGAGGGGCACCACAGCTATGCACCCTTGCAAGCACTTGAATCAAAATGGGATGATTTGCGCTCTTGGAATGTGATGGATGGGCGGATCAACAAACAAGCGAATCGTGTGGCTTACAAATATCACCATGTTCGCGGGTTGGGTGGCTCAACTTTGACCTTCACGGGTGAGTCGCATCGACTTCATCCAGGGTCTATGCAGATGAAGACTCGATTTGGAGTGGCTGCGGATTGGCCACTTTCGTATGAAGACCTGGAGGGCTTTTATTGTGATGCAGAACGTATTGTCGGTGTGGCGGGCCCTGAGAGCCAGGGGGAGCGCTGGCGAAGTGAGCCGTATCCATTGCCCGCTCACCCGATTAGTTACGCTAGTGATCGTATTCGGGCGGCTGCCGAGTCACTCGGTATGACGTGGCAGGCGAATTCGAGGGCTGCACTTTCTAAGCCCTACGATGGTCGGCCGAGTTGCAACTATTGCGCAAATTGCACACGTGGCTGCCCTCGCACTGATAAGGGGAGTGTGGACGTCACCTTCCTGCGTAAAGCGACGAAGTCTGGCCTTTGCCAGATACGGACTGGCGTGACGGTTACGTATATAGAGCGGTCGAAGTCGGACACCATACGTGGCATTCGACTGATCAATGAGATGGGTGAGGCTGAGTTCATCGAAACCTCTCAACTGGTAATCTCCTGTGGGGCGATTGAAACTCCGCGCTTATTGCTCGCGTCGGACGAACTGGCGAATGAATCGGGGCAGGTGGGGCGGAATTTCATGCAGACCCTTTCGTGGTCGTCGAGCGGTTTGCACAGTGACCGTTTAGGAAGTTTTCGTGGACTCCCAGCTGACAGTATTAGCTGGGATTACAATGCTCCCGATTCCATTGAGGGTGTGGTCGGTGGCTGTCGTTTTTCTGTGGGCGTCCATGAGGCTGGCTTAAATGGGCCGAGAGCGTATGCCAAGCGAGTGGTTGGGGGCTGGGGGCGTGCACACAAGGACGCAATGCGTGCGGCATTCGGCAGTGTGTTGACTGTAGGGTCAATTGGCGAGTCGATACCCAATGCCAAGAGCTTCGTCGACTTGGATCCTGCGGCTAAAGATGCCAATGGTGTTTCGCTTGCCAGAATCCACAGTCACATGGACGAAATGGAAATCAA